>Ga0105049_10001570_pt1 | contig 26952 bp, 18 predicted proteins | sample MAT06_FD_78087 | JGI IMG/M metagenome (GOLD analysis project Ga0105049, IMG submission 78087) | Freshwater microbial communities from Lake Fryxell liftoff mats and glacier meltwater in Antarctica - MAT-06 | ecosystem: Environmental > Aquatic > Freshwater > Ice > Liftoff microbial mat | place... | reverse complement strand
TGGCGGAGCTTGGCGGCGAGGTCAAGAATCGCATCAGCCACCGCGCCCGGGCTCTGGCGGGGCTGCGCGAGGCGTTGCGGGAACTCACTGACTAGGCTGTGTTTGATAAATGGCTTCGAGCTGGTCCGTTGAGCGAGAACGAGTCATGACGATGGCGCCGATGACGAGGCGATGTGGTTCATCGTCGAGGAATCGCGACGCGTCAGGACGAAGGCTCGCAGCCATCGGAAAGCCGAATGCAATTGTCAAACACAGCCTAGAGCTGGGTAATTGTCCTGAATAGCGCACGGGCCGGCGTTGACTCCTTACCCTTCGCTTCGGTCGGCGGGACGTGGGAAATCCAGCCGGCGGGATCGATCTCAAACACCACCGGACGGTCGATCGTCGTCAGGCTGATCGTGGCCTCCGAACCCGGACCAAGGATCTCCTTCCCGCGCAGCGGCTCGCCTTCGGTCGAGAGCATCCACGGCACCGGCATCGTGCCACTTCCCTCGTTAGCGATTGTCAGTTCCGTCCGGTATTCCACGGCGCGGGAAATGGGATCCTGAATCAGGAACGCCTGAGCTTTCCTGATGCGATAGCGCGGCACGACGCCCTCCACCAGCCACTCCTCGAAGAAGTCGGCGAGTTCCTTGCCCGATGCCTTCTCCATCGCCTCGCGATACAGGTCCAGCGTCATCGGCCCGCCGCTGTGTGAGATGACTTCGAGAAGCCCCGCGGCAAAGGCATCCTCGCCCACCACGCCCCGCAGCATGTGGTGAAACGCGACCGCGCGCATCGGGTTGGCTTCGCGTGCGCCTGCCGCGCGGAGAGAGGGTGATAACGCACCCTTCCAGCCTTCTTCGGTCGAACCCTCGATGTCGAACGGGCGCGTACTCCGCGCCACGAACTCCCATGGAATCAGGGACACTTCCTTTCGCTGAAGCCCCAGCCTCATGCGCGGATCGCCCTGCGCGGTGGCATAGTTGTGCAGGTAGTCGATCAGGCCATCGCGCAGAAGCAACGGCTCCTCGAAGGTGGGGAATGACTTCACCACGATCTCGCGGATCAGGCCCCGGTTCACATTGCGAAAGGCATCCTCGAACGCCCACTTGGTGGGCGAGAGATAGTCGTCGTAGTCGGGAAGCAGTATCTCGAAGCGGTCGAGCACCGGTGAAGGAATCACCAGGGGATCGCCGGATTCCTGCTCGGGAATCTCGTGCAGGACCAGGCGCTGGGGCGGCTGTCCGAGGAGGCGCCTGATGCGGTCCAGCGGCTCCGACCAGATCGCGTGGAGCTGACTGCCCAGGGCATCACGTCCCTTGAGCAATGCAAACGTCACGTTCAGGTCGCCTTCGCCCCGCGGCGGGAACTCCTCCAACTCTGCGGCCAGCAACTTTCCCGGCGAGTCCGCCAACGGCTGCACGAGTTCCACGCGGTCGCCTGCCTTGACTGAACGCGCCGCGCCACACAGCCACGCAAGGGGTTCGACGCTTGGAGCTGAAATGCGGTATGGCGCCTCGCGATAGGCCATCCCGATGCGCCCGGCGTTGTAGTCCGCCGCAACCGCCTCTCCATACCACGGCCCCAGAAAGGCGAAGCGCCGGAATCGCGGATGATAGGCGCGCTCCCAGAGGCGGTCCCCGCGCCGCGTGGGACGCAGGAGGAAGTGCAGAGTGCGCGGCTCCGCGCCCAGCGCGTCGGTCAGGCGGATCGCGCGAAGGTCGCTCGTGGCGGCGAATGCTCCCGAAGCAATCTCGCCCGCCACGGCGCCGTCGTCGGCTCTTACCGAAAGAATTTCGAGTGTGGGTCCAAACGTCACGGCGATGACCTGCTGTGGATCGACGGGGGCGTGGACGGTAAGGGCGATGCTGACTTCGTCACCGGGGGAATCTGGGAGGACAATATCGCGGTTTGTTATCTCTACGAGCTGGATGCGCCCGCGATCCGTTCCATGGGGGGCCGCGGCCAGCAACTTGTCCGGGCTGACCGTGGGCGGCGGAATCATTCGGACTGCATGGAATGCCGCAACCCCTCCTGTGGTGGCAAGGAGGAGGCCGATCGCTGTCGGCAGGATGCGCCATTGCCTCGATTGAAAGCGGATTGCGGCGATCAAGCGCAGCGTCGTGGCGGGGCGCAGGCTCCAGAATCCGGCACGGCCCCCGCCCCTGCGGTCTGGCGAGGGGAGAAGCAGTATAGCCAGCCCTATTGGGAGGAGCGCGTAGGCGTAGCAGACCAACGCCTCGCGGACCAATGTGCCCGTCGGCACAAGGATTCCGAGAAGGGAACTGGAAAGCTCGAAGACCTCGGAGGCGGGCGCGGAGAGAAGCCGAAAAGCGACCAGTGGCCCGAGGCCCACCCCGGTGAGGAACAGCGCCCCCAGATCGTGCCTTATCAGCAGGCGACAGAACAGCCCCATCGCCCCGGCGGATATGCCAAGCGGCAGGGCGCAGGTCACCACGTAGATGGCGGGGGGTAGCCAAAGGACGTCCAATTCGGCACGCCAGGCACCAATTACAGACCAGAGGGAAACGAGCGCCACCGGCGGAACCAGCATCAGGGCGATCGCCGCCATGGCGGCGAGAACGAAGACCGTGGGATATCGCAGTCGAGCGAAGAGCGGGCGAAGCGCTCGGCGGCGCTCCCATTGGGCGATAATCTCGACCCCCAGAATCGCCCCGGCCAGGGTGAAGAAAATTCCGAAAAGCGAAACGCCGGTCACGCCCCCAGGGAACCACGCGGAACTCCCCGCCCCGAACGACGGGTCGCGCCCATACCACCACGCCCCCGCCCAGGCGGCCACCATGATGGATCGCCACCGCCAGCCACGCGCAATGCGGAGCACTTCTATCCGGGATTGCGTTGAAAACGCACCCCAAAGGGCTATTCCGTTCGACAAGGGGGCGGGCGGAAGGCTCCCCCCCAACTCCCGCGCTCCTGCGGATGGGCCCCCTTGGGGAACTTCTCCCCCGCGCTGGTTGTCATCGATCATGGCGGAAGCCGTTCGCACAGGCCGCGCACGGGATGCAACCGGCATGGGGGCACCCGCGGGAGGCCAGAGTCTCCGGTACAATGCACTTGCCCTGCGTTGATCCGAATTCTACCTTGCGTGAAGGGTTACGACCGATAAACCGGCCCATGCAAGGGGCTGCCCCCCTCCCTTTGCATCCGTGCCGCCACTCGCACGAGGAATCGTATGGTCCGCAGACTGCTGCTCGGAGCCGTTGCATCACTTGGGTTGCTCGCCGCGGCGCCCCCCGTGGGGGCCACAGATGGTTCCCATAGGCCCTCCGCCGAGGTTCCCCGCGAGTTCTCGCAGGCGGCATCCCTCGCCACCTTATTCTATGATCCCGCTCTGGGCGAAGTCGAGTTTCTCGACCGCGTGGGGCGCGACGCGGAGGCACTTGGGTTTGACGTGGCCCGCACATTTTCCATCGGAAATGCCGTCGTGCTGCGGGGCTCGGTCGCCGAAGTTCTGGCGGCTGTGCGCGCCGCCGAATCACTCCCCGTGCGATCCGTTGGGCCCGCCTATGCATACGGCGGGGTGCTGACGCCGGATAGCCTGATGGCCGTGAGCAACCGACTGCTTCTCGCATTCCCCGCCACCGCTACGGAGACCGCGAAGGAATCCTTCTACCGCGCCCACGGCCTCGAACGCGTCCGCGAACTTGCCAACGGCGAAGTCGTCGTGCGCTCCGGTCAGGAGCCCTCGATGGCGATGGTGGCCTATGCCAATGGCCTCGCATCCGATAGCCCGCTCCTTCTTTCGGCCACGCCTGAATTCCTGCTCGCCGGCCAGCCGACCGTGAACACCAACTCGATCCAGATCACCGACCCCTACTTCGAAACCTTTCAGTGGCACCTTTGGAACACTCCCTCGTCTCTGGGCAGTGGTGCCGGGCAATTGGATGCGGATATCGATGTGCCGCGCGCGTGGATGATCAACCGGATGGGCGCCGCCTCGCTGCTGCGCGGTTCGGAGTTCGGATTCTCCGGCGTCACCGCTTCCGTATTCGATTCGGGAATCCAGACGAGCCACGAGGAACTTTCCGCCGCGATTAATCAATTCGCCCCCGGCTTCGACGCCGTGGACGGCGGCGCGCCGCTCCCCTCGCAGAACCTGAGCGGCGCCCACGGCACCGCAATGGCAGGCCTGATTTCGGCCCAGATCAACGGCCGCGGCATCGTCGGCGTCGCGCCGGGCGTTCGCCTGTATGCCTCGCGCGTCTTTGGCCAGGACTACAGCACAAGCAACGTGCAGCTTAGTAGCGCATTGCAGGATTCGATCAACAAGGACGTGGACGTGAACGTCCACCCCTACTCGCTGCCGACGGTGGCCCCGGATAGCACGGTCGCCGGCCAGATCGATCTCGACTTCCGCCGCAGCATCGAGTCGGGTCGCGGTGGGTTCGGAACGCCGAATATCGCCTCCACCGGCAACTTCAGCGCACAGGTGGAGTATCCCTCCTCGTCCATTTGGACGTTTGCCGTCGGCGCGGTCTCCGCCGCGAATGCCCGAATCGGGGATGCAAACTGGGGCGGCACGGGCGTCGATTTCGTGATGCCCGCCTTTAGCAGTGTTAGCGTTGGTGCCGGATTCGTTGTCACCGACCTGGCTGGACGCGATGGCATTTCCCCCTCGACCACGGGCTTCCCCGGAAACGAGTTGGGAAATTTCGGCGGGCTTGGGACCATCGGCTTCCCGCGCAACTCAGCCGCCGACAGTTCCTTTCTGGGCACCAGCGTCTCGGCGGCGCTTGCCGGCGGATTGGTTGCGCTGCTTTATTCCGATAGCAGATTCGACGAGCTTCCGCCCTTCAATCTTGAGGCTGTCGCCGGTCTGGAACAGGCCCCCAACTCTCGCCGTGCCCGTCGCTTGCGCGCGCCACTGCGCCCCAACGACAATAGCATTCTGGCCGTGCTGAAGGGATTCAGCGACCTGCCGGGCACATTGGGCGGCGGCGCGCCCAATCCTTTCGTCGACAAGACGTTTCTTCAGGATTTGTCCTATGTGGAGCAGGTGGACGAATTCCTCGGATTCGGCAGGCCAAACGCGGCGCGTCTCCTTGCCGTGCCCGCAGGCCTTCCCTCCCCGGATTCGGGATATGAAAGCGCGATCACCGATTTCCTTCAATACACCTTCGTTGGTGGCATCGAGCCAATCAACCGAGAAGAAGTGTACCAGACTTGGGAAGCCGACCAAAACGACCAAGTGGCCGTTTTCCTGACGGCGACAGACGCTGATCCGACCATCATTTCCCCGGCATTCGATATTCTCGGCGACGGCGGCGCGCTCTACTTCGAGGACGGAACGACGATTCCCGGTCCCCTCACCGTCCTTTCGGAGAGCGTTCCGCTGACTCCCACGGGATCCGACACACTGGTTCTCCCCCCCGGCGCAAACCTGCTGTGGAACCCAGAAGGCACATATCTTTCGGGTCGGCGCATCAGCGTCGTCAGCCCCCGCCTCTCTCCCAGCGACATCCCGACCACCTACTCACTACTTAGTCCTGGAGTAACGTCGATTCCGCCAGACGTGCCGATGCTGCTGACGCTTCAGATGGCGCACGAACTCGGCGTGGAGAACGTCTCGTTCGTCTCCCCATTAGCTGGAACTGCGACCAGCTCGTTTCGCGAAATCGACCCGATCATCATCTCTGTGACCTATTTTCCCGAGGACCCCGACGCGGGGGTGGAGCGCACCACCGAGATCGGAAGAATCACAGGCGACAGCTCGGGACGGCCCAAGCAGCGCCTGGAGACGGCGGTCAGCCTGCAGCTCCCCAGCAACGGGCCATTCGTCGCCGCCTTCCGCGCGGGACGAAGGGTCCCCGGGCCGATCCAGTATTACTTCCCCTGGATCGACGCCGACCAGATGATCATCCGCCCCTACACGTTCCTGATCCCGCCGGTGCCGAGTGGCTTCAATGGCTTCAGCATCAAGATCACGCTCGATCCCGGCGCATCCTACCTTCCCACGTGGCGCGATGTCCCGGTGGCGCCAAACATCAACGTCGAGCAGGTTCACGCCGTTCGCCGCGACATGCGGGGCTTCCTGTTGTATAGCGCCAAGTTCTCCTATTTCGATCCCTCCTACATCGACTACTTGAACCAGACCGAGTTCATCCTCGGCGATGGCATTTTTGCGACGTGGTCTCCCTCCCAGTCGGAGGTTCAGGTGGTTCAGCCGCCGGGCAATCTGACGGCCTTGGAACTGGAACCCTACATCGACGACCCCGCCACGCGCGCGCAGGGTTTTCCGCGCCGTTTTGTCCGCCACATGAGTTCGGGCGTGGAGATCACCGGCCTAAAGTCCCATCCATCCGAGGAGATCCTCGCGATCACCGCTTCCCGCCCTGACGGCTCGGGCGGCGGACTGGCCACGCTGACCAACGACGGCGTGAACTTCACGGAGGTCGTGCCCGTGGAGCAGGCCTTGGGTGCCCGCCATCCCTCTTGGTCGCCCACTGGCAATCAGCTTGTGTTTAGCGGGCCCAGCTATGTCCGCATCGTCAACTTCGTCCCCGGCGAAGGGCCGAAGGTCGAAACGATCATCGCCGAGGGACATCCCTTCCTAACCGATTTCCGCCATCCCGTTTTCGACAAGACCGCCGGTCTCGTGATCTTCTCCGCCCGCCGCATCGGGCTTCCAGTAGGCAACAACCCCCTCCAGCTCTATGTAGCCACTCGCAATGGGCGTATCTTCGGCTTCCGGGCCGACGCCGAAGGGAACGCGCTGTCGTTCCTTCGGGGCTGGGAGAACGTCGATATCTACGATCTGGACAGCTTCAACGGCGGGGCCGGCAACGAACGCCTGGTCTTCACCGCCAATGCGTCCACGCTCCCCGTCTACGATCCGGACTCGGGCGATGTCGTCGAGCCCGCGCAGCCCGGCGAGTATTCGCGCCTGTTTATCCTGGAGAACCTCAACCAGGTGACCATCTACCCGGATGTTCGCCCCGTGGTTACCTCTCCCACGCTCGTTTCCCAGCTGCCAGACGGCGAATTGTATTCCGCGCGGTGGGGACGTATTTCTCCAAACGGACAGGAACTGGCTTGGTCACGCATTCGCCAGCCAACGAATTCCAGCGAGAACAATCGCATCGGCGCGGTCGTTCGCCAGCAGCTTTTGGATCGCGATTTCGTGCCGAACTTCATCCCGCCGCCGCCGGATCCGCCGCCCTCGGTGACGCCGGTTCCGCCCACGCCCGGACCACCCGACAACAGCCGCATTGTCCTGACCAGCGATATCGAGTTCGCCGGCAACGAAAATGGCTGGAAGTTCAACAGCGGCGGGTTTACGGAAAACCCTGCGCTGGCGCGGTACGAGTCTATCGATGGTGTTCCCAAGGACATCGCTCCCGGCATTATAGGCCTCTATTCCGGCTCGCTGTCCGTCATCGAGGAGCAGAACGCCCTTGTGGCAACCGTGCGGTTCCAGGCCAGAAGGGCAGGCACCGCCACGTTCACGATGCTAACCGCCCCGCCTCGCACGACGGAGGCTGAGGACGAATTCTTTGATCCGATCCCGACGATCGTTGGCGCCAGCGCCTCGGTAAAGGCCGCGCCGCGTGGCGTCGTCGATCCCGTCCGCGTCTTTGCCGAACCAGCATCCCAGCAGATAACCACGGGGCAGATCATCACCGTCCGCATTCGCATGGATCCGAATGGAAATCCCGTTCAGGCGCTCCGCGCTTACATGAGCTACGACGCCGAACTACTCTTCTATGAATCCGGGTCTTTCAACACCGCGATCTTCAACCGACCACTCAGCGATGGCGCCCTGGTTCTGGCCGCCAACAACAGCAACAATGTCTTTGGCTTCTGGGGATCTCCAGAGAGTCTCATCGATGTCATCCCCGACGCGCTGTACCTCTTCCGTGCCCGCGTGGCCGCCACGGTGGGCACGCCGCCCAGCCAAGTCCCGACAGTTCGCCTGCGCGTGAACAGCAGGACGTTCGAGAGCGCCTTCACGCAGGAGACGAACAGCCTTGGCGACCTCAGCCTTTCCCCGGCCCCCGAGGACGCGAAGACCGTAGACCTCCTCTTCCGTCCGCCCGCGGGGCTGTTCACCCTTCCGATCGAGGACCAGAAGTATCTCCTGTCCTTCGACCTGTTGAACTTCCTGCCGGACAAGTCGCCCAACGGCGGCCTCGTCCTCGACGACATCACGCTCTACCGCTTCGACGAGTTTTCCAGTTGGTATTCCACCTGGGGCTTCGAGGTGCCTCCCGGCAATCCCGCAACCGTCACCTTCACCGCCAACAGCACGGCGGGCGTGGAGAGCGAAATTGCGATTGCCGTCACCGACTGCTGCTTCGACTCCTCCGGCCAAGTTGGCTGCGACAGTGGAACCACGAGGAGCGGCGTTCGTCTCGATTCCCTGACGCTATCCCCCGGTTTCTACACCGTGGTCGTTTCCACTTCCAACAAGGCCGAGACTGTCCTCGGGTGGACCTCGACCCGTGCGCTCCTGCCAAACCTTGGCGACGCATGTGCCGCCCCCGCGACCCGCGCCGTCACCAATTCAACCGAGGCATGCGCCCTGCGCGTACCGATCTCGGGCGCCACAGGTTCGTCCTTTGGCGATAATCCCTTCTACGATGGACGCGGGTTTTTCTCCGGCACGAATTGCGATCCCACGCCTGTCCAGTCGGTCATCAAGAACGTCACGCCCATTTACGAGGCTCTCTTCTCCGACATCGACGCACGCGCCGATTGGGATCAAGGCCCGGCGGACACGCCCTTCACGCGTCCCGTGTTCGGCAGCACCGCCGATGCCCTCACGATCTCGACGATCGACCGCAACCAGACGTTCGGATTCTGGTCATCCCAAGCCGAGTCCATTCCGCTCGGCACTGTCAGCGTCTCCCCGGCTTCACCGGTGGCCATCTACCGTGCCACCTTCCGCGTGGTGAATGCGGGCGAAGGCAATGCCCTCTCCGTGCCGGACATCCGCCTGCGCCTTGCGACGAACGAATTCCAGCGCTCCGTCTCCGCCGTCCTCGTGGCGCGTGGCCAGGGCGTCGTCGTTCCCCGCACCAACAGCCCACGCGAGGTGGAGGTGTACATGGTGCTGGAGGAAGTCCCCGCCAGCCTCCAATCCCTCATCGCAGCGTTCGACATCCTCGCCTTCTATCCGGAGAGCGAGGCGCCGTCCCGCACGGTGACATCGGAGCCGATCGAACTTGAATGGGTTCGCATCGAGCGCGTTGACATCCCGAACTATCCCAGCCCGCGATAACCGAAGTCGAAAACCGCATCAACCACACCGCCCGGCGACTCACCTCGCCGGGCGGTGTCATTTTCGTGGCGACTCCCAAATCCCACTTTCCTCCCGCCGGGGGCGGGTCGAGCATCACGCGGACTGACCAGCCACGGCGGCGCGCGGACTATGGCATCGATTTTCATCAGCATGTCGGGAGAGGGGCGCGGCCATGCCACCCGCATGAGGGCCATCGCCGACGAGCTGCGCGCGCAACACCGCATCACCATCTTCGCGCCCGGCGACGCCCACGAGATCATCGAGCCCGCCTTTCGCGGCAGCGATATTCCCGTACACGAAATCCCCTGCCTCCGATTCTTCTACACGCCGAATGGGCGACTAGATACTGGACGCACCGTTGCCGGTAACGCGAAGTACATTTTGGGATTCCGCGGATTGCTGAGGACGCTTCGGATGCATATCCAGCAGGGGAAGCCCGACCTGATCATCACTGATTTCGAACCTGCTCTTCCACGCGCGGCGCGGCAGTGCGGAGTTCCCTACATCAGCCTCAACCATCAGCACTTCCTCGTCGTCAATGACCTCTCCGGCCTACCCGCGCAATTGCGCCGCCACGCCTTCCTCATGTCGCTCGTCGTCCGCCGCTACTACAGCAAGCAGGCGCGGACGATCGTCTCATCCTTCTACTTTCCGCCAATCAAACCCCAATACCGCGACCGCGTGGTGCAGGTCGGCGTGATCCTGCGGCCCGCCGTGGTCGCCACTCCCCGCGCCGACGAAGGACACCTCGTCGCCTACCTTCGCAAGTTTGCGCTGCCAAACGTGCTCGATGCCCTGCGCGGATGCGGGCGTCCCGTGCGTCTATACGGCCTTGGCGCCAAGGCGACGGATGGAAACATCGAATACCGCGAGATCAGCGAGGCGGGATTCCTCCGCGACCTCGGCACCTGCTCCGCCCTCGTCACCACAGCGGGGAACCAGCTCGTGGGCGAGGCGCTCTACCTCGGCAAGCCCGTCCTCGCGATGCCCGAGCCCAACAACCAGGAGCAATACATCAACGCCCACTTCCTTCGGGAGGAGGGAACCGGCGACTGGATCGATCTTGACCGATTGACTCCGGCCACCTTGCGTGGCTTTACTGAGAAGCTGGATGAATATAGGTCACACATTGTTCCCGATAAGTTCAACGGCAATCCACTTGCCATCAAGACGATCGAGGACTTCCTATCCTCCATCGCAGAGGGCCGCGCATCAAAGTAGGGAGGCATCACGTTGAACAGCCTGCTCCGCCTGCCCGGATTCCTGCAAACCATCCGCAAGACGCGCCGCCGCCAAGTCGTCCTTCCGCGGATGCTCACCTACATCGTCACCTTCACCTGCAACGCCCGCTGCATCATGTGCGACTCGTGGAAGATGGAATCCCCGAACGACCTCAAGCTGGAGGAGATCGAGGGCATCTTCGCACAGCTTCCGCGCCTGGACGCCGTGCGGCTTACCGGCGGGGAGCCCTTCGTGCGCAAGGACCTGCCGGAGATCGTCGCGCTGGTGCAGCGCCAACTCCGCCCCAGCTTCCTGCACATCACGTCAAACGGATTTCTCACCGATCGCATCGTTAAGTTCTGCGAGGAACGCGACAAGTCCATCCCCCTCAACCTGCTCTTCTCCATCGACGGACCGAAGGAGAAGCACAATCACGTCCGCGGGCGGGAGACTGCTTGGGACAGCGTGATGAAGACGCTCAAGGAACTCGCGCCCCGCAGGAAGGAACTGCGCATCGCCCTCGCCGCAAACCAGACCATCGTGGACGCCGACGGCGTGGAGCACTATCGCCGACTGCGCGAGATCCTGCGCCCGCTCGACGTGGCCCACCACATGGTCATGGCCTACGACGCCAGCGCCACCTACTCGCTGGAGCGCGAGAAGGAACTCGCGCCGGGCCAGATCGGGCGCTTCACCACCTTCGGCGAATTCACCGAGCGCAACCTCCGCGATCTGATGGAGGAAGTGGAAAAGGACATCGTCCTGCTCCCATTCCAGGCGCGTCTCGCCAAACGCTACTACCTTCGCGGCATCACAAACCGGCTCCTCCGCGCAGAAAGCACCCCCAACCCCAAGTGCGTCGCCCTTACCGCCCACATGCGCCTCTATCCCAACGGCGATATTCCCACCTGCCAGTTCAACAGCAAGATCGCGGGGAACCTCCGCGAGCAGACCTTCGCCGAAGTCTGGCGCAGCGCCCGCATCGCCGAGCAACGCGCCTGGGTCAACAAGTGCCCGGGTTGCTGGGCCGAGTGCGAGGTGCTGCCGAGCGCCGTCTATACAGGGGATCTGGTGGCGGAATCGATGTTTCCGACGCGGTGCAAGGGAAGCGGAGTTCCACGCGACAAGGCAGAGCCCGTCGTTTACGGCTAGAATATAGGGAAAGCATGATCCACTTGGTGGTCCGGAGGGCACTCCGCGCCCTCTATCCCGACCATCCCATCAACGCCCCGCCTTCTTCGCCTCCGCCGCCGTGACTTCCGCGCGCGCCAGCTCCATATCCGAATCGATCATCATCTTGATCAGCTCCACAAAAGACACGCGCGGCGTCCAGCCGAGGACGCGCTTGGCCTTGGAGGGGTCGCCCTGGAGGTAGTCCACCTCGCTCGGGCGGTAGTAGCGCTCGTCGATGGAGACATACTTCTCCCAGTCGAGGCCAAGGTGGTTGAAGGCGACCTCCAGCAATTCCCGGACGCTGTGGGCCTCGCCGGTGGCGACCACATAGTCGTCGGCCTTCTCCTGCTGCATCATCAGCCACATGGCCTCCGCATAGTCGCCGGCAAATCCCCAGTCGCGCTTGGCATCCAGATTCCCCATGTAGAGCCGGTCCTGCAGGCCGAGCTTGATGCGCGATGCCGCGAGCGTTACCTTGCGCGTCACAAAGGACTCCCCGCGGCGGGGCGACTCGTGATTGAACAGGACGCCGTTGCTGGCGTGCAGGCCGTATGCCTCGCGGTAGTTGATCGTCTGCCAGTAGGAGAACACCTTGGCCACCGCATAGGGGCTGCGCGGGTGAAACGGGGTGTCCTCGCCCTGGGGCTCCGCCTGTACGCCGCCATACATCTCGGAGGAGGACGCCTGGTAGAAACGGGCCTTCGGCGTCACGCGGCGAAAGGCCTCAAGCAGACGCAGCGTCCCCACGCCCGTCACGTCGGCGGTGTACTCCGGCACGTCGAACGATACGCGGACGTGGCTCTGGGCGCCCAGGTTGTAGATCTCGTCGGGACGCACCTGCTCCAGCACACTCTGCAGGCTGCTCGAATCCGTCAGGTCGCCATAGTGCAGGAACACCCGCGCCCCGGCGGCGTGCTCGTCCCCGTGCAAGTGGTCGATGCGCTGGCGGTTCATCGTGGAGGCGCGCCGGACGACGCCGTGGACCTCGTATTCCTTTTCGAGGAGCAACTCCGCGAGGTAGCTGCCGTCCTGGCCGGTGATCCCGGTGATGAGTGCCTTCTTGCGCATATCGAAGCGGTCAATCCTGGTGGCGTTCCGCCGTGACGACGGGAGCGCGAAGGATTCCCACGGCGCGGGAGGCGGTCAAGGGGTGCGGCAGAGAGAATGCAGATGATTGGCCCGGCGATTTGGCCTTGCGGGGGCCGCCCGCATTCCCTGCGGCTCTTTTAGATTGATCGGCCGTTGGGCCGAACCAAACAGGGACCTCCATGATTTCGCGCAAGTCGAAGTATGGGCTGATCGCAGTCCTCCATCTCGCGCGCTACCATGGGCGCGGCGCCCGGCTTATCAGCGAGATCGCCCAGGCGGAGAATCTTCCCCGGAAGTTTCTGGAGGCGATCCTTCTGGAACTCCGCAACGCAGGATTCCTCGACAGCAAGAAGGGCCGCGGCGGGGGCTATGTGCTGGCCCGCGCGCCGGAGGACCTCCGCGTTGGCGACATGATTCGTGTGCTCGACGGCCCATTGGCACCGCTGCGCTGCGCCAGCGCCTCCTCCCCGGTGCTTTGCACCGACTGCAAGGACCCTCAGGTGTGCAGCGTCCGCGCGCTGATGATGGACACGCGCGACGCCATTTCCGAAGTGCTCGACAAGACAACGGTGGCCGATCTCGTCGCTCGCGCGGACCGCATGAGTCTGCGCGGGGCGAAGGCGCTTTCCTTCGAGATATGACTCTCGCTGGCCGGGTCGTTGACGGAACGAGGTCGCCCACCTTGGGTTTTCTGCCCATCCACGATGTCATCCGGCCCCCATCGAGGCAGTTCGCGGCCCCGGCGCACTCCCCCTTGCTCTCCCGCCGCCTTGCTCCCCTAATCCCCACCGCGCGGGGATCAGCCTGCGGCCACCCCCCGCTGGGAGTTCCCTGTGCCTGTGCTTTTTCCCGAGTCCCTTCGCAATCGGCTGTCGGCAATCTTCGAGGAGGCGTTCGAGAAGGCCGGGGCTCCACGGGAACACGCGGCGGTGGTGGTTTCCCAGAAGCCGGAGCTGGGCGATTTCCAGTGCAACGGCGCGATGCCCAGCAGCAAGGCGCTGAAGCGCAACCCGCGCGAGATCGCCGACGCCGCCGTGGCCGCCGTGGGGTCGCATCCGGCCATCGCCCAGATCACCATTGCCGGACCGGGGTTCATCAACATCCGCGTGGCCGACGAGTTTCTGGCGGCGGGGGTGGAGTCGGCTCGCGTGGATGGGCGCCTTGGCCTGACCGCCGTGGCGGAGCCGATCCGCATGATCGTGGACTTTGGCGGGCCCAACGTGGCCAAGCCGATGCACGTGGGGCACCTGCGCTCCACGATCATTGGCGACGCGCTCCAGCGGCTCTTCAAGTTCCTCGGCCACGACGTCCTCAGCGACATCCACCTGGGCGACTGGGGCACCCAGATGGGGATGCTGATCGAGGCGGTGAAGCGGGAGAATCCGCTCCTGCCGTACTTCAAGAGCAACTACGCCTTCGACCACGTGCTGGAGCCGGTGGTCACCATCGACGACCTCCAGCGGATGTATCCCGAGGCATCGGCGCTCTGTAAGTCCGACCCGCGCCTACTGGCGGGCGCACAGAAGGCGACGGCGGAATTGCAGGGCGGCCATCGCGGCTACCGCGCGCTGTGGCGGCATTTTGTGGATGTCTCCAACGCGGGGCAGAGCGCCGATTTCGAGGCGCTTGGCGTGCGATTCGACCAGTGGTTCGGAGAGAGCCGCTATGACGCAACGCTGACGCGGCTGGTGGACGATCTTCGCGCGACGGGGCATGTGCGGGAGGACGCCGGGGCGCTGATCATCGACGTGGCGGAGCCAACGGACAAGGCGGAGATCCCACCGATGCTCCTGGTGAAGTCCGACGGCGGGTTCCTCTATGCCACCACCGACATGGCCACCATCGCGGAGCGCGTCGGCGAGTTTCGCGCGCGCCTGATCCTGTATGTGGTGGACAAGCGCCAGAGCCTCCACTTCGTCCAGCTCTTCCGCGCCGCGCGCAAGACGGGGCTCGACCAGGGCGCCGCGCTGGAGCACCTCCCCTTTGGCACGATGAACGGATCGGACGGCACGCCGTTCAAGACGCGCTCCGGCGGCGTGATGCGGCTCCGCGATTTGATCGACATGATGACGACGGAGGCCACTCGCCGCATGGACGAGGGCGGCATCGCGGCGGAGCTGGACCCGGTGGAGCGCGCCGAAATCGCCCGCCGCGTCGGCATCGCGTCGCTCAAGTACGCCGACCTCCAGAACCCCCGCGCCAACGACTACATCTTCGACCCCGAGAAGTTCACCCGCTTCGAGGGCCGCACCGGCGCCTACCTCTGCTATGCGGCGGTGCGCATCAAGTCGATCCTGCGCAACGCTGGCGAGAAGGGCTTTCAGCCCGGCAAGATCATCCCCGCCAGCCTACCGGCGGAGCGCGCCCTCCAGCTCCAACTCGCCCTCCTCCCCGACGCCATCGCCTCCGCCGCCGAAGCGCGGGGGCCCCACCACCTCGCGGGCTACGCCTACGACCTTGCCCAGGTCTTCAACCAGTTCTACAACCAGTGCCACATCCTCAGCGAGGACGACCCCGCCCGCCGCGCCGCCTGGCTCGGCCTGGTGGCAGCGACGCTGAGGACGCTGGAGACGGTGCTTGGGCTGCTGGCGATTGAGGCGCCCGAGAGGATGTGAGGGGGGACATCACCACCGCCCTGTCTCGACGATCTTGGTTAGAGTCCCAATACTGGCGAAAGCGAGAGATCGATATCCTCGGAGAATCGGTCCATAATTCCGAATACCTTGGAGAGCGATGTGCCCCCGTTGAAGACGAGCGCGTCCTTATAGGGCGACTGAAATAGCACGGCCAAGAGCTATGACACCCAAAAGTCCTTCTCCAGAATTGTCGGGAGAATATTTTTTTGGAGAGCGGCCTGTTGTAAATATAGTCGTCGCTCCGCGATGGGAAGTTCCAGGAACGCGATCCTCACCGTGAGTCCTCGGCCAGTTGGCAGAAGATTGGTCGCATCCAAGCTGGAGCGAGTGCGGTGTCTCGCAGCAACTCGCGCCGCTTTTCCAGAGGGATCGTGCGACGCAGGTGCTCGATGCGCCGCCGCGTGATGTAGGGTTCGCCCAATTCACGAAGTGCCTGAATGAGCATCCCACTCAGCCGTCCGGCGGCAGCCATGTTTCGCGGCGTTGTCCGGCGGAGGTGGATGGTCATTTTTCCCACCTTCACGGTTCGGCTGCGGCCATCCGTAAGGAAGACAGCCTTTGCAGGCACCTGATCCGTCAACCCTAGCGCATTTGCCGCGAAGGCGCCGGCAGGCTGCATCCGCGTGTGGTCGCGCCCCGCAAGGGCCTGCGCGATGGCTTCCGCCGATGGCTGCAGGGATCCCAAAATCGGATGCTCCTTCGGGAAATCGTAGAGTCCACGCGCAAGTCGGCGAATCACGCCCCGCTTCACCAAGCGGTGCAGTGCGATGTCCACTGCTTCGCGTGAACCCAGACGCAGGAAATCGCTTGGAACCCACACCGAGCCACGCCCGCGGCTCCGGATGGATCTGAGCAGTGATGTTTCAACGGACATGCTTCCATCCTTCCTGTTGATCATGTAAGAAAAGTAGCACCTATTTTCTTACACTGTCAAGGGGTCCTTGGCGCGCTATGTCTCCTCCGCACATCTCGCGTGAATTTCGCTGGCGAGTAATCTCGCCGTGCCCCCCCCACACTCCTTCTTGCACCCCCGCCCCGCGGTGGACAGGCTCTGGACGATTCGCGGTCGGGGAGGGGTTTTTCCGCGTCGCGAATGATGCCGGACGGGATTCCTGTCACCCCATGAAAACCAAGGCGAAGTCGTCCTTTGCGCGGAAGGACCTGCTCGGGATCGAGGAGTTGGGTCGCGCCGAGATCATCGAGATTCTGGACACGGCGCGGAGCTGCAAGGAGGTCATCGAGCGCGACATCAAGTCGGTGCCGATCCTGCGCGGCAAGACGGTGGTGAACCTGTTCTTCGAGAATTCCACGCGGACGCGGACGTCGTTCGAGCTGGCGGCCCGGCGGCTGTCGGCGGATGTGATCAACTTCGACATCGCGACGAGCAGCGTGGCGAAGGGCGAGGCGCTGCTCGATACGGTTGAAACGATTCAGGCTCTCGGCGCCAACTACATCGTCATGCGGCACAGCAGCAGCGGCGCGCCGCACTTCCTGGCGCCGGCCGTGCGCGCGTCGGTGATCAACGCGGGCGATGGAGAGCACGAACATCCGACTCAGGCGCTGCTGGATGCGTTCACAATCCGCGAGGCGTTTGGAAGCGTGGAGGGCCGCCGCGTGGCAATCGTCGGCGACATCCTGCACAGTCGCGTGGCGAGGTCGAATATCTTCCTGCTCAAGAAGCTGGGGGCCGAGGTCACGCTGATCGGTCCGCCGACGCTGGTGCCCAACACGTTCGAGCACTTCGGCGTGCGCGTGGTGCACACCCTGAAGGAAGGACTCCGGGACGCGGACGTGATCTACCTCCTGCGCATCCAGATGGAGCGCCAGCGGACCAACCTGTTCCCGTCGGTGGACGAGTACCAGCTGCTCTATGGCCTCACGAGCGAGCGGCTGGCCTATGCGAATCCGCGCGCGATCGTGATGCATCCGGGTCCGGTGAACCGCGGGGTGGAACTAAGCCGCGATGTGATGGCGATGGACCGGACGCTGATCGCGGAGCAGGTGACCAACGGCGTGGCGGTGAGGATGGCGGTGTTCTACATGCTTCAGGGGGCGAGAGAGAATGCCTAAGGTACTGATCTCCGGGGGAACGGTGGTCGATCCGTCCCAGGGATTGAACGGAAAGCACGACGTGTTGATCGAGGGCGGGCGCGTGATGGATATACAGCGCACGATCCCGCGCGGCGCGGCGGATCGCGTGATCGAGGCCGAGGGGCTGGTGGTGGCGCCGGGTTTCATCGACATTCACACCCACCTGCGCGAGCCCGGTGGCGGAGGGGCGGAGACCATCGAATCGGGCAGCGCGGCGGCGGCGGCGGGCGGCTTCACCACGATCATGTGCATGCCCAACACGAATCCCGTGTGCGATACGGAAACGGGCGTGCAGTACGTGGTTTCCCGCGCGGCCAGCGTGGGCGGCATCAACGTGATCCCCGTGGCCTGCATCACGCGCGGGATGAAGGGCGAGGAGATCACCAACTTTGGCAAGCTGCTCAACGCTGGCGCGGGCGCCTTCAGCGACGATGGCCGCCCCGTGATGAATGCGGAGATCATGCGCCGCGCGCTGGAGTACACACGCATGCTGGGCGTGCCGATCTTCGAGCATTGCGAGGACATGAATCTCTCCTCCAACGGCGTGATGAACGAGGGGCGCACATCGATTCGACTCGGGCTGAAGGGCATTCCGCGCACCTCGGAATCCACGATGGTCGCGCGCAATGCCGCGCTTGCCGCGGCGACCGGCGGACACATTCACATCTGCCACGTCTCCACGCGCGAGAGCGTCGAGGCGATCCGCGAGGCGCGCCGCAACGGCGTCCACATCACGGCGGAGGTCAGCCCCCACCACCTCACGATGACCGAGGAAGCGGTGATCGGCTACGACACCAACGCCAAGATGAAGCCGCCGCTCTGCGAGGCGGAGGACCGCGACGCGCTGATCGCCGCGTTGGTTGATGGCACGCTCGACTGCATTGCGACGGACCACGCGCCGCATTCGGCGAACTCGAAGGAAAACGTCTTCGACGCCGCGCCGTTCGGCATCATCGGCATGGAGACGTCGTTTCCGCTTCTCTACACGGAATTCGTCGCGACGCGGCGCTGGTCGCTGGAGTTTCTGATCGAGAAGATGACGACGGGCCCGGCGTCGGTGATGGGGGCGAAGTGGGGCTCGCTGCGCGCGGGCTCCGACGCCGACGTGACGCTGATCCGACTCGGCGAGGAGTATGAATTCACGCGGCGGCACCTGCGCTCGCGCAGCGTGAACTGCCCGTGGCTCGGCACGCGGATGAAGGCGCGCGTCGCCGCGACGCTGTCGCGCGGCAGGGAAGCCTTCGTGTCTCCGGAGCTCTATCCCGATGGCCTCTTCTCCGCTCCGGCGCTGACTTTCTCCGCGACCGATGCGGGCGCGGAGCCCACTCTCAAGAAGAAGACGAAGTCCAAGAAGAAAAAATCAGGCAAGGGGCGAGACTGATGCGGATATCAAGGACACTCATGCTGGCGGCGCTGCTGGCGATCAATCCTGTTTCCATGGGGCTGGCGATGACCACCGACGAATTCGCGGAGCTGGAGCGGTCGATTGCCACGATGCAGGAGGATGGAAGCCTCGCCGCCGCCGATGCCACGATCCGCGGAACGATCAACGCGGGTATCGAATTGACCACCGGGCAGCGGCAAATACTGGAGCGGGAGATCGAGCGCAGCCGCCGCATCCGCATGGACTATTCCCTGACGCCGGATGGCCTGCTCGAAGCCCTTGGCGAGCGCGTGAAGGACTTCCAGGTTTCCGACTACGAGGCGTGGATCGCCGACGGGCGATTCGACTTCAAGCACATCGACGACGAGATGCGCTTTGTTGGGCCGAGCGTGTCCAACCTCTTCAAGCGCTATCCGGAACTGCGTGCGCGCCGCCTCACGCTCGACACCACCGAGTATCAGGATTTCCTCGCCGCGCACACGAAGGCAGTTGCCGAGGAGTTAGGCGATTCCGCGGCGATCACGGCGAAGCCACACGACTTCCGGCTGACGATGACGATCACTCTCAAGCCGGGGAATGTCCCCAAGGGCGGGATCGTTAAATGCTGGATGCCGTATCCCCAGCAGTTCGAGTCCCAGAGCGGCGTCTCGCTGATCGAGTCATCACCCGGGCCCAAGTGGATCAACCCACCGACCTATCCGACCCGCTCGCTCTATTTCGAGCAGCCCTCGGCGGGGGACGAGCCCACGGTCTTCAAGGCCACCTACTCGGTGTCCGTGAATCCGCGTCGCGTGCGCATCGACGAGGCACTGGTCACGCAGGCCGAGCAGGAGAAGTTTGCGGGCTATGAGTACTTCACCGCGGAACAGGCCCCCCACGTCGTCTTTTCTGAGCGTATCCGCGCCCTTGTATCTGAGATCGTCGGCGCGGAGACCAACCCGGCTCGCAAGGCACGCCTCATCTACGACTGGGTCTCCGCCAACACGGTGTATAGCTACGCGCGCGAGTATTCTACGCTGCGCTGCATCCCGGAGTACGTGCTCGAGAACGGCTACGGAGACTGTGGCCAGATCGCGCTGCTGTATATCACGCTATGCCGCGCGGCGGGGATTCCCGCCCGCTGGCAGAGCGGTTGGATCATCTACCCGATGGAGGTGAATCTCCACGATTGGACGGAGATCTACCTGCATCCCTACGGATGGATTCCCGTGGATCCCGACTACGGCGTGCAGCTCACTCATGAGTTTTCCGACTTGGACGACGCGACGCGGCGCACGTTGGTGGACTTTTTCTTCGGCGGGCTCGACGCCTATCGCCTCACGGTGAACCGCGAGCACGGCTATCCCCACTATCCCGCCAAGGCCGACTTCCGGTCCGACGATGTGGATTTCCAGCGCGGGGAGCTGGAGCACGACGGAAAGAACCTGTACTTCGATACATTCAAGTACAAGATGGACGTGGAGTACCTGACGCCGGGCGACAAGGAAGCGAGCGACAAGGCCGAAGTCGCGACGCCGAAGCCGCTGCTCGCCCCCGGGATGGTTCGCTGAGTTAGGCGATTACTCGCCGAGGATTTTCTTCCGGATGAGCGGCGTGACGGTGGCGGGGTTGGCCTTGCCGCCGGTCTTCTTCATCACCGCCCCCATCAGCGCGCCCATGGCCTTTTCCTTCCCATTGCGGAGGTCGTCGGCCACCTTGGGCATCTCGGCGATCACCTGATCGATGATCGGGTCGAGCGCGCTGTCGTCCACTGGCTTGAGGCCCTTTTCCTCCACGAGGACCGAGGGCCGTTTCCCCGTCTCCACCATCATCGGAAACAAAGTCTTCGCGATCTTGCCAGTCGTCGCGCCGGAATCGATCATGCTCACCAGTTCGGCGATGGATTCCGCCGTCACGGGGAAGTCGTCGATGGTGGCGTCCTCGTGCTGCTTGTTGAGCCAGGCGAGGGCCTCGGTCATCATCCAGTTGGAGATGCCCTTGGGATTGGCGTGGGCCTTCACGGCGCGCTCGAAATAGTCGGCGGTGCGGATGTGCCCCGTCACCACGCCCGCGTCGTAGGGCGGCAGCCCATAGGCGTCGATGAGGCGCTGGCGGCGCGCCACGGGAAGCTCGGGCACCGTGGCGCCGATCTCCGCGCGCAGGGCGTCGCCGATCTCCACATCCACCAGGTCGGGGTCGGGAAAGTAGCGATAGTCGTTGGCGTTTTCCTTGGAGCGCATGGCGCGCGTCTCGAACTTCGCCTCGTCCCACAGGCGCGTCTCGCTGGCGACGCGGCCGCCATTGCGGAGGATCTCGCTCTGGCGCTCGAACTCGGCGTCGATGCACTTGAGGACGACGCTCATGGAGTTGAGATTCTTCACCTCCACCTTCTGGCCGAATGTCGTGCTCCCCTTGGGCCGGAGGGACATGTTGAGTTCGAACCGCAGGCTGCCCTCCTGCATCTTGCAGTCCGAGACGTCGAGGTACTGAAGGAACGCGCGCATCGAGTTCATGAACCCGGCGGCCTCCGCGGCGGTGCGGATATCGGGAGTCGTCACGATTTCGAGCAGCGGAGTGCCCGCGCGATTGAGGTCCACCAGGGAGTAGGTAACCGCCTTGTCCTCGGGGTGGATGTTCTTCCCGGCGTCTTCCTCAAGGTGGATGTTGTCGATGCCGATGCGCTTGATGCCGGCGTCGCCCAGATCGATGTCGATGTGGCCTCCCTTGCCAAGGAACTTGTCGTTCTGGCTGATCTGGTAGTTCTTGGGGAGGTCGGGGTAGTAGTAGTTCTTGCGGTCGAATGTCGTGACCGGGGGCACCTCGCAGTGCAGGGCCAGGGCGGTCTTCAGCGCGAGGCGGAAGGCCTCCCGGTTGAGAACCGGGAGCGACCCCGGCATCCCGAGGCACACCGGGCACACGGCGGTATTGGGCGGCGCCCCAAAGACGACGGGGCATCCACACCACACCTTGCTCTTGGTCTTAAGCTCGGTGTGAACCTCAAATCCGATGACGATTTCGAATTCCATGCCGTGTGCGTTCTCGTTCCTTGCAGGTTAGGTGGGGATCCTGTTCGGGAGGCTGGGCCGGGTCAATAGGGTCGCGCTGCCGGAATGTGCTCGCCGCCCTTTGATGCATAACCCCGCCCGGATCGTGCATTTTACAGGGTTGGAGGATCCTATCAGTCAAGGGTCTCGTCTCTTCTAGGCATGTTAAGGCTACGGAAATCAATCATGTATGCCGCGCTCGGGGCGACCGGAGCAATGTGGCCCGAGGCTTGATACCCAGTCGGTCATCGGTTGCCACAGTCGGTCGCAACCCCGACAGAAACCAAGGAGACACTCCAATGCTGAACTGGGCCATCACCTTCCTGATCATCGCGCTCATCGCGGGCATTCTGGGCTTCGGCGGCATTGCCGGCACCGCGGTCGGGTTCGCCAAAATCCTCTTCCTCGTCTTCCTCGTTCTTTTCGTCGTCAGCCTGATCGTGGGCAGGCGCGCCCCCGCCACCTGAGCGGGCACCCCCCCCTTCGCCGCCAACCGGTTCCTGCACACGGACCAACCCATTTGATCGGAGGCATCACATGAACACGCAGTCAATGAAGGGCCATTGGACGGAGCTTAAGGGAAAAGTCAGGGAGCGTTGGGGCGAGTTGACCGACGACGACATGACCAAGATTGAAGGCCGCATCGAACAGCTTTCGGGAGTCCTCCAGCAGCGATATGGCCACGCGAAGGAAGCCGCCGAGAAGGAAGTCGATGACTTTATCCGACAGCTCTCCAAGGACAAGTAACCGGACGTCCTGACGCCCAAACCACACCAGCAGTACCAACCACACTGAAGGAGCCCTTCCCATGAAGATCAGCACCACGCTTTCATTCGTCCCACTGCTCGCACTGCTGCTCGGCACGCCCATTGCCATGGTCGGCTGCGCAAGCAAGGGCCCGGTCGAGAAGGCCGGCGAGAACGTCGACAAGGCGGTCGGCGATGTGAAGGATGCAGCCGAGGAGATCACGGAAGAAGTCAAGGACGAGATCGACGACGCCACGACGAACTAGATCCCCACGTTTCAGTTGAAGCAATCGGCGCCGCGGCCCTCCATGGAGGGCCGCGGAGCCTTGGCCCCCCGGGTGGGTCCACCATGCTATTCGTCACCCTCACAACCATCATCATCGTCGACCTCGTCTGCCTAGTCTGTATCTGGCTCTCGTCGGCAAGCATCCCCCGGAAACTTCTGTGGGCGGCAGTGACGATTCTGCTTCCCATCGCGGGCGCGGTCTTCTACTTTGTGATGGGTAATCTGGATTCAGAGCAGGAAGCATAAATCCTCCATTCAAGCCGACTGGACCTGTCTCCCCATGCATTCGAAAGACAAATCGAGAAGCGAATCGCTCCACATCCTCCTTGTGGACGACGAGGCCAGGATCTGCCGCCTGCTGCAGCTATGCCTGGAGGAAGAGGGCCACAAGATAGACTGCGCTTCGACCTCCGCCCAGGCGATGGCCAAGGCGGCGGAAAAGTCCTTCGATGTTGTGATGCTGGATATTCGCCTCGGCAACGAGTCCGGAATAGACCTTATCGCCCCGTTCTCGCGCCAATTTCCGTGGATGCGAATCGTGATGATAACCGCCCATGCCACGGTGGAGACCGCGATTCAAGCCATGCGACTGGGCGCGGCGGACTACCTGCCCAAGCCCTTTTCCCCGGAGGAAGTCATCCACACGGTTGCGCGCGTGCGCAAGATGGCGGCCCTTGAGTCCAAGGTCGCCGAGCTCACTGCGGTGGGTTTCGCCGCGGGAAAGGCGCCGTCGCTCGACAGCACCTCCTGCGGGCGGATGCGCAAGGTCCTTGATCTGGCAAGCGACATCGCCGCAACCGACGCGACGGTGCTGATCCGCGGAGAGAGCGGCACCGGCAAGACGATCATGGCCCGATGGATTCACAATGCCAGCCATCGCGCGGCCCATCCCTTCGTGCTTGTGTCGTGCCCATCGCTATCGAGCGAGCTGCTGGAGAGCGAGCTGTTTGGCCACGTGAAGGGATCCTTTACCGGCGCCCACCGCGACTACGCGGGCCGCGTTGCATCCGCCCAGCGCGGGACGCTCTTCCTCGACGAGATTGGGGACATGTCCCCCGCCTTGCAGGCCAAGATGCTGCGCTTTGTCCAGGATCGCGAGTACGAAAGCGTCGGCGATTCCGCCACGCGCCGCGCCGACGTGCGCATCATCACGGCCACAAACGCGGATCTGGAGGAAGCCGTCCGCGACGGGCGCTTCCGCGAGGACCTGCTTTTTCGCCTCAACGTGATCGAGTTGGATATGGAATCACTCAGTAATCGAAGCGCCGACATCCTTCCCATCGCCAACGGACTGGTTCGCCAGCTTGCCACAGAGTTTGCCCGCCCGGCGCGCGGATTTTCCGCGGAGGCGGAGCAGGCCCTTCTCGCCTACCGCTGGCCCGGAAACATCCGCGAGTTGAGGAACGTCATCGAGCGCTGCGTCCTGCTGACAAAGGGCGACACCATCTCCGTGGAGCACATGCCAAACCGCGTGACGGAGGGGAGCATTCCCGCCGCAGTCACCGAATCGGCCCAGCCCGACGGCCGGCTGCTCACACTCGACGAGCTGGAGGAGGCGCATATACGCCGCGTCCTCGTCGCCAGCCAGAGCATCGAGGAAGCAGCCACAATTCTTGGCATTGACCAGACCACACTCTACAGGCGCCGAAAGCGGTACGGGCTGCTGTAGCCGCCCCGGCCCACTTCGAGGAATCAGGTTCGCCCACGATGGGGATTAGAGACAGAATACTTGTGGCGATCACGGGACTATTAGTCCTGTTGCTCATGCTTGCCGGCGTGGGAATCACGGCCATCACGGACGTCGGCCAGCGCCTCTCGCCGGCTTTTCTCAACAATAACCGAAGCATCCGCATGGCGCTGCAGATCATCGACGACATTTCCGTGATCAACGCCCTCTCCAACTTTGCCGACGGAGATAGCCAGAAGAAGAGAGATGAACTCCTGAATCTACAGCAGGACGTCGGCAAGCGTCTTGCGGCAGTGAAAGACGAGCTGGGCACCTCGGAGTCGGCCCGCGCCCTCGATGACTCGGCGTCCGAGTGGGAGACCTACCGCGAAGGGACGTTGCGGATGATGTCGATCTCCGATCGGGAGGAGCGCGGCGAGTACTTCGAGGAGAGCGTCCTCCCCTCTGCCTTCCAGATGCGCCAATCCCTGCAGAGTGTCATCCTTTTGCAGTTGGAGGCGACAGACAAGGAGCTGATCCGGTCGCGGAACAAGCTCGCGCGTAGCAGGATCCTTCTCCTCTTCTTGTCGGCTCTCAGCCTGATCCTATGCGTCGGTCTCCTCTCCTATCTTGGAAAGCTGCTGATCCACCCAATTCGCGAGTTGGTGGCAATGATCGACGGATTGTCGAGCGACTCGATCGAGGCCGTCCCCCTGCGCAGGCGCGGAGACGAGGTCGGCATGGTGGTCTCCGCCGTCCAGCGATTCCTCGACCGGATTCGCATTCAGCGATCTACCGACCGGCAGATGATCCGCGTCCTCGCGCGGCGGTCAGAGCACGCCTTGAACAGCATCCCCGACGCCATTATCGTCTATGGCGCCAACGGAGAGGTTGAGTATCGAAACCGCGCCGCCGAGGCATTCACGACCGGGGGCGAATCCCTGGAGCTCTCCACGATCCGCTGGCCGAAGGTTCGCGATATTGTGGAGGAGTGCCTGGCGACAGGCAAGCCGATCAGTGGCGGCGCCCTGGCCGATTCGCTCCAGTGCTTCACCAACGGAGTGGAGTGCTTCTTTCTCCCCAGTGCCTATCCGGTTGAGGACGACGACGGCGCCATCACGGAAGTCACTCTCCTCCTCAACGACGTTACTTTCCTCAAGCAACTCGACGAGATGAAGACGGATCTCGTCGCCGTCGTCTCCCACCAATTGAAGACGCCGCTCACCTCCATCCGGATGAGCCTTGGGATGCTGGCGCGCTCGCGCGGCGCGGCTCTCCCGGAGCGCGACAAGCTCCTCATCGATACCGCCCGCGAGGAGACCGAGCGCCTGCAGACAACGATCCAGAACCTTCTCGACATGGCGCGTTTCCGATCCGGCGCCAACCTGATGCAGTTGGAGGAAACCAACCTCGCTCTATGGCTCTCCGAAGTGGCCGACTCCCATAAGCGATGGTACAACGAAAGGGATATCGTGCTCCTCGCCGAGATCGCCGAGGACACGCCACGCGTCGTGATCGATCGAATCCGCCTCAATGTGGTGATGGAGAATCTCCTCAGCAACTGCCTCGCCTATTGCCGACCCGGCGACACCGTCCGAATCGCGGCGGGCGCGAGCCATGCAAGCGCCGATTCCGTGCTCGTCAGCGTGATAGACACGGGTCCCGGCATCGCCGCGGAGGAGCGCGAGTTGATCTTCGAGAAGTTCTATCGCGCCGGTTCCCGGGCCACCCCCGGGACGGGCCTCGGCCTAGCCATCGCCCGCGAAATCCTCCGCAGCCACGGTGGCACCATCGTCTGCGAAAGCGAACTCGGCAAGGGCACCGCGTTTCACATCACGCTGAACGCGATGGCGCCACCGGAAGTCACCGCCCCGGAGTAGGCGCGGACGGGAGCGCCGGCGCGTAGCTGGGTGCGACCGCGACGCTCGGCTTGACTTTCCGTGGGAGCCAGGTCAACGTCCCTTCCGTTGGTGTGAGTGTTTCCTTGGACGCCAAGTTTGTTTTTTCCCCACCGTTCGAGGCCGTTCCCTCCACCTTAGAAACAGGGCCCGCATGATTGCCTGCAATTCGTTTTCCAGCTTGGGCATTATCCTCGCAGTAGCGCTTTTGGCCAATGCCGCAGGTGCGCAGTCCATCACCGGCCGCGTGACGAACGCCAACACCGGCAATGGGATCATTAGCGTCGACTTGGACGTGATCGATTCGGCGGGATCCTCGGTGGCGATCACCGGCGGTCGAACGACGACGGGTGGCAACTATACAATCACGGGACTCGCACCCGGAGCGTACAGGGTCCGCGCCGACGCATCGCTCGCGCTGGGTTTTGTGGATGAATACTATGCGGAACAGTTTCTGGCCAGCTTGGCGACGGTGGTAAACGTGCCCGCCTCGGG
>Ga0105049_10001569_pt1 | contig 26954 bp, 21 predicted proteins | sample MAT06_FD_78087 | JGI IMG/M metagenome (GOLD analysis project Ga0105049, IMG submission 78087) | Freshwater microbial communities from Lake Fryxell liftoff mats and glacier meltwater in Antarctica - MAT-06 | ecosystem: Environmental > Aquatic > Freshwater > Ice > Liftoff microbial mat | place... | reverse complement strand
GGTTTTGCCTCTGTCCCACCGCCCGGGCCCGCCACGCCGGTGAGAGCCAGTGCATAATCGGCTTGCGCGCGGTGCAGTGCACCTTCTGCCATCGCGCAGGCCACCGGTTCACTCACTGCGCCAAATCGAGCTAAGAGATCCGATGCGATATGCAGAAATTCGCCTTTGGCCTCATTTGCATAAGTTACAAATCCCATGCGAAAGACACCCGAACTACCAGGCACATTGGTTATCCGGTGGGCAAGGAATCCTCCACTGCAAGATTCCGCAGTGGTCAGGCTGAGGCCCGCTACTGCGAGATGGGCGACCACCCATTCCTCAAGGGCTTCGCCGGACCTAGAAACAAGCGAGTCTCCCACCGCAGCAAGGACAATAGGCTCGACTCTGTCCAGCACATCGCGAGCGGCGATCAGCCGCAGATCTACCTCGTTCGGTCGCGCACAGTATCCGACCTCGACGTCCCCTCCCCTTGTGAGGATCAGTCCGACGCGCTCCTCAATCTCACTTTCGCCAAGGCCTACGACACGGTATGTCCGACACTCACGCGCAGGGAGATCACCGCACAGCCCGCGCAAAATCGGCAGCGCATAGCGCGTGAACATCGGCCTTAATTCGCGCGGTGGCCCGGGCAACAAGAAAAAATGTGGCGACTTCGAACTCGGGCGCGAGATAGCCTCGATGTAGAGACCCGGCGCGGTGCCGTGCTCATTGGGCAAAACCACCGCGCCTTCAGGAACCATCACCTGCCGCGCCATTCGCTCGCGGAAGGCATATCCTCTTGCGCTCAAGCGAGCGACGATCGCCGCACGTATCGCCTCGTCTGGTAGCAACTTCAAACCCAACAACTCCGCTGTCGCCTCGCGAGTGATGTCGTCCGTCGTCGGTCCCAACCCACCCGTCACAATCACGATATCCGCACGATCAAACGTCTCAATTAGAGCCCGACGTATCAAGGGACCATCGGGAACCGTGACTTGGCGCGTGATGCGTAGGCCAAGGGGAAAGAGTTCCCCACCAAGCCAAGCTGCGTGTGTATTGATGACCTCCCCAAGCAGAAGTTCAGAGCCTGTATTCAGGATCTCAACAATCATCCCGCCACAGATCCTGCCGTGAGAGCATTGATCCAGGACTGCACGTGCTCGTGTTTCTCACACTCGCAGTGCAAATCATAAACATAGAGCAAGTTTGCAAGCATGCGAACGAGGATCTGACGTGGTGACGCGGCTTGAAGGTGACAGGTTTTGAGTTGCAGGCCTTGCCGTATGAGGATCTTTTCGATCTCGGATTGCGAAAGAATTCGTCCGCGCTGGAAGGGATCAAAAAAGATCTCACCATGTCTCGCTATAAAATGACCTGGCAAATTAATGCCATCCACCCACATGCCCGCCCGCGCCGCAACCATCATGTAAAGCAGGGTAAGCGTAATGGGAAGTCCCGCCCGTGTATCAATCACGCGCGGCAAGAGCGCGTTTCGCTCGCTGTAGTAGTTTTCTGAGTTTCCCCGGAATTCCAGTTCATCAGCCATGAAATCTGCCAGCAACAGGACGCGTTCTCGGTTACTCACCGCGCTGGATATTTTGACCAGAAACTGTCGCCCCCAAGTGTTCAGTTTGTGTTCGAACTTTTGCGTGCATATTTCGGGCTCGATCGCTCGTGCCAGCGCCCATGTCGCTTGTTCCATGTCCACGGTTTCTCCAAAAAAGTGGCACAGCAGCGAAAATTCTTCATAGCTGTTTTGCTCGCGAATCCCGGCCATTACCTCTTGCACGTGGGAAGAGACTGCAGGATCCGAAACCGACGCCAAGTCCTTAAGATCCGCCATGCCCTCAGATCCCGCGCTCAAGAGTTGGTCTTTAATGAGCCGCACAGTTTCCGGGTCACTATCGCGAAGCAGCCTGACTAACGCTTCTTTTTGAGCAAACATGTAACCTCATCCTATCCCATCACCCCACCTCGCGCAAGCGGCAAGCCCAGCACCCCGCTCTAATTACTCTTCCCTTTGCTCGTCCGTGCGTTCCTCGAAGCGGGTGTATTCCTCGAGGAAGGTCAGGGGGATATCACCGATCGGACCGTTTCTTTGCTTGGCAATAATCAGCGTGGCCTTGCCTGCAGCTTCTTTCTTTGACTCCTCGTCTTCGGCATAATATTTCTCGCGAACCAAGAGTCCGACGATATCGGCATCCTGCTCAATGCTGCCGGATTCTCGCAGGTCGCCAAGTCGGGGACGTCCCTTGCTATCGCCGGTGCGTTGTTCTGGGTTACGATTAAGTTGAGCGGCTACCACCACGGGAATTTTTAGCTCCTTCGCTAGTGCCTTAATGCCGTAGGAAATCTCAGCAATTTCTAACTGACGGTTGTCTTGCGCGCGACGCGAGGTCGAGCGCAGGAGCTGGAGATAGTCAATCACGATGAGTTCGATCTTCTCGCGATTTCGCAGACGCCGGGCTTTGGCTCGAAGGGCAAGAATGTCGAGGCCAGGCGTATCATCCACAAACATCTTCGCCTTGCTCAGGAGGCCCGCGGCGCTCGTGATGTTTGTAAAGTCTCGTTGATGAATGAATCCCTCGCGCAGGTTTTTAGAATTAATGCGAGCACGGGAACACAGGAGACGCTGCACGAGTTGCTGAGAACTCATTTCCAGGCTAAAAACGGCGACCGCTTTGTCCGATTCCAATGCGACATGCTCAGCAATATTCATAGCAAGCGCCGTCTTGCCCATCGAGGGACGCGCGGCAATAACAAACATCTCGCCGGGATGGAGGCCACTCGTCATGCGGTCAAGGGATGCAAAGCCAGTCGAAAGGCCTGTGATAGCGCCGCGGTTGGCTATGAGTTTTTCGATGTCGGTGATCGCAGAATTTACCATCTCTTTCATCGAAGGCACATTCACGCGGAAGCGCTCATCACCGATTGAGAGGACTCGCTGCTCGACTTCTCCAAGCAGAATTTCCGCGTTACCTTGCTCGTCGTAGGATCGAGCCGCGAATTCTGTGCAGACCGAAATCACCTCGCGCAAAAGAAATTTTTCCCGTAAAATCTCGCGATAGTAATCGGCATTTGCAGCTGTCGGAACGAAGGCCAGCAACTCTGTCACTGCGGCGGCCCCACCCACTTCCTCCAAGAGGTGGCGGTCTTCCAGCATTTGTGTGACCGAGATCAAATCAATCGGACGCATTGCATTCCGCATTTCCACGAGCAATTCGTAGATTTTCTGGTGGGCTGGAAGGCTGAAATGCGAGGACTTAATCTGCGCTATACAATCGTCGAGCACATTGGCCGAAAGGAGCACGGAACCCAAGAGTCCCTTCTCGGCATCCAAACTTTGCGGCTGCACCCTGTGAATATCTGGTAAATAACTCCCAGATTTCTGAGAATAATCCCCCTTCTTTCCACGGGGCTTTGGCGTTCCGCTACCGTTCGATGGAACGGTTTCTCCTTCGCGTTTCACAGGAGCAGTAGGTGGCATTTTTCAGTTTGGCTGCGGGCTAGCTACACAAAACACCTTGCAACGGTTCGTGCCGTAGAGATCCACACAGCCAGCTCGCGAGAATCGGAGATCCGACTCATTGTGCGTCGTCGAAACTCGCTGGCCATAAGGGCATTACCTACTTGGAGCTACCGTAAGTCTTGCGGCGAGGCTTCCTATCGTCGTCCTCGTCGTCCTTCGCTGCGGCAACGGCAATCTCTGGCGCGGAGACCTTGAGATGAAAGGTTGCGGTCACGTCGGGATGCAGTTTAATAGGGACTTGATGATCGCCGCTTTCCTTGATCGGCTTATCAAGAACGACGGCGTGCTTAGGCAAGTCGGCGAGTTTTAATTCACTGACAATTCGGTCGTGAATATCTTTTGAGGTCACTGAACCAAAGGCTCTGCCTGCCTGCCCGCTCTCCAGCGTAAAAAGGCCCTTCAATTTGTTGATCTTGCTGGCGAGTTCTTCAGCGGCAGTGACTTCACGACCCTCGCGCTCGGCACGTTTTGCTTTAAGGTGGTTCACTTTGCGCAGAGAACTTGGCGTCATTTCTAGGGCTTTACCCTGCGGAAGAAGAAAATTGCGAGCGTAACCGCGGCGCACTTTGACGATATCTGCTTCGGCTCCAAGCGAGGCGACGTTTGCAGTAAGGATGACTTCGAGGTGGGCCATAGTGTTATTGGTATTTGGACGAGGGGGGTGTGAAAATATCGCTTGGAGCCACGATGTCAATCTTCCTTGTGAAAAAAAATTTCACCTCACTCGGGAGCAATCTGCATGCGCCTTAGAGCGAAGTCGCCGTGCGCGTCTTCGATTCCCAACGCGTCAAAAGATGAATGACGATGTTCGTTCCAAATTTATATGTTAGCGCAAGGGATTCCGGCGTGATGTTTCTCAGATAGACATCGCGGTTGTCCCAAATGACCGGATTGATCGCAACGAAAGCTTCTCGCTCGTTTTTTCGGAGATCAACTTGCCCCTGCTCGTTGATCCCGATCTGCCACATATCGCCGTAGTCATTTGCTGTGTAAATGATTGCGATTTCGCCGTAGATCTTGAGGGCGTAGAGGGGTTCTTGGTAGAAATTCAACCCTGGCGGAATCTCTTTGACTTCCGGAAAATAAGGCTCGGCAAAAATAGGATGAGAGGCTGGCAATTTCTCCCAATCTTTGTCCACGTCGGGAATGACTCGCCTCATCTCGCGGCGAAACGCGATATCGAAACGCGAATTCCGCCCCGGGACTGAGCTATCCCCCCAGATCGCCCCACCTAGACGTACGTAGCGCTGAAGCGTCTCTACTTCCTTGTCGCTGAGCCGAAAGTCCCGCGTACCAGTCAGGAAAAGGAATGGTGGCTTGACGGCAAATATCTCATCACTATCGAGCTTGATCGCCTTCACGTTCAAGTAATTGGTTTTCACCTTATTCTTCGACCATTTGCTCATGAAATAAAGAAGGTTTGGAAGGCTGCCGTTTTCAATTTTGCCATTGACGACGCGAATCGTCGAATTCCAGTTACCTCCGGCATACTGTCCGATGTAGGCGATGAATTCGAACTCACGCGTGCGCGTGCCGGTGCCACTGCCTTTTCCGTCGCCCCAGCCTTGCGTGAAGCCCTTCACGGCCGACGCCTGCGCCGCGTTGAGTCCGTCGCCCATCGCCGCAGGTCTCGGGGCGGTGAGCGTCTGCGCGGCAGCCGCGGTCACATTTTGAGCTGGTGCCACCACCATTTGAGCCATCGTGAAGTTGATGGCTGAAGGCGCAACCGTCGTAATGGCACTGACTATATTAGCCGGTGCAGGTGCGGCTGTGACGGTGATGTTCGGAGTCTGGGACGCCGGCTGTGCCTCTTGAGGCGGGGCAGTAGTGTCGGCTGCATCGGCCACAAATCCGCCAGACTCGCCCTCGAAGTCCGGAGGCTCCTGCACGGCCTGATACAACACCGTCGAGCCGAAGACGAAGACCAGAATAAGATGCAGCACGAAGGAAATCGTGAAGTCTCGAGAGTTGCTAAACTTATCTACCAGATTGGAAAGAAGAGGCTGCTTTGGGGACATAGGGAAACGAGATATTTAACCTAGAAGGTGCTCCATTCCGTGGCAAGCCAAACCATCGGTCTCTTAAGATTAATAAAACTGCGGCTTCTCAGAGGGGATCCTTTCTGCCTATCGTTGCGGATATGGAAAATTCCTTGCCACCACCTTCACCCGACGCACCAATACTCCCACCGACCGGCACGCCTGAAGAAAAGCAGTGGATTCTTATCACTCACCTTAGTGGCCTAGCCGGCCTCGTCATTCCCTTCGCTGGAAATATCCTTGGCCCGCTTGTTGTCTGGATCTTAAAAAAGGAAGAATTCCCAAAAATTGATACTGTGGGCCGCAATGTCCTTAACTTCCAGATTTCCTACACAATCTATCTGGTCGTTGCCTCGGCTACCATGTTCTTCTGCGTCGGATTTATCCTCCTTCCAGTCGTGGCCATTGCCTGGCTCGTTTTCCTGATTCTCGGAGCCGTCAAGGCTAGCAAAGGCGAGGACTACAATTTTCCGCTCACGATTAAAATGCTGTAGTTCGCTCCCGGACTCGCTGTTTTCGGGCTAAGTGGTGCAAAGCGGGCAAACGCCGAAGAATTCGAGGGAATGGCTCACTTCGCGGAAGCCATACTGCCGAACGATCTGTTTTTCCGCCTGACGGACAGGACATGGAATGTCTAACACCACGACAGTGCCGCAGGTGCGGCAGACGAGGTGGTCGTAATGCCGACCGGGATCGTTGAGTTCAAAGTAGCTGCTAGAACGTTGCAAATTTACGCGGTTCACGAGGTTGAGCTTTTCCAAGACAGTGACTAAACGAAAAACTGTCGCGTAATCTGGCCGAATTCCCGCCACGGCCTCCGTCCGGTCTCGAATTTCTTGAAGGGCAAGAGGCTGCTTCGAATCAAGCAGGCTTTGCAAAATCCCGCGGCGCTTTCGCGTCATGCGCTGACCATTCTCTTGCAAAATCTGTGCGAGAGCTTCCATTCCAAAAGTTTGTTTCGTTGCGACCACAGCACTGAAGACTACTCGTGGATCAAATCCTTTCAACTTCCAATCGCACCCGTCCTAGCGATCAGGGCACGTGCGAAGGCCTAGAACAAAACAGTTTTTTTACCCGGCTCTGGCACGATAACCTCGGTGCCAGGGAGTTCCTTGAAGAGAGCGTTTTGAAACCAATCCATCGCGGTGATGTCGCCGTGCACTAAAATAATTTTTTTGGGTTTTAGCAGCAGGGCATAATTGCGGAGCATCTCGCGGTTAGAGTGGGCACTGAAGCTAAATTCCTCGATATGACAGCGGATCGGTTGCGCGGGCGTGTCTGGGTCGAGAGCGATTTCGGTATCTGGCGGTGCCCGTCGAATGCGTCCGGATGGGGAATCGGGGTCGGAGTAGCCCACGAAGAAGAGGCTCTGCTTTTCATCGGAAAGGATGCGGCGGCAAAAAATGTTGGAGAGGGTTTTTTCCGTCATCATGCCACTCGAAAGCGCGAAGATGCATTTCTTGCGAACGGCGATGGTATGAACTTCGTTTCCGGAGAGAACATAAGGCGCCATTTCTTGAAGCAGCTGAAGTTCGGGATGGCTCCGCACGGTGGTGGCTGCGAGTGCATCATAGACGCCGGTGATCTTCGTGCTTAGGCCGCCGATGTAGATGGGAACATGGGCCAAGAGTCCTCCAAGCCGCATTTTCCAGAGCATGGCGAGGAGTTCTTGCGTCTTTCCTAGGGCAAAAACAGGGATCGTGACGCTACCGCCCTGCTCGAAGGCACGCTGAATGCCGCGAGTGAGGCGTTCTTCCTCATTAGCTCGCGAGAATCCCGCCGGCGTTGCGGAGTCGCCCCGCGTCGTTTCCATAATCAAGACATCAACTCCCTCTTCAGGAAATGTCGCGCCGCGCATGATTGTCTGGTTTTCGAAATTGACGTCGCCAGTGTAGAAAAGCGTTTTTCCGGCATGACGAATCAGAATGCCGACGGACCCAAGAATGTGGCCCGCATCGAAGAATTCAAAAGTTACCTCGCGATCATCGTCGGATCGTTCTCCATCCAAATTGTAGCGCCGTCCGACCGGGTAGCGCGACCAGGCACGGGCGCAGAGGTCCACACTGCGATGATTGAAGAGTGAGTAGTGCTTCGTGGCCTCGTTCTCGCTCTGACGTGTCATGACGTTTACGGAATTATGCAGCATCACATCCGCAATCCGTGCAGTAGCCTCCGTCATGAAAACCTTCGCGTGAGGCTCGCGTTGGGTGAGGATCGGCAACGAACCCACGTGGTCTTGGTGAGCATGAGTCACGAAGATGGCATCCACAGTGCCCTCCGGCACGAGCGAGAAATCCGGCGTGGCCGCGAGACCAGAGAGCTTCGGATGTAGGCCCGCATCGAATATAATATTTTTTCCACCCACTCGCAACCAGTAGGAATTTGAACCGATTTCGATCCGGCGCGTGAGATTTACAAAATGCATCTGGATGCCACACTCTCTGAGTTAAGGGATTTCCTCAAAGGAAAAAAGAATGTGTCGGGGTGGAAGCTCTCAGATCGGTGACTTAGTATATGGGAGAAAAATGGTGACTGTGAAATATCAAGATGGCGTTTTCCTGCCGTCAGTCGGCCTCTGGCTCGATCCACGACGTAGGCAGGATTTTGCGTTTGTCTCACACGCCCACAGCGACCACACGGGTTATCACAAGCGGATCATCTGCACACCCGCCACAGCCCGCCTCACGGCCGCCCGCACGGGTATCGGGCCGGATGTTTTCGAGACGATGGAATTTGGTGAACGTCGTGATCTTGGACACGGGGCGGTGACGCTGATTCCTGCGGGGCATGTCTTGGGGTCGGCGCAGCTTTTCCTAGAATCCGAAGAAGGCACGCTGCTCTACACGGGGGACTTCAAGCGGCGCGCTGGACTCTCAAGCGAGCCAGTGGAGGCCCTAGCCGCCGAGACGCTCATCATGGAAACAACCTATGGACTGCCACGCTATCGCTTCCCAGCGGCAGAAAACGTCGTTGCGGATTTGGTGAAATTTTGTTTCGAGACGCTTGAGGAAGGCGATGTGCCGATCCTTCTGGGTTATGCCCTCGGCAAGGCACAGGAAATTCTCAGGGCGTTGGCGGGCAGAGGATTTCCAATTATGCTCCACGGTAGTGTTGCCAAGATGTCGGCGATCTACGCGGAATTTGGCATCGGATTCCCCCCCTTTGTGCCATGGAATGCTAAGGAGTCAGCCGGCCATGTTCTCATATGCCCCCCAGGTGCCGTGGGCTCAACGGCCCTGAAAGCCATCAAGCGCAAGAAGCTAGCCGCCTTCACCGGATGGGCGCTGGATGGCGGTGCCGTGCATCGAATGGGCGTTGATGCCGCCTTTCCGCTTTCCGACCATGCCGACTACGATGATCTTATCGCTCAGGTGGCCGCGGTCTCGCCGCGTCGCGTGTTGACTCTTCACGGTTTTGCTCAAGCGTTTGCAACAGACTTAAGAGCGCGAGGCATCGAGGCGTGGGCACTCACTGGGGCAAATCAACTCGAGCTAGACATTCGTCCTCCAGAGCGCGTTTTGCCGGAGACTCCTGCTGTTGTTCTCACGAATAGTGGCTTCGATGCCTTTGTTCGCCTGTGCGAAGACATCCGTTGCAGCACGGGTAAGCTCCGCAAGGTCTCGCTGCTCGCGGCATGGCTTAGGACGCTTACTAGCGACGCTCTGGCCGCAACCGCGCCGTGGCTCACCGGCAGGGCCTTTGCTCAGGCGGATGCTCGCGCCTTAAACGTCGGCCCGGTCATCCTTCGTCGTGCTCTCGCGCAGGCCGTGGGTCGCTCGGAAGCGGATGTGCGCGCGAGTTTTCGCATGACCAACGACTCTGGTCTCGCCGCAGCAGACATCCTTTCACAGTGCCAACGCGAGATGAAGCCACAATCCCTCGCAGACATCGCAGCTGTCCTCTCCTCCCTAGCGTCATCCCAAGGCCCGGCAGCAAAGACAATCCACCTCAGCACCGCACTGCGACTCCTTCATCCGCTAGCCGGGAGCACTCTTGTGCGCATACTGACGGGCGACCTGCGGATCGGACTGAAAGAGGGCCTCGTGGAAGAGGCTTTAGCAGAGGCATTTGGCGTCGAAGCTACTGTCGTGCGTGAGGCAAATATGCTGACTGGTGATATCGGGCAAACCGCCGTGCTGGCGATGCAACATCGGCTAGCGGATGCCAAACTCGCGGTCTTCCGCCCGATCAAGTGCATGTTGGCGTCGCCCGAACCCGACGCAGAATCCATCTGGGCCAGGCTCGGCGGCTCGGGTAGTGTTTGGCTGGAGGACAAGATGGATGGAATTCGTGCTCAAGTTCACTGCACTCCCGATCGCGCAGAGATTTACTCCCGCGACCTAAAAAATATCACCTCATCATTCCCAGAAATCGCCCGGGCCGCCGCTGCCATGCGCTGCTCTGCCATTTTCGATGGGGAAATCCTTGCATGGGATCAGGGTCGCGCATTGCCCTTCTTCGAACTTCAAAAGCGGCTCGGGCGTCACGCTAACGACCTCTTTTTTCCGCAGGATGTCGGTGTGGCGTATCTTGCCTTCGATGTCGTATCCTTCGGTGGCCAGTCCTGCCTTGCAGACTCTTTGAGGACACGTCGCAGCCTGCTAGAGCAGATGAAGTGGATAGCTCCTCTCGCCATACTAGGTATGCATGAGGCGATATCAGAGTCGGAGATTGACGCCCAATTTGATGCGGCGCGCGAACGTGGCAACGAAGGCCTCGTCGCAAAGGATCCGGCGAGTGCTTATTCTCCCGGACGCCGTGGTCATGCATGGATCAAGCTCAAGAAGCAATTCGCTACATTGGACGTCGTGGTTGTCGCGGTTGAATACGGGCATGGCCGGCGGAGTCGAGTGCTGAGCGATTATACTTTTGCCGTGCGGCGGGGCAGCGAACTGCTGGTCATCGGGAAGGCGTATTCCGGCCTCACGGATGTCGAAATCGAAGAACTCACCGCCGTCTTTCTTGGACTGGTTCTCTCTCGCACGGGCAACCGCATCGAAGTCGAGCCACGCATCGTCCTCGAAGTCGCATTCGATGCCATCCAGCGCAGTGACCGGCACTCCAGCGGGCTCGCCCTGCGCTTCCCCCGCATCATCCGCATCCGCCGTGACAAGTCACCCGATACCATTGATACACTAGCAGCAGCAAAGAAACTGCTGCCACCTCTGGCCTAATTTGACCCGGACTATTGCCTGAGGATTCCTAGCTGTTGTTCATTCAATTGAGGTCAAATAAGAGAAAGTGAGCACCGTGTGTGGACGCGAGCTGTAGCTGCTCTTCTTCATCCAGCGACGCGCCATCACCGGGCGATAGTCTTTTGTCATTGAGTTCGAGATCGCCCGAGATCAATTGCACCCACGCGTGCCGCCCTTCGCATAGCAGATGGCTCACGTTTTTCTTCGGATCAAGCCGGCCTATGAATAGGTCTATGTCCTGATTGATCCTGATGGAATTCGCACGACCAGCTGCCGAACAGGCTAACGTCAAAGCGCTCGCCGACAGATTCGAAAATGACTGCTGGGCATACGATGGGGGCAGTCCATCGCGCGCTGGAAGCAGCCAGATTTGGAGAAAGTGAACAGGTTCGGTCGGCGAGTGATTAAACTCGCTATGGCTGATTCCTGTTCCCGCCGAAATCCGTTGCACATCGCCCGCTTTCATCACCGCCATGTGGTCCATGCTGTCTTCATGCTTGAGCGCACCACTGATCACGTAAGTGATGATTTCAAAATCACGATGCGGGTGCATGCCGAAGCCTTTGCCTCCCGCGACGCGATCCTCGTTAATGACTCGCAAACTCCGATAGCCCATGTGTTGCGGGTCGTGATAGTCCGCGAATGAGAATGTATGGAAACTATCGAGCCAGCCGCGATTGGCATGGCCGCGTTCGTTGGATGGACGGATCCGAATCACAGGATTGTTTGAGTGGAGGCCTCAAGTGCAACGTCCACAAATGTCGCCAATTGTCCTCGCTGGTAGAGCGTGGACTTGCTCGCAGCGCTAGGACGCCACGTCCTCACCGACTGTGTAGCGGGTGAAGCGGCGAATGATGAGGTTTTCACCTAGCTCGGAAATTTTTGATTGGAGAAGATCTTTGACCGTGATGTCTGGGTTCTTGATGAACGCTTGTTCAAGAAGGCAAACAGTAGCGAAAAACTTGTCCACCTTCCCGTCCACGATTTTATCAATGATATTTGCGGGCTTACCGACTACTTGGGCTGCGTAGATTTGTCGCTCGGAAACGACTAAGGCTTCTGGCACTTGGTCGCGGCTTACGTAGAGGGGATGTGACGCAGCGATGTGAAGCGTCACGTCTTTCACAAACTCGCGAAAGACGTCGTTCTTAGCCACAAAATCCGTCTCGCAGTTGATTTCAACGAGCACGCCGACTTTGCCTTGCAGGTGGATGTATGAGGCGACAGTCCCTTCCTTAGCGGCGCGGGAGGATTTTTTATCCGCGCTGGCGATGCCTTTTTTGCGGAGAATTGCCTCTGCTTTGATCAGGTCGCCCTCTGCTTCCACCAGTGCTTTTTTACAATCCATCATGCCCGCGTTAGTTTTTTCGCGGAGTTCTTTAACAATAGAAGCAGGAATTTCAGACATAGAGAGAGCGTGAGATGGCGTCGTCGGACAGGCCACGACTAAGGTAATGATTATTCGGAAACAGCAGCAAGGTCGCTCGGCGCGGTGACCTTCGCGCGAGTGCCACGGCCTTCGAGAATGGCCTCGACAAGCTTGAGCAGCACGACGCGAATCGAACGGATCGCATCGTCATTTCCCGCAATCGGGTATTCAATCTTCTCCGGGTTGCTGTTGGTGTCCACAATCGCAATGATCGGAATGCCGAGGCGATTGGCTTCTGCGACGGCAATTTCCTCGCGGAGAGTATCAATAACCACGAGACAGTCGGGGAGCTTGTCCATGTTCACAATGCCTTCAAGGTTGTGATTAAGCTTCACTCCCTCCCGGCGAATGGAAGAGGCTTCAGCCTTGTTGATTTTCGCAAACGCCGGCGAGTTTTCGAGCGCTTGAATTTCCTTCAAGCGTGCCACGCTGCGGCGAATCGTTGTGAGGTTCGTAAGGGTTCCGCCAAGCCAACGTTGATTGACAAAAAGCTGTTCGGTGGCAACGGCGGCCTCCCGAATGGCTTCTTGCGCCTGTTTCTTGGTGCCTACAAAGAGCACTTTGCCGCCCCCCTTAACGAGGTTCGTTAGAAAAGCACCCGCCTTGGCGAGTTGATCTACAGTGATCGAGAGGTCAATGATGTAGATCGAATTTTTCTCTTCGAGAATAAAGTCGCGCATCTTCGGGTTCCAGCGCTTGGTCTGGTGCCCGTAGTGAACTCCCGCTTCGAGGAGTTCAGTCATGGCTTCTACGTTTTGATTATGTTCGGGTTTTTCTGGCATGATGAGGCGATTTTTGAACTAGCTAGCAGCTTTTTCGGGTTCTGGCTGAGCGCCAATGACGTCGGCGAGTTGAACGACTTCGGTTGCGCGGTGGATGGAAAATCCGGTGCCCGCGGGGATGAGGTGACCCATGATGACGTTTTCTTTGAATCCACGGAGACGATCCACTTTTCCTAGCGTGGCAGCTTCTGTGAGAACACGGGTCGTGTCTTGGAAGGATGCCGCTGAGATAAAGCTATCTGTCTCAAGGGAGGCTTTGGTGATGCCGAGGAGGACAGGCGTGGCTTCGGCAGGCTTTCCGCCCATTTCCGACACCCGCTCATTTTCCGCCTCGAAGGCTAGGCGATCAACTTGGTCACCCCAAAGGAGTGTTGTATCGCCGGGCTCGCTGATCTTCACCTTGCGGAGCATTTGACGAACGATGATCTCGATGTGCTTGTCGTTAATTTCGACGCCTTGTAAGCGATAGACTTCTTGAACTTCGTTGAGAAGATGCTCTTGGAGAGCTTGAGGCCCGCAGACTTCGAGAATTTCGTGGGGGACAACGGGTCCCTCAGTCAACTGTTGCCCTTTTTTCACAAGGTCGCCTTTGAAGGCAATGATGTGCTTATTGAGCGGAATCAAGTGCTCTTCTTCAGCGTTAGTATCTGGGTCAGTCACAATCAAGCGACGCTTACCACGGACGGTTCCGCCTATGTCAACAACACCATCAATCTTTGCAATCTCTGCAGCATCCTTCGGACGGCGAGCTTCAAAAAGCTCGGCGACACGAGGCAACCCGCCTGTGATGTCCTTGGTCTTTGCAATTTTGCGGGGTGTTCTAGCAAGACGTTGACCTGCTGGAACCTTCGAGCCTTCTTTAACCTCGATGTGTGCTCCGGCAGGAATTGAGTAGCTGGCAAGAACCTTCTTTGCTTCGTCTTCAATGACGATTTGCGGATGGAGATCTTCCTTGTGCTCGATGACAACTGTGCCCATGACACTCGTTGTTTCGTCCACTTCCTTACGAATCGTCACACCGGGGATCATATCGTGGAAACGGATACGACCTTCTTTTTCGGTAATGATCGGCACGTTGTAAGGATCCCATTGAATAAAGGTCTCGCCTTTCTTAACAAAGCTGCCGTCTGCCACCGAGATGACTGAACCAACCACAATATTGTAGCTCTCAAGCTCGCGCCCATCCTTGGCGTGCAAGCTTGCAGTGCCATTCTTATTGAGGACGACGAATGTCCCGTCCCCTGTTTTAACGACCTTGAGTTCGTTAAAACGAATCGTTCCGTCGTTCTTTGCTTTAACGATTGGTTGTTTAAACGTCTGGCTGGCCGTGCCACCCACGTGAAAAGTTCGCATCGTGAGCTGCGTGCCGGGTTCGCCGATAGACTGAGCGGCAATGATGCCGACCGCCTCGCCGAGCTTGATCATGCCGCCGGTGGAAAGATTCCGACCGTAGCATTTCGTGCAGATTCCGCGTTTGCTTTCGCAAGTGAGTGCGGAACGAATTTTGAGTTGTTCAAGGCCGATCTTTTCCAACGCAGCGGCGATTTCTTCGTCCACGAGTTGGTTAGCTTTGATGATGGCTTTGTTGGTAACGGGATCTTTCACCGTCTCGCACGAGGTGCGTCCGATAATCCGCGTCGAGAGGCTCACAACCTCTTCGTCGCCTTCGTAGATCGGGCGCACGGTAATTCCATTAGACGTAAAGCAATCATCAATGGTGATGATCACGTCTTGCGCGGCATCCACAAGCTTGCGGGTCAAGTAGCCGGAATCAGCCGTCTTGAGAGCTGTATCAGCAAGACCCTTACGGGCGCCGTGGGTGGAGATGAAGTATTCCAAGACGGTAAGACCCTCGCGGAAATTGGCCGTGATCGGTTGTTCGATAATCTCGCCTGAGGGCTTGGCCATGAGACCACGCATTCCTGCGAGTTGCTTCACCTGGGTGCGGTTACCACGAGCACCGGAATCCACCATCATGAACACAGGATTCATCTCCCGGCGTCCGTCATTGTGTTCCAGCGTGCGGAAGAGGGCATTCGCGATTTCTTCGCCCGTGTGAGTCCAGATATCCTGAACCTTGTTCTTGCGTTCGCCATCCGTGATGATACCGCGGCGGTATTGCTTCTCGACCTCGCCGATTTCGCGATAGGCCTTGTCGAGGAGAACCTGCTTCTCCGGCGGAATAATCATGTCGTTGATACCGATCGAGATGCCCGCCTTCGTTGCCTCGCGGAAACCCATTTCTTTCAGGAGATCAAGTGTCTCGACAGTGCGTTGTTGGCCAGCGGCTTTGTAGCAACGCCAAATGATGTCGGAGAGTTGCTTTTTTCCGCAGACCTTGTTGTAGAACCCGAGTTCCTTCGGCCAGATTTGGTTAAACACGACGCGACCGGCCGTGGTCTCCAGAATTCGAGACGTGGCGTCTCCATAGACGGTTTCGTGCCCGAGATCGGGATTTGCATAGCGGATACGAGTATGGGTGCGAACGCCACCTTCGGTGAGAGCTAACTCAACTTCATCGGGATTCGAGAAAAGCGGCATGCGCTTGGAAGTGTCGGCGTCTTCTCCCCGAGGCTTTTGGGTGAGGTAATAGCATCCGAGCGGAATATCCTGAGACGGCGTCGTGATGGGCTTGCCGCTGGAAGGCGAGAAGATATTGTTCGGTGCCAGCATGAGCATGCGGGCCTCCATCTGTGCCTCGACCGAAAGGGGCACGTGGACAGCCATCTGATCACCATCAAAGTCGGCATTGTAAGCTGTGCAGACAAGCGGATGAATACGAATCGCCTCGCCTTCGATGAGCAATGGCTCAAATGCCTGGATGGAAAGCCTGTGCAGGGTTGGAGCCCGATTAAGCATCACCGGGTGGCCTTTTGTGACCTCCTCGAGAATGTCCCATACTTCGGGAGTCTGGCGTTCGATGAGTTTCTTGGCACTGCGGACGGTGTGAACGTGGCCTTGTTCTTTCAAGCGTCGAATAATGAAAGGTTCAAAGAGCACCAACGCCATCTTCTTGGGAAGACCACATTGGTTGAGCTTGAGTTCTGGCCCGATCACGATGACGGAACGTCCGGAATAATCCACGCGCTTGCCGAGCAAGTTTTGGCGGAAACGTCCGCCTTTGCCCTTGAGCATGTCGCTGAGAGATTTGAGCGGGCGGTTTGCTGCACCGGTCACTGCGCGGCCATGGCGACCGTTGTCGAAGAGTGCGTCTACAGATTCCTGAAGCATGCGCTTTTCGTTGCGAATGATCACCTCTGGAGTTTTGAGCTGAAGAAGAGTGCGTAGACGATTGTTGCGATTGATGACGCGACGATACAAATCGTTGAGGTCGGAGGTCGCGAAGCGTCCACCTTCGAGTGGCACAAGCGGACGAAGATCCGGCGGGATGACAGGAAGAACGTTCAGAATCATCCACTCTGGACGAGTCTTGGAGTTGGCAAAGCCCTGCACGAGCTTAAGGCGCTTCGCCAATTTCTTGCGAAGTTGCTTGCTGCGCGTGACGACCATTTGTTCCTCGATTTCGATATTGATCGCTGCGAGATCCGCTTGCTCAAGAAGCTTTTGAATCGCCTCAGCACCCATGCCGGCCGTGAAAGCGTCGCCATATTGCTCTTCGGCTTCACGGTATTCCGCTTCGTTGAGAAGCTGGCAGCGTTGAAGTGGCGTGTTGCCGGGGTCTGTTACAATGTAATCCTCGTAGTAGATGACGCGTTCGAGCTGGCGGGACGTCATGTCCAGCATGAGGCCGATACGCGAAGGCATACATTTGTAGAACCAAATGTGAGAGACGGGCACCGCAAGATCAATGTGTCCCATCCGTTCCCGCCGCACGCGGGAGAGGGTTACCTCCACGCCACATCGGTCGCAGATGACGCCTTTGTGCTTGATGCGTTTGTATTTGCCGCAGGAACATTCCCAGTCGCGGGTTGGCCCGAAGATACGCTCACAGAAGAGGCCACCTTTTTCTGGTTTGAACGTGCGGTAGTTGATCGTTTCGGGGTTTTTGACTTCGCCCTTGCTCCAACTGCGCATGGCTTCGGGCGAGGCAACCGTAATGGCCACCTCGTCAAAGCCGACTGGTTTCTGTTCGCCGAATGCTTCGCGGAAATTGACTTCTTTCATGGGAATCTAGGACTGCTTGTTGTGTGGCTAGGCCACGCTTTGACCGAAGGTGGGCTCTTTGCCCCCGACGCGCACGTCGAGACCGAGCCCTTGCATTTCTTTAATGAGAACGTTGAAGGATTCTGGAACGCCTGCTTCGAGGGAATTGTCGCCTTTGACAATGCTCTCGTAGATGCGTGTGCGGCCAGCCACGTCGTCGGATTTGACGGTAAGGAGTTCTTGCAGCGTGTAAGCAGCTCCGTAGGCTTCGAGGGCCCAGACTTCCATTTCTCCAAACCGCTGACCGCCGTATTGCGCTTTGCCGCCGAGCGGTTGCTGCGTGACGAGGCTGTATGGTCCAACGGCGCGTGCATGGATCTTGTCCGCAACCAAGTGGCCAAGTTTCAGCATGTAAATGTATCCGACAACAACTTGCTGGTCGAACTGCTCGCCCGTGCGTCCATCATAGACGGTGGATTTGCCGTTTTCGTTCGTCCACGTGAATCCTTCCTTGGTCTTCGCCTCACGAAGGAACTCGCGAATTTTCGCCTCAGGAATGCCATCAAAGACCGGCGTAGCAACCTTAAAGCCGAGGGCTTTCGCTGCGACGCCGAGGTGGGTTTCTAAAACCTGACCGACGTTCATGCGGCTGGGCACTCCAAGCGGGTTGAGCACGATATCCACGGGGGTTCCATCCGCAAGAAACGGCATGTCTTCCTCTGGCACGATCTTAGCAACCACGCCTTTGTTTCCGTGACGTCCGGCCATCTTGTCGCCAACACTTAACTTCCGCTTGCTCGCGACGTAGACTTTTACTTGTTTAATAATGCCAGGATCTACGTCGTCTCCGCTTTCGATGCGCCCAAGATTCTGGTCACGCTCGTTGTCCACATCAACAAACTTATGTTCGAACTGTGAGATGATTTCGTTGATCTTATTGCGGATTGGGCTCGGATCAATTTCGACATGATTATAAACGGCAGCCAGCTTGCGCAGGAGTTGTTTGGTAATCTTGCGGTTTGCAGGAATGATGATTTCACCGGTCTGGGCATTAACGACGTCCAGCGGGATTTTCTCGTTCAGAAGAATATTCGAAAGCGAGGCGGTGAGCTGTTCGTGCAGGTCATCTTTGCGCTTTTTGTAATCCTCCTGAATCATCTTTTGCTGACGCTTGGATTCCGACGGCGTCATCTTGGTGCGAGTGACTTCTTTCTTTGCCGAGACCTTCACATCCATCACAATTCCGTATGTGCCACTGGGCACGGTGAGGGAAGTATCTTTTACGTCTGCTGCCTTTTCGCCGAAGATCGCACGAAGTAGGCGCTCCTCGGGAGCCAGTTCTGTCTCGCTCTTTGGCGTGATTTTCCCTACGAGAATGTCGCCGGGCTTAACTTCCGCGCCGATTCGAATCACTCCGTCTGCGCCGAGATGTTGTAGTGCTTCCTCGCTTACGTTTGGAATGTCGCGCGTGATTTCCTCCGGCCCGAGCTTTGTATCCCGTGCGCCAATTTCGAATTCGTCAATATGGATCGAAGTATAGATATCTTCTTTCACAACACGCTCAGAAATCAGGATCGCGTCCTCAAAGTTGTAGCCATTCCATGGCATGAACGCCACGAGGACATTCCGACCAAGCGCAAGCTCACCTTGCTCAGTATTCGGGCCATCAGCAATGACATCGCCTTTTTTGATGCTCTGCCCTTTGTGAACGATCACCTTTTGGTTAATGCACGTGCTGGCATTCGAGCGCATGAACTTTCGAAGTTCATAGACGTAAACGTCATTCGTCGGATCATGTTTGATTTTCTTTTTCCCCTCGGGAAGTGCTCCATCCTTCGTAATGACGATATGAGTCGCCGTAACGGAGGCTACCTTGCCGGTGGATTCCGAGCAAATGACGGCCCGGCTATCGCGAGCCACACGGCCCTCTAGGCCCGTGCCCACAAGAGGCGACTCTGCCACGAGCAAGGGAACACCTTGACGTTGCATGTTCGATCCCATGAGCGCGCGGTTCGCGTCATCATGTTCTAAGAAAGGAATAAGCCCGGCGGCCACGGAGACCAGCTGCTTGGGTGAGACGTCCATGTATTGGATTTGCGCGGGATCTACTTCCACGAAGTCCCACGATAGCGCGCCGACACCTTCTCACTGGTGAACTGACCCTTCGCATCCACCTCGGAATTCGCTTGGGCAATATAGAAGTTTTCGTCCCGATCACCGCTGAGGTATTCGACCTCACCCGAAGCCCGGCTGTTAGCAACCTTGCGGTAGGGTGTTTCGATGAACCCAAATTCGTTGATTCGAGCAAACGTGCTCAGCGAGCTGATGAGGCCGATATTTGGCCCTTCAGGAGTCTCGATCGGACAAATGCGGCCGTAGTGCGAGGGATGAACGTCGCGCACTTCGAATCCCGCACGATCCCGACTCAATCCTCCTGGCCCAAGAGCCGAAAGTCGGCGCTTGTGGGTGAGCTCGGAGAGCGGGTTGGTCTGATCCATGAATTGGCTCAGCTGGCTGCGACCGAAGAAGTCGCGAACGACTGCGCTGAGCGACTTGGGATTAATCAGCTTCTGCGGCGTGATCTGGTCAACGCCGATGTCAAAGAGTGTCATACGCTCCCGGACAAGTCGCTCCGTGCGGGCTAGACCCACGCGACATTGATTAGCCAATAGCTCACCGACCGTGCGCACGCGGCGGCTTCCGAGATGGTCAATATCGTCTGTCATCCCCTCCCCTCGGCGGAGATTCACAAGATAACGCATGGCCGCTACAAAATCTGCCTTCGTGAGAATGCGCTCGTCATCACCGATCTTCAGATTCAGTTTTTGGTTAATCTTATGACGTCCGACACGGCCAAGGTCGTAGCGCTTGGAGTCGAAAAAGAGGCGCTTGAGCATACCGCGTGCGTTCTGCACAGTCGGTGGATCACCAGGGCGCAGCTTACGGTAAATATCTTTGAGCGCCTCATCTTCATCGTGCGCCGGATCTTTTTTCAGAGACTTGATGATCGTATCGTCCTCTTTCGTATCAACGACCTGCACGGTTTTGTGGCCGAGAGTGATCAATTGACGCACTGTCGCGGCATTGAGGGGTTCAAAAGCCCTTGCGACAGTCAACTCGCCGTCCCGGATGTCTGCAATAAGAACCTTGGTCGCAATTTCCTCTTCATCGAGCTTGTCGCTCAGCTTGAGATTTTGGATTTTATAAAAGAGATTGATGATGTCCTCATCGCTCGGGTGGCCCAAAGCGCGCAGGAACGTGGTCGCTAGAAACTTCCGCCGCCGCTTGCGCCGATCCAAGTAGACATACAGGAGGTCACTGGTGTCGAACTGCACCTCAATCCAGGATCCACGATCCGGAATGATGCGAAAACCATGGAGGATTTTCCCGTTGGTATGCACGGATGTCTCGAAACAAATGCCAGGAGAACGGTGAAGTTGAGAAACCACGACGCGCTCCGCTCCATTGATCACAAAAGTGCCTTGGGGCGTCATCAGGGGCAATTCGCCCATGTAGACCTTTTCTTCCTTCGTCGCACGGTCGTCTTTGTAGCGAAAAGTGACATACAACGGCGCACTGAACGTTTGACCCTCTCGCTGCGATTCCAGCGCGGAGAGCTTTGGTTCGCTGAGCTCATAAGACACGAAGTCTAGAGAAGACTTATCTTCAAAGCCATGGATCGGAAAAAACTCACGGAAGACCGCCTGCAGACCGATATCCCGACGCTTAGCAACAGGAACGTCCTTCTGGAAAAATTCGTTGTAAGAGTTGATTTGCAACTCGATAAGATTTGGCGGCTCGATGGCCTCCTTAAGTTTTCCGAAGTGGATGCGTTCAGACATGGTAGAATCGGTGGTCAGGTTCCGCGATTGGTTAGCTGCGGCCTTCGGCGAGTAGAGAACATTCTAGAAGCTGTGCAATACGAAATCTCCGCGACGAGGCACTGGACAAATGTCCAGCGAAAACTCTGCGGATTGAGGTTGTAAAGTGCGCTGCTCGAAATGGAACTCGGGGCCTTGGCGTGTGGCGGATTTTTGATATTAAAGCGATTTACGGAGAGATCAAGTGTTATTTTACAAGATCTCTCCGCAAAGGATTGAGAAGGGAATTACTTGATTTCGACTTTGGCACCAGCGGCTTCGATCTTCTTTTTGATCTCTTCCGCTTCTTCCTTGGTCACGCCCTCTTTGAGAGCTTTCGGAGCGCTTTCGACGAGGGCCTTTGCCTCGGCAAGTCCGAGTCCGGCAACGGCCGCGCGGACTTCCTTAATCACGGCGATCTTGTTTCCGCCGACTTCGAGGAGAACGACATCAAACGATGTCTTTTCTTCCACGGGTGCGGCTGCGGCTGCACCACCTGCTGCGGCTGCGGCCACGGGTGCTGCGGCGCTCACGCCCCATTTTTCTTCGAGTTGTTTGACCAAGTCGGCGATTTCCAAGACGGTAAGTCCGCTGAGTTGAGTAACGAGTTGTGCTGTATCTGCCATAGTATGTGTATTTGGTGGTATCGGCGCGCTTTAGGGCTCTAAAGCAATTGAGTCCGGCAGGCCGCCGGACCGGCGAGGAACCGGTTTTGGTTGTGTTTCCCGACTTCTAGCGAAGGTTTTCGCTGAGATCGAAAGGGTTTTTGGTAAAGTCGCTATTCGGGTTTGGAAGGCTCAGAGACAGGTTCAGGGGACACTGCCGCTTCAGGGCTCGCTGCCGCTTCGGGGCTCGCTGCCGCTTCAGGCTCTGGTGCAGCCTCAGGCTTGGGTGCTTCTTCGGGCTTGGCCGTCGCCGGAGCATTTGCTCCATCAGCGTCGCCTTTGGCTTTGAGCACGCGGGCAAGGCTTGCGCCGGGTTCGTTGAGGATGCGGACAAACTGGCTGGCTGGAGTCTGAAGCAGGCCGAGGAGCTTGGCTTGAAGAACGTCCTTGCTTGGCAGGTTCGCGAGTTCGGAGACTTGGTCTGCTGTGAGCGGCGCGTTGTCGAGAACGCCTGCGCGCACTTTAGGAAGCTTAAACTCTGCTGCAAATGTCTTGATGACTTTCGCTGCCGCACAGATATCAACATCGCCCGTGACCATGGCTGTCTGGCCCGTGAGGGATTCCTCTAGCTCCGGCATGGAGAGGTCCTTTGCAGCGATCTTCAGGAACGTATTCCGAACCACGCTCAGCCGCGATCCGGTCTGAGAAAGGCGCGTGCGCAATTCTTCGAAGTGCGGAACTTTCATTCCGGTATAATCAATAATCAAAAGGAACGGAGAGGCTTGAAGCTTCTCGCGGACATCGGCGACGATGAGTGTTTTTTCGGGTCTCATGGAGTGTAAAAAAGCGAGCTAGGACTTAAGGAAGGGCGATGGATCTACGGCGACGCCAGGCGACATCGTGGCTGCAACGGTAATCGTCTCGACAAAGGAACCCTTTGCCGTTGCGGGACGCGCCTTAACGACGGCTTCGATGACCGCAGTGCCGTTCTCGCGGAGTGCCTGCACTTCGAAAGAATATTTTCCAACGGGAACAGCGATGTTTCCGTTTTTATCGAGCTTAAATTCCACTCGGCCTGCCTTCACTTCCTTGACAGCCTTTGCGGTGTCGTCAGTCACAGTGCCAGTCTTCGGATTAGGCATGAGGCCTCGAGGGCCGAGGACTTTGCCGAGCTTGCGAACTTCCGCCATAGCAGCAGGGGTCGCGATCGCGACATCGAAATCTTGGAAACCGCCGGTCACTCGCTTAAGCAAATCTTCGAACCCAACGAATTCCGCGCCGGCTTCCTTAGCAGCTTCCGCAGCTTGGCCTGTGGCGAAAACAAGGACTCGCACGTTTTTGCCGCTTCCGTTTGGGAGGGGACATGTGCCGCGAACCATTTGGTCGCTCTGCTTTGGATCAACTCCGAGCTTAAAAGACAAAGTGACCGTCTGGTCAAACTTCGTGGGAGGAAAGGACTTTAGGGTCTTGATGGCCTCCTCAAGGGGATACTTTTTGTGGCTGTCCACTTTTTCGGTGGATGCCCGGTAGCGCTTGCTGCGTTGTTTTTGCATGGTAGTTTTGCAGTGCGAGCGACCTTGTGGGTCTCCTGCTATTAAGTTGATCCCTTGTCTCTGGAGACGTGGAGAGCACAGGAGAATATGAAGTCACAAAAACATGTCAAATATTTTTTGCAGAAAAAATTGACACCTTTTTTCGACTCCCTACATTCTTCTCTCCCCGTCAAGTGGTATTCCAATCGCTGGCGGGCGAAGTCCAAAGCCTTAAAATAATACATGAACGCGCAATACATCGAAGACGCCTCGAAACTAATCCCTGAACCTCAAGTTCTCATCAACATGGTTTCTCGGCGCGTGCGGCAGCTCATGGCCGGCAACCGTCCGATGATTGTCGTCGAGGCGCGCATGGGCCTTGCGGACATCGCGCTGTGCGAGATTGCACAAGGAAAACTGGGTGTCGCTCCGCTCCCAGAACCAGCGGCTTAGGTCGTTGCGCCCAAGCTACTCTGTGGCTTGTTGACAATGTCTGCGGAGATCACAACCAATCGCAAGGCGCTGCGGGATTATCATATCCTTGAGCGATTTGAGGCGGGCGTCGAGCTGCTCGGCACGGAGGTTAAGTCCATACGCCTCGGTCTTGTTTCTTTGCAAGGCGCCTTCGCGCGCGTGCACCAAGGCGACCTCTTTCTTTTTGACTCAACGATTCAGCCATACGTCAAAGCGAGTCACGAGCAACACGAGCCAAAAAGGATGCGGCGATTATTGCTGCATCGCGTAGAAATTGACAAACTTGTCGGGGAAGTGGAACGCGTAGGGCGCACTCTCCCCGCGCTTCGTATGTATTGGAAAGGTGGTCGCGTGAAAATCGAAATCGGGCTTGGCAAAGGCAAGGACGATGGAGACAAACGCGCTGATCTCAAGAAGCGCGTCGAGAATCGCGAGGCGGAAAGAGACGTCGCAAATTTTCAGCGCCAAAAAAAGTAACGCGGCGCTTGCCCTATCCTCGCTTCTGTCGGGGAGCGGCTCCGAGCAATTGCAGGACTTCCGCCGCCGCTCGCTTGCCACTCGCCATGGCGCCATGCACCGTTCCTGTTTGGCCCTCCGTATCCGTCGCCTCCCCGGCGAAAAAGACACGTCCGCCTAGAGAAGAGGCCAGCGTGAAGCGATCGGCGAGAGATGCCTGTGGGGTGCCGTAGCTGTAGAGCCCACGCACGAAGGGCTCTGCACCCCAATCTGCAATGTGGAAGTTTTCGAACTGCTGAGTTGCCGACTTGCTTCCGAACATTTCATCGAGCTCATCCAATGCCAACCTCACCACATCGAGCCCCTGCAAGGCCTCGGCCTTGGCCCCACCGATGAAGGCAGTCAGCACAGGCGTCGCGCTGGCCCGCCCTTTTCCGCTTGCCCAGAATTGAGGAAAAATTCCGTCGGTATGCAAAAAATACATTTCGCGTGGCCAAAATCGTTCGCGAAATCTGAGAATAATTTTCAGGCCCACATCCATCTTCACACGCTCCAAAGCTCCCAATTTGTCGTCTCCTAGTCCGGGAAAAAACGCGGGCGAGCCAGCCGCGAGCATCGCAATGGACCCGGTAAAGATTACCCCTGCTGCCAGAAGTTCCTCGCCGTCCTGCATTCGCACCTGCACGGCGTCTGAATCCCAAAGAATGGCTTCCACTGGGGCTCGGCAGCGCACGTGGGGCTCGACCAGCTTCGTGATCGGAGCAAGCAAATCAAGATAGCGACCCCGAACAGTTCGATTGTTCTCGCGCCGCTCCCAGCCCTCTTCGTAGCCGAAGAATCCACTCATTCCCAGGCGCTCAATCGTCGTCCCATGTTCCACGCCCATGCGCGAAACCACGTAATGCCAGACCCGGGCAGAAATTCCTGCCTGTCGCGCCAAATCCGCTACGCTGCACGGCTCCCCCGCATATTCAGAAACCTTTGCGATGAAGCCCGCCACTTTTGCGACATCCGAATCGCCAAGCGCCACATCCCACGGAATGAGATGTCGGTCCAGCCGCAGAAAATCTGAGTTCGAGGAGTGGCAAATTAAATCGCCTGCCAGCTGGCCCAGACAATGATCGAGTCCATGAACTTCTTCCGCGCCAAGCTCGATCGGGAAGTCGGCAAAGCCGTCGAGGGCCCGTATGCGCCCGCCGATCCGTGCGGAGGCTTCGAGCACGAGCGCATCTTGTCCTGCGGCGAGGAGGGCGTGACAGGCTGCAAGACCCGCCGCTCCGGCACCAACGATGATCGTGGGGTGTTTTTGCATGCCAATGGCGACGATATGGTTTAGGTGATAAAAAGCAAAGCCCGCCTGTTCCGCCAAATCACCCATCCCGCTCCATGAAATCTCTTCTTCTCACCGGCGCGACAGGTTTTGTTGGCCGCAACATCGTCCTTCGCGAGGTCGCTCGTGGCACCGAGATATTTGCTCCCGTGCGAAGTCCCGAGAAGCTGCGCGCTCAGCTCGCTGCAGAGGGACTCGCGCCAGACTGCGTAACGCCGCTCCCAACAGATCCTGCACGCTGGGGAAACATCAATCCCACCCATGCGATCCACGCTGCCGGAGTTCTCTTTGCACGCGACCGAGCCACCTATTTTGAGACAAATAGGGACTGGACACTGCGTGTCCTCCACGCATTACCACCCGGCTGCCGAACGGTCGTCTTATCCTCGCAATCAGCCGGGGGACCGACTCCCCATGGGCTTACGGCACGCCGCGAGGCCGATGCCGATACACCCATCACTTGGTATGGAGAATCCAAGCTCGCGATGGAGCGCGAAATTGCCTGCGCTTTCACTGAGAGGGCACCGATTATTTTGCGTCCACCCACGATTATCGGACCTCGCGATGTCGCCATTCTTCCCCTCCTGAAAATGGCGCGCGGGCCCGTTCGTATCAAGCCGGGCATACAAGAAAAGTGGTTTAGTTTTCTCGGCATCTCGGATGTCCTTGACGCAATCGAAGTCGCGGCAGAGATAACAGCCCCGGGGCCTTTTTACATTGCCTGCAGGACGCCATTTTCTGACCGCGAGCTGATCTTAGCGGCCGCACATGCGGCTGACCGCAGCGGAGTCACCATCCCCGTGCCCCTCTGCATAATGCGCGGGCTTGCCGCGTTAGTGGATGCGATCCCCTCCCTTCGAGATGAGGCCCCGAGTCTAACGCGCGACCGCGTGCGAGAGATTTGGCCGGATCTCTGGGTGGTTGATTCCACGCAGTTCTCGGAACTTACAGGCTGGCGCGCGAAGATGACGCTTGACGACGCGATGCGGGAAACGTGGACTTATGCAGCAAAGAACCACTTCTCTCGCACCTAGTCCCTCACCCTGCTAAGTTTCTCGACCCATGTCACCTCATTCAAAAATCACTACCCTATTCGTGGACATCGGCGGCGTGCTCCTGACCAATGGCTGGGACACTGCCTTGCGCCAAAAAACCGCAGCGCATTTTGCTGTGGACTACGCTGAGATGGACCATCGTCATCGCGTCACTTACGACACATACGAAGAGGGCAAGATGTCGCTTGATACTTATCTGCGGCAAATTATTTTTTACGAACCGCGCACCTTCACTCCAAGCGATGTGAAGCACTATATCCTCGAGGCGGCTACGGCATACCAAGACACGATAGATCTCATTCACCGTCTCAAAGTGGTCTATGGCTTAAGGATTGCCGTCGTGAGCAACGAGGGACGCGAGATCGCCGAAGACAGGATCAAGCGGTTCCATCTGAAAGACTTTGTGGACTTTTTTATTGTGTCAGCCTTCGTTCACTTTCGAAAACCCGATCTCGACATCTACCGCCTTGCGCTCGACGTCGCTCACGTCTGTCCCGAAGAAGTCGCCTACATCGAGGATCGGCCCCTGCTTTGCGAAGTGGCTTCCACGCTTGGCATTCGGAGCGTTCTCAATCGCACAGCCGC
>Ga0105049_10001567_pt1 | contig 26964 bp, 24 predicted proteins | sample MAT06_FD_78087 | JGI IMG/M metagenome (GOLD analysis project Ga0105049, IMG submission 78087) | Freshwater microbial communities from Lake Fryxell liftoff mats and glacier meltwater in Antarctica - MAT-06 | ecosystem: Environmental > Aquatic > Freshwater > Ice > Liftoff microbial mat | place... | reverse complement strand
TTGTCCATTTAACCGCAGCAAAGTTTCTCCGGAATAGATGCGTTTTGTGATGAAAACAGCGTGATTAGTGACGCCAAACCACGCGTGCAATGGGAGAGTGCATTTGAAGCAAAGGGCGAACCCACTGCTGTCCATATTCTGATGGAGTTTGAGAGTCTCGACGGACTCGAAACGATCATTTCCATGAGCTTGAATAAAGGGTTTACGATGGGACTTTCAAATCTCGATGTGTATATCCAGGAGCAGTTTAGGTTGCGAGGGTAAATAGGACAGCTATCTACGTTTTTTTCTGTTGTGGTGAGAAAACAACGGTCACTGAGGTACATGAATTCGCTCGGAGGAGAAGGAGAATTTAATTCTTCGTGAATTCATTGTGCGTGCCCCTTAGGTTGTACTTCATTTCTTCGTGGTGAAATTTTCTTTTTGAGTTAAGAATCAAATAGCCCTAAATGCGGGTTATTAATTTCGAATTGAACTATCTTGGATTCTAAACAACTATTGAAATGAATTACGATCAATGTCCTAATTGCGGAAAATCTTTGAATGGATTCATGAGCGCCGATTTACTACTTCAGTCTAAGGTGGATTTCATCAATAAACATTTGAATGAATCTAAATAAGCTTATTGCACTAATTGCTCAAAGCCTTTGTTGGCTAAAATTGCAGGTCAATTCAAACATCAAAAGACTGACCTTGAAAACAGACTGAAGCAGATTATTCACGTGATTCCCGCCATTTCTAGTCCAGCACCTGTGAAATGGGACTACGAAGTCTTGTGAATGGCAACTGCCCAAGCTACAACGGGTACTGGGTTTTTGACCGAGTTGTCGAGATCATTTGCAGATTTTTTTGGTACAGGATCAACTGCCACCAATCAAAAGATTGCCCGAGCAACTGATCTTTGCAGAGCTGATATTCGGGTGCAATGTGTTAGGGCAGGGGGAAATGCTATCGTTTCAACGGATATTGACTTTAATGAAATTGGATCAGGAAGTACAAACATGCTAATGGTGTGCATGGCGGGAACAGTTATTCGGGTGACTGATATGACCAATTTTTCCGTAAAAAATAGAGATATTATCGTTGAGGTAATCGATCTAACAGAGAAACTCGCAGCAATAGCGGAGTTGGAGCAGTAGGTGAATGGTTATTTTTTCTATGTTATGGTTGTCAGAAGGTTTATTCACAAAATTGAAGGGAATTGTTTAAAGGCTTTCTATTTTGCGATAACGCTTTTTGATGGATTTCCGAAATCTATCAATACTGCTGTCAAATTAAACCGACAGAAGCATTTGATACACGTTGAGAACGGACAAAACCCAATGGCACCAACGCATGGTAATATCCACATTTTTTGCGCATAGTAAAAGGCTCTAGCAGCGCAAGATGAACGGAGATTAAACCAACGGTCTCTATTAGAATGGTTGAGGTCAAGGCAATGAATGACACAGATGCTAGTTGCACAGCTCAGTTACCCAATTCTACACACCCAGCAATCCGGGTCACCTGGACCAGAGCAAATTGCGCCAGCCTTTTGGTTTTTCAGTGATATCGTCAAGTGGCGGTAATTTGCGGAATAGGTAGGTTGACTTATGTTTTATCGGATTAACGGCTAAATTCGGAATCACAGATTTACTGAGCGACCAAAAGCGATATAGCAGTATTTTTTGTTGTCACTTTTCTTTGATAGAACGACGAAGCCTTCTCTCCCACCGAAATAGATCCTTCATGCGAAAAAGTATCCAATCCCGGTATCCCTGTATTTACCGGGACCAGGACCGGGAGCAGCAATTAAAATGAATTGGCTGATGCACCTCCGTTCTCTTATGCAAAGACAGGCGCGACGCCAATCCGCCACCATCTAGCCGTACGGCTAGACCCCACTAAAAGCTGAGGGCAACCCTACGCGACAGGTGAACTAGCAATCATTAGCTTTTGACCAGAGCTAAAAAAGGGAGGGATTCAGAAGAATAGAGGAATTTACGAATGGAAGAATGTTGTCAAGTACTAAAGTCAGAGCCCTGAAGGAGCAGCATATCTGTATCCTCCGGCAAATTCCGAGGATAATGTGACACGAGCCAGAGTCATAGAGCCCCAGCGGGGCGCATTAAATCAAATGTTCGAATTCAGGAAAGTGAATTGAAATTTGAAAAGAGTACTAGTGGTCCACCGATCGGTCGTATGAGTAATTGAAGGAAGCTATAAAGGGGGAAGTATCAATAGAGCCAAAGGCAAAGCTGACGAAAATCGAAATGCTTATAGATCGAGTTAGCCTCATTGAGCATATTAGAATTACCACCTCAAAACCATCCGCTCAACCTACACCTTACCTTTGCCCCATGCAATTCACTCTCGAATCTCCTTTCTCCCCAAGTGGGGATCAGCCGCAGGCAATTGCGCAGTTGACTGAGGGCGTGAATGAAGGTGAGAAATACCAAACTCTGCTGGGGGTTACGGGTTCGGGAAAAACGTTTACCATCGCCAATGTGATTGCCAATACACAGCGACCTACGCTTATTCTCAGTCACAATAAAACCCTCGCGGCTCAGCTTTATTCGGAGTTCAAGCAGTTTTTTCCGAATAGCCTAGTGGAGTATTTCGTGAGCTACTACGACTACTACCAGCCCGAAGCGTTCTTGCCGACTACTGGCACTTATATCGAGAAGGATTTGTCGATTAACGACGAAATTGAAAAACTGCGATTGTCTGCTGTCAGCGCGCTCCTCAGCGGCCGACGGGATGTCATCGTGGTAGCGAGTATTTCATGTATCTATGGAATCGGAAATCCTGCGGAATTTCACAAGAGTGTAATTGAATTGAAAAAGGGCATGGCGATGAGCAGGCAGGGTTTTCTGCATAAGCTCGTCGAATCGCTCTACAGTCGCACGCGCGGAGATTTCACCCGAGGCACATTCCGCGTGCAGGGTGATACCGTGGATGTGTATTTGGCGCAAGCGGACTATGCCCTCCGTGTGTCATTCTGGGGAAATGAAATCGAATCGCTCGAAACCATTTATCCGGATACGGGCAAACGGATCATGCCGTTTGAACAAATAAGTATCTATCCGGCCAACCTGTTTGTGACGAGCAAGGCTACTATGAATGAAGCGATGTGGGAGATTCAACAGGACATGGTGGTGCAGGTAGAACATTTTAATAAGGCGGGAAAATATATTGAGGCAAAGCGCTTGGGCGAGCGGGTGAGCTACGATCTCGAAATGATGAAGGAACTTGGTTATTGCTCGGGGATCGAGAACTACTCCAAGTATTTCGACCGAAGACAAACCGGTCAGCGTGCCTTTTGCCTGATCGATTATTTTCCGAATGATCATTTGCAAGTCATTGATGAAAGTCACGTGACTGTTTCGCAAGTAGGGGCTATGTTTGGTGGCGACCGTTCGCGCAAGGTGAACCTCGTGGATTATGGATTTCGATTGACGTCTGCAATGGACAATCGCCCGCTGACGTTTGCCGAATGGGAGAGCATGCAGAATCAGGTGATCTACGTTTCTGCTACTCCCGCGGATTATGAATTACAAAAAACGGGCGGCGTGATTGTGGAGCAAGTGGTGCGCCCCACCGGATTGCTCGATCCGCCTATTGATGTGCGTCCATCGCACAATCAGGTGGATGATCTGATTAGTGAAATACAACTGACTATAGATCGCAACGAGCGTGTGCTCGTAACAACTCTCACTAAGCGCATGGCGGAAGAGTTGGCGAAGTACCTGGATAAATTGAGCATCAAGTGCCGCTATATCCACAGCGAAGTGCAGACGCTTGATCGCATTGAAATTTTGCGCGATCTCCGCGAGGGAAAATTTGATGTGCTCGTGGGTGTGAATCTTCTGCGTGAAGGACTCGATCTACCCGAAGTTTCGCTCGTGGCTATAATGGATGCCGACAAAGAGGGATTCCTTCGGAGCAATCGCTCGCTGACCCAAACGGCAGGAAGGGCCGCGCGAAATGTGAATGGTCGCGTCATTATGTATGCCGATAAAATCACGGGCAGCATGCAGCAAACAATTGATGAAACTGGACGTCGACGAGAGAAGCAGGTGATTTACAATGCGACTCATGGCATTACACCGACCCAAGTCAAGAAAGGAAAATCTACGATCCTCGAGCAGAGTGGATTAATCAACGACCGCAAAGTGGTGCCGTATATAGAGTCGGAAGAAACAGCCATAAGTCTTGCGGCTGATCCGGTGTTTTCTATGATGAAACCTGAGCAGATCGAAAAGTCGATTGGACAAACCCGCAAGAAAATGGAACAAGCAGCGCGCGATATGGAGTTTATGGAAGCAGCCCGACTGCGCGATGAACTCTTTGCGCTCCAGAAATTGCTGGAAGAAAAATCCGCGAAAGGGAATGTGGCACATTCTTAGTCAAGGTTGTTCATATTTGCAACCCAAATCAATCAACGCATGAAACGCCTGTCTGTTCTTTTTGCCGTGATCCTCAGCAGTGTCCTGTTCACGCAGTGCAAACGAACCAAAGATGCGTCTGCCGCCGCATCCGCTGAAGTGCCCCAAAAAGAAAGCGCCGTGAAAAGCGAATGTCAGCCTGTCAAGGTCGAAAAGACGTATGAATGGACGGGCACCACTGATCCATTTACAATCGAAGGCATCCGCATAAGTGCCGATACCTTGTTGGTGGATGTCAGGTATGGCGGTGGATGCGAAGAGCACGAATTCAAAATGACGACTACTGGAGCTTACATGAAAAGTTTGCCCGTGCAGATGAATCTGTATCTCGAACACAAGAGCAATAACGACATGTGCAGAGCGATGATGTTCAAAACACTGAAGTTTAACGTCAGTGGTATCCGCTATACGGGCGGCGAAGAAATGAAGTTGATCATCAACGACGACCGAGAGAAAATGGTGACTTACGGTTATTGAGTCTGCTTAAAAAACCAATGATAGCATTAAGTCGCAGACGAAATCTGCGGCTTTTTTGTTGGATTACCCCTGATTTTGAGTTTATTTTGTAGGGAAATCAAACCTGTAATTCTTGTTATGAAGTCACTTGCTACTCTCTTGTTTTCTTTTTGTTTAGCGCTTTCGGCCTCCGCCCAGCTCAATTACGGCGGCGAGCCATCCAATTGGTCTGATAAGCGCTTTCCCGATCATCTTTCATTTCTGGTTATGCCAGAGCTCAACCGCGCCGAACTGGCTGCGGAAGATGCTGTGGTGGATCAGTACAAAGAAGCGCCTTGGCGTTTTGGAGTGGAACACGAGGTGCAATTGAATCCTTCGAATGCAGGAAGTTGGAGCCAGGCTTCTGGAAAGGCAATTTGGCAATTGGGAATCACCTGTCCGGAAGGCACTTCGATGAGTTTTCTCTTCACGAACTATGACCTCCCCAAGGGCGCAGAATTGTTTATCTGGTCTGCTGATCGTGCCCAGTTTCTAGGTTCGTACAATCACATTAACAACTCAGAATCGGGAGTATTTCCTGTCGGTTTGCTTCAATCGGATCAGGCAGTAATTGAACTCAGCGTTCCTGAAGCCCTCAAATCTTCAGTGGTTTTGGAGTTATCGCAGATTATTCATGGTTATCGGAGTTTGCTCCGCAACGACTTTTCGGAAGTGGACGAAGAGCGTGGACCATTTGGCAATTCCGGCGCCTGCAATATCAATGTGAATTGTCCTTCGGGTGCGGATTGGCAGATTGAGAAGCGGTCTGTTGCACTAATTGTTTCTGGCGGGAGTTCACTTTGTTCGGGTGTAATGGTCAATAACACGGCTCAGGACGGAACGCCTTATTTTCTCACGGCTAATCACTGTTTACCTAGTATTCCGGCGAACGTGGCCAATTGGGTATTTTATTTCAACCATGAATCCGCAGGATGCTCTGGCAGCACTGGCCCAACCAATCAGTCTATCGCAGGCTCTGTGCTGCGCGCCCGCAATGCCAACAGCGACTTCGCATTACTTGAATTGAATGACACCCCTCCAAGCAGTTTTAATGTACAATATGCCGGATGGGATAAAACGGACAACGAGGCAACTGTAACCGGTGCCGTGGGTATTCACCATCCTTCAGGTGATGTGAAGAAGATATGCTTTGAAGAGGATTCTCCCTCTCAGCAGAATCAAGCTGGTGCGGAGGTTTGGTATATCAATCAGTGGGAATCGGGAGTGACCGAAGGTGGCTCGAGTGGTTCGCCGTTGTTCAATCAAAATCACCGGGTTATCGGTCAATTGTATGGGGGCTTTGCGGCCTGTTCGGGCAATGTCAACAATGGCCAAGCCGACTGGTACGGCCGATTCGGAGTAAGTTGGGATGGTACTTCCGCGGCAACGCGCCTGCGCGATTGGCTTGACCCACAGGGCACCAACCCGAGTTTTATCGACGGTTATCCTGATGGATTTGTCGCTGCGCAAATAGATGCGGCGGTGGGCAGTCTGTCTGGAATTCCTTCTACGGTGTGTGGAAATACCGTGACGCCGACCATTCAATTGACGAATAACGGATTGACTACGCTGACTTCGTGCACGATCAATTACCAGTTGAATGGGGGAACGGCGACTACGATTCCATGGACAGGTTCATTGGCACAGAATCAATCAACCACTGTGAATCTTCCTGCCATCACTGCGGCTAATGGGTCCAATACCTTGACCGTTACGGTCTCAAACCCGAATGGCGTGGCCGATGAAAATGCAACCAACAACTCTGTTCAGGTGAGCTTTACCGCCTTCACAGGCCCGGTATTCGAGGCGACTATCAATCTTACGTTTGATGATTATCCTGAGGAGACTTCTTGGAGAATAACTCAGGGCGCGCTAGTGCTCTACACTTCCCCGGCTTACGACAATCAACCGGGTGGTTCGTCGCTGGAAATTTCAGTGTGTCTGCCAGAGGGATGTTATTCCTTTATTATGGAAGATGATTACGGCGATGGAATGTGCTGCGAATATGGTGAAGGAAGTTATTTGGTCACCAACAACCTGGGTCAGACCGTTGCCAGCGGCGGTACTTTTGTAACTTCAGAAACGACTCAGTTCTGCCTAGGTGGCGCTGGGTTAGATGAAAAGTCATCCCTTGGCTTCCGCATTTACCCGAATCCTGCTCAGGAGAATATTCAACTGGTGCGCGAATCGGGAGATCAGGCTTCGTACGTGGTTACAGATGGCACGGGCCGTATCGTAAAGCAAGGAATGATCAGCGGGGCGAGCAATTCCCTCAACGTAAGTGACTTGCCAGCCGGCTACTATGTTATTCGGTTGAAGCAGAATGAAGATTTCAACGCTAAGCCTTTCGTGATTCAGCGTTAAGAATGTGAACAAACCATGTGAATAAAAGGCTGTCTCTGATAGCCTTTTTTGCTGTCTGGCCCCCCATTGTGCGGGTAACTTCGTGCGCCCGTTGCTCGGGTGATCTATGATAACACCTTCTTTAAACTGGAACTTCTGGCAGCTTGGATTCTTTGGACTCACTTGCCTCGCATGGCTAGTGCAGATCATCTACCTGCTTCGTTATTTCTATCCCATCGGGCGAGTTCGATTGGAAGAACCGGCGAAAGGTCATGTGCCTGTGAGCGTGGTCATCAGCGCGCGAAATGAGGAAAAAAACCTTATGGATCATGTGCCACTCATTATGGAACAAGATCATCCGGAATTCGAATTGATTGTGGTGAACGACAGCAGTTGGGATGATACTGAAGCTATTCTCAAGGCGCTTGAAGTGCGCTATCCGAAAATACGCGTCATCAATCTTGACGAAGAGAAGCAGAATATGCAGGGCAAGAAATTCGCTCTGACGCTTGCCATCAAATCGGCCAAGCACGAGTGCATACTTTTAACCGATGCCGACTGCATTCCTTCTTCCGACCAGTGGATTCGTCAGATGACCCAATCACTCCAAGGGGAGCAAGAAATTGTACTCGGATTTTCGCCCTACCAGCGCTTAGCGGGTTGGCTGAACCGGATGATTCGGTTTGATACCTTGCTCATCGGATTGCACTATATGGGTTTCGCGAAGCGCGGAAATCCATACATGGGTGTGGGACGAAACTTGGCTTATAAAAAAGATGTGTTCTTCCGCGTGGGAGGCTTCCGAAACCACTACCGCTTAGCTTCCGGCGATGATGATCTCTTCATCAATCAGGTGGCTCAAGCAAAAAACACCGTTATAGCTCCTCAATTTGAGGCTCAAACAACCTCGGCTCCTAAGAAGACATGGACAGATTGGTTTGCTCAAAAGCGCCGACACCTCACCACAGCGCCCTACTACAAGGCTAAACACAAGAATGCACTGGCGCTCTGGCCAATTAGTTTTTTCTTGCTTTTTGTGGGTTTTGGCGGATCTCTCGTTGTTCATGCCGGTGTGTGGATAGTTGGTGGAATGTTGCTTGCGAGGTACGTGGCGCACATCGCTATTTTGCACACAGCATGCAAGAAACTGAAACAGTCGACCGATCTGGTGTGGATGAGCCCTTTCCTCGAAGCGCATCTACACGTGCTCAATGTCGGATTGTATTTCAGCAACCTCTTGCGTAAACCACAGAAATGGAGCTGATCGAACACCTCTCGGAAAAAGGCCGGTACGACTATCACCTCGTGCAGCGCGCGCTGCAGGAAGGAGAGCAAAAGGCATTTGGTGAACTGATGGAGCGCTACCGCGAGCCGATCTACTTCATGCTCCTCAAGATGGTCAACAACAAGGATGACGCAGAAGATTTGACCATCGAAGCCTTTGGTAAAGCATTTCGTCGCTTGCAGCAATACACGCCACAGTTTGCTTTTTCCACTTGGCTGTTTAAAATAGCCACCAATAATTGCATCGATTTTATCCGCAAAAAACGAATCCGTGCGATTTCGATCGATCAAGGATTTCAAACGGATGATGGCGAGACCATTGAAATCAGCGTAAGGGACTTGATGCTGGATCCGGCTGAAGCGCTGCAGAAAGAAGAACGCATTCGTAAAATGCGCGAAATCGTAGACCAATTAAAACCGCGTTACCGCCGATTGGTGGAAATGCGCTATTTCGAAGAAATGGCTTACGAAGAGATCGCAGAAGAACTGAAACTCCCGCTGGGAACCGTCAAAGCACAGTTGTTTCGCGCCCGCGAATTCCTGTTCCAGATGATGAAAAACACGAAGGAGAGCTATTGATTTTCCTCAGGAATTCATGGAACTAACTACCTATTTCCCAGCTCTTACGCCCCGTCAGAAGGAACAATTTGAGCAGCTTGCTCCATTGTACACCCTGTGGAATGAACAGATCAATGTGATTTCCCGAAAGGATATCGATCAACTCTACGAGCGTCACGTACTGCACAGTTTGGCCATCTATCGTTTTCTTCCCTTCCAGGCAGGCTCGCGCATTCTGGATATCGGCACAGGTGGCGGATTTCCAGGTATTCCCTTGGCCATTATGCAGCCCGACGTGGAATTCGTGCTAGCGGATTCTATTGGAAAAAAGATTAAAGTGGTGAATGAAGTGGTCTCCGCCCTCGGACTGACTAACGTAACCGGCGTCCATCAGCGGGCCGAGCAAGTGGAAGGGAAATTTGATTTTGGGGTGAGTCGCGCCGTGGCTCCGCTTCCTGATTTGATTCGTTGGTGCCGTCCGCTCATCGCGAAAAAGCACCGCAATGCCCTACCTAATGGCCTAATGGCTCTTAAAGGCGGCGATCTCAGGGATGAAATAAAACTGTCGCAGGGGAAGGTGGAGGTGCACTCCGTTCAGGATTATTTTCCTGGAGAATTCTTTGCAGAGAAAAAGTTGCTCTACATCTCGTTTCGCTGACGCTTGTTAAGTGACTGATAGTCACTATTTTTTGGGCAACAAAAAAGGGTTCACGTCGAACCCCTTTCTGTAAACCTGCAAGGAAAATTTTGAAACCAACGCGGTCCTGGAAGACCGCGCAACCAACAATAAGACGCACCTTATTTCGGAGGGTTGCCTATTTATTGACATAAACTTCACGGAGTGAACTTATACCCGACACCTCGCACAGAATGAAAGTAGCGTGGGTTGCGGGAATCCAGTTCAAAGTACTTCCGGAAGGCGAGTATATAATTGTCAATTGTTCGCGTACTTGGGAACACATCATAGCCCCACACTTTTTCTAGAATCTCCTCACGGCTGATCACTTCTCCCGCCCGCAGGGTAAGGAGGTTCAGCAATTTAATTTCCTTTTTCGAAAGGGTATGAGCTGCACCTTGACGATCACGGATGGTGAAATGAAGAAAATGAATAGCTCCTCCTTCAAATTCGTACTCGGCTCGGTCGGCGAGCGTTTTCTGAGGCTCTTCTTTCCTCCGGATCAATTTGGCCACCCGGAGGAGGAGTTCTTCCAGATCAAAGGGCTTGGTCAGGTAATCGTCGCCGCCAATCTTCAACCCTTCTACACGGTCCCTCCCACTGCCTTTGGCAGATAGAAAGAGGACCGGGGTGGTATTTCCCTCTAAACGGATTGCCTGACACACGGCAAAGCCATCTAATTCTGGAAGCATCACATCGAGAATGGCCAGATCAAAGGCTTGGGAGCGGAATTTATTTAGCGCCGAAGGGCCGTCGGCGACATGAATCACGGCATATCCTTCCAACTCCAAATTCAATTGCAGCGCAGAGGCCAGGCTTTCTTCGTCTTCAACCAGTAAAATACGATAGCTCATTGGATGGGGGCTGATTTGAGGACCAAAAGTACGTGCTACCTTGCTCCGCGAATCAGCATACTATGAGTGAAGAGGAAATTTTGAAATCAGTCAATGCGATGCAGTCCTCCACGCTGCTCGGCGCTCTGGATATTCGGTTCACCCGCGCCGAAATGGGTTATCTGGAGGCCACCATGCCGGTGGATCACCGTACCCATCAACCTTACGGAACGCTCCACGGCGGAGCATCTGCTGCGCTGGCCGAAAGCCTGGGTAGCTTCGGTTCACACCTGATTGTATCCGAATCAGGCGGACTTGCCGTGGGAGTGGAGCTTAATATCAATCATTTAAAAAGTAAACGTTCTGGAGTGGTGACTGGCAAAGCCCGAATCCTCCACCAAGGAGGTAGATCGCATGTGTGGAACATCGAGATTGTGGATGAGGAAGGAACGCTGCTAGCCGTGAGCCGACTCACCGTAATGATCAAAGAAAAAAAGACGTGACTACCGATCTTCAGCGAATCGTCGATCAACTCGAATCGGTTCATCCCTTTATACTCTGCTCTTTTCCAGATTCAGAACAGATCGAATGCTTTGAGTGGAAGAATGGTGAGTTTGTTGGAAAAAATGGCCGTCGGTTTATCGTGCAGGGATGGGACTCATCTGAACACGCAGAGCGTGATCACATTGCATCGCGCGGGGAACACATGGATATCGTTCAAAAAGCTATCGACTCGATCCGGGCGGGCCAATTCGAAAAAGTAGTACTCAGCAGAATACGAGAAAAAAAGCTGGCGAAAGGAGGCGACGCCCAAACTGCAGCCTTGTTTGTCCGACTCATTTCGCTTTACCCTAAAACCTTGCGTTACCTTATGCGTCACCCAATCGAAGGACTGTGGATGGGCGCCACACCAGAAACATTGTTGCGACGAGAAGGAGAGCAATATTCCACGATGGCACTTGCCGGCACCCGCCCGAATCGGAATGAAGGAGAATCATTCAACTGGCAAGAGAAGGAAATACACGAGCATGAGGTGGTGGTGATGGATATTGTGCAGCGCCTAAAGCCCTTTGGCGAGGCGGAAGTTTCACCGGTGAGCACGCTTATAGCCGGCCCTGTGGCTCATTTACTCACACGAATTGATTTTATTTCTGAAGCGGCAGTAATGGAAGTGGCAAAAGCATTGCACCCGACACCTGCCGTATGCGGATGGCCGCTGTTCGAGTCATTTCAATTCATTGAAAAAGAAGAGCCTCATTCGCGCGGTTTATACACCGGATTTCTTGGAGTGCTTCAACCCGATGGCAATGCGCATCTGTTTGTCAATCTGCGCTGCATGCGCATTGAAGCCGACCGTTATCTGCTCTATGTAGGCGGAGGAATTACGGGCGCAAGCGCACCGGAAGCAGAATGGGAAGAAACGGAGAATAAAGCGATGACGCTGCTTCGAGCAATCGACTAACTATTGGAAATCCCGACCTTCATTCCCACATATTCTTTCTTATCCAGTTCATTGACCATGAACTCCGCGAGGTCGCCCGTAGTTATGCTCCATCCTTGCGTGGGATAATTCGCTTGGGTGCGAAATGCTCCCGTGCGCTCTCCATCAGGAATCATCGGCGGACACACAAAGGTGAACTCCATGCGGGAGGTTTGCAATGCATCTAACACTCGAATATGTGCTTGCGTGATGTCGATGTATTCCTTTGGAAACGTAGTTGTTTCATACACCTTGAGATGCTCGCTTGCCTGAAGCGCACCGATTCCGCCAATGGCCAGAATCCGTCTTACCTTCTGCAAACGCATGGCATTGATGATATGATTGATATAAACTTGGCGGTGCGAAGTTTCTTTGGAACTCAAACAGGAAATCACTGCCTCTTGCCCTTCAACGGCTTTGTTGACAGAATCCTGACTGAGCGCATCGCCCACCATTACGCTGAGTTTCGGGTGAACAAGGCTAATCTGATTCACCGTCCGGACAAATGCAGTAACTTGATGTCCTTTTTCCAGAGCGCGCTTCACGACTTCTTTGCCGGTGCGACCTGCTGCGCCAAATACCACGACTTTCATGTGATCCTGATTTGGGAGCGAATATACTCGGGAGATCACCACTTTTTCAAAGAGGAACATTCCCGACTTCGAGGTGTTCTATCTTCGCCTGCTCAGAAGGCACGGAATGATATCAGACAAACGTGAGGTGTCGGATTTTTTAGCAGAGTTGTCGGCTTCCGGCATTTCAGATGTGGTGCTTTCTCCTGGCTCCCGCAACGCGCCGTTTTCCATTAGTCTGTTTGAGCATCCCAAGTTTAATGTAATCCCTGTGGTGGACGAGCGTTCCGCCGCATTCATCGCATTGGGTATCGCTCAGCAAACGGGTCGGCCCGCTGTGCTTATATGCACCAGCGGAACGGCAATTCTCAACTACGGACCGGCCGTAGCAGAGGCATACTACCAGCGCATTCCAATGCTTGTCGTTTCGGCAGACCGCCCAGCCGAATGGATTGATCACGGGGAAGGGCAAAGCATTCGCCAATCTGGAGTGTTTCGCAACATTTCTAAACTCAATGTAGATATTACTCCCGCAGAAGGCATTCACGACAGAGAAATGGAAAACCTCCGAGTGATGCGCGAAGCCATTCGAAGCGCTTTGTCACCCGCCGCTGGTCCAGTTCATCTGAACTTTCCATTTTATGAACCCTTATACGGAATGCGCGAGGAAACGGAGGGAAGATTACTTCCGGAAACCCCTGTCGTCGTAGCTGAGCAGCCGGACTATAGCGCATTCCGTGAAGCGATTCAACCAAATTCTAAAGTGCTTTTGTTGGTCGGGCAAATTCGTCCCATGGACGGGTTGAATGAAGCAGTGCATTCGTTTGCGCAACGAAATGGAATTGCTGTGATGTCTGAATCGCACTCTAATCTCGCACATCCGGATTTTATTACTACCATCGATCGGCTCATCATGGGATGGGACAATGCCGAACGCGAGCGCTATGCTCCGGATGTATTGATCACCATCGGAAACAATATTATTTCACGCAAGGTGAAAGCTTGGCTTCGTGCCTCTGCCTGCGCACACTGGTGTGTGGACGACGCGGGCGGAAAGGAGGATACCTTCAGAAAATTGAAGGGTGTGTTGCCGGCGAGTCCGCTGCAGTTTCTAGATGATCTGAGTGATCTTTCTCTCTCCAGCTCCTACGCCAGCGAATTGATTCAACTCAATAGGAGCGTGCGCACGATTGCAGCGGAGGTGGTATCCTCGTTGCCTTTTTCTGATTTGGTGGTGACAGGCGATATCCTGTCTCACCTGCCTGCAGGTTGGGATATGCAGATGGGAAATAGCGCAGTGGTGCGCTACATTCAACTCTATGATTCGCGCTCCGATATACGGTACTTCGGAAATCGCGGAGTAAGCGGTATTGATGGGGTAACTAGCACCTCAGTAGGCGCTGCTCATGCCAGCCAACGACCTACTTTATTGATTACAGGTGATATTGCTTTTCTCTACGACAGCAATGCCTTCTGGAATGCTCTTCGTCCGAAACATCTGCGCATCATTGTGCTGAACAATGCAGGTGGTGGAATCTTCCGAATCATTGATGGGCCGCAGAGTTCACCCGCGCTCGGCGCCTATTTTGAAACGACTCACGAACGCAGTGCCGGAGAGGTAGCTGCGATGTATAGTATTCCTTTTCATTCGGCTTCAGATCCTATTTCACTATCCTCAGGATTCGAATGGTTATTCGGTCAGGAGGAAATGTCGATACTGGAAATCTGCACACCCCGACTCGCGAATGATGAGGTACTCAAGTCCTATTTTCGTCAATTGAAAGAACGTTTGAACACATGAATACAAGACAATGGATTTCCATTAAAGAATACAGTGATATTCTGTTTGAATACTTCGAAGGAATCGCGCGTATAACCATCAATCGTCCGGAGGTGTACAATGCCTTTCGTCCGGAGACCAACCGTCAAATGATTGAAGCCATGGATATTTGTCGCGAGCGACAGGATATCGCCGTTGTAGTCTTTACTGGCGCAGGCGACAAAGCCTTCTGCAGTGGGGGCGATCAGAATGTAAAAGGAGTGGGAGGATATGTCGATGAAAATGGAGTGCCGCGATTGAATGTGCTCGATTTGCACAAGCGGATTCGGGAACTTCCTAAGCCAGTGATTGCAATGGTCAACGGATATGCCATTGGCGGCGGACACGTGCTGCACGTGGTGTGCGATCTCACGATTGCTAGCGACAATGCGCGTTTTGGTCAAACTGGTCCAAAGGTGGGAAGCTTCGATGCAGGCTTCGGATCCAATTTTTTGGCAAGTCATGTGGGTCAGAAAAAGGCCCGCGAGATATGGTTTCTCTGCGAGCAATACACCGCGGAAGAGGCGGAGAAAATGGGCATGGTAAATAAAGTAGTACCGCTTGCCCAGTTGGAAGAAGAAACAGTAAAGTGGTGCAAGACAATTATGAAGCGCAGTCCGCTCGCGTTGCGAATGATCAAGCGCGGACTGAACGCTGAGTTGGATGGTCAGCGCGGATTAATGGAGTTTGCCGGCGATGCCACATTGCTCTATTATCTCACGGACGAAGCGCAAGAAGGGAAGCGTGCGTTTCTCGAGAAGCGCGAGCCTAATTTCCAGCAATATCCCAAATTCCCCTAAGAGTGTCCATCTTTGTCACTGCCAGTTGGAGCGATTGGATTCAAGCCATTCGTCTGCGCACTTTGCCGCTTGCGGCTTCGTGTATTCTTACCGGTTTTGCGGTAGGTTATGCGAGTGAATCTGGTCCGGTAGTGATCATGGTCCTTACGTTGCTTACGGCATTTTTGCTTCAGGTATTGTCAAATCTGGCAAATGATTACGGTGATTCTGTGCATGGCGCAGACAACGCGAATCGGGTAGGACCAGCACGTGCCGTTCAAAGTGGACGAATCGCTGCCTCGCAGATGAAAGCTGCGGTTGGCATCACAGCAACACTTGCCTTAGGTTCGGGATTGCTTCTCCTTTGGCTGGCATTTGGAGTGGCTGGTAAGTGGCGCGAACTGTTTTTTCTTTTAATTTTTGGATTGTTTGCCATTCTCGCTGCGTATGCTTACACGGCAGGGAAGAGGCCGTATGGCTACCGGGGCTGGGGAGATGTTTTTGTGTTGCTCTTTTTTGGAGCAGTAGGCGTAGGAGGATCCTATTTTTTAGTCACCCATGAATTGGGCACCTCCATCGTGCTACCTGCGATCTGGGTGGGATTGCAAAGCACCGCAGTCCTCAATTTGAATAATCTGAGAGATCATGTGAATGATCGCGCCACTGGCAAAATGACGCTTGTAGTGCGCATGGGATTTGTTTCGGGAAAAAGATACCATACCGCGCTGATTGCAGCGGCCGGCGTGGCGATGCTTGTTGAAAGTGTGCTCAGTACTAATCTTGTTCTGGGAGCAATGTGCGGGGCTTGGGCTGTCTTTTCATTTTTCCATTTGCGACGTGTTTGGCGATGTCAAACTCCCGCAGCCATTGATCCAGAACTCAAGCGGGTGGCGCTAATGACCTTTCTCTTGTCGGTGGTCTTCTTTGTATCGCAGGTGATTTAGTCCTGACTTCTTGCTGGGTGACTTTATCTTCACGGCCTGAATCTAAATCAGTATGCCAAGAAATCAGGGGTTAGTTGGAATCGATGTGGCCTATATCATCGCCTTATTCGGGACCATGTTTGTCACACTCTTTTTTGTGATTGGTGATCGTCAGTTTTTTTTGGAGCATACGAGTTACTATGTGTTTCTCGATTTTTTTCCGGCGTTGCTTTTCTTTTTGAGTGGCTTCACCCTTGCGTTGAGTTTGCGCGATCGTAAAACGAGTTCGCGTCGAAAACTATCCAACTCAGCAAAGAAAGGAAGTATACTCATGCTCATCGGGTTTCTCTTTGTTGGCTCATGGGGAATGAATGCGTTCGTGGCTTTAGGCACGTTTTATATCGTTGGTGGTTTGATAGGGCAGTGGAGCAACTTCTTTCTTCGCACATTGGCGGTGGGCATTCTGTTTTTCTCGGTGGTGAGCATCAATTTTGAGGTGCCCACTTATCCGCTCTATTCTGCCATGAAGATGCAGGGCGCAAACATGAAGGATCTGGTCGGGTATATTTTCTTCAACGGATACTTCTCCTTTCTTCCGTGGTTTGGCTTTTTTCTCATGGGACTCATTTTCGGTCGAGGGGATGTACGCCCCAACGGTTGGTTTCCACCTTCGAGTTTCGCCGGTGCTGCGCTTGTGGCCATTTCTGTAGCTGCTGAAATTTATTCTCAAAAACTGTATGCGCCTTCACCCAGTTGGAACAGTGTAGCCATTTACCCCATCAATATCAAATACTTCCTTCCCTCGTTTGTCCTGCTCCAATCGGGAGTTTGCATCTTGTTTTTAAATGCGATGAATTACATTTTCCGGAAGTCGAAAAACAAGGCCCTAAATGATACCTCTCGGAAGCTTGTTGAGGCAAAGTATTCGATCTATTTTTTGATGCTGTTGATCGGTACTATTATCTTGAATCTGTTTAACTTGATTATTTTCAAACAGTCGCTTATCCTGATAATCCTGAATTCACTGATCTGCATTTTGTGTTACTACGGACTTATGCTTTGGAAACGGAATATGACCATTACTACTCCTATCGAATGGCTGATCAAGAGAATTTCGAGTTCGACCAGGAGCTGAAGATTCGGGTCGTTGAATCCGGAATTAAGTTCCTTCAACCCGCCCGCACTTCCCGTGATGTCATGAAATCCCGACCGTGCTGGTACGTGCACGTTACGCATCCTTCTTTTTCAGGTAAAATGGGCACTGGAGAATGCGCTCCTCTATTCGGACTAAGTGTAGAAAAGCCAGAAATCATAGCCGACGGAATTCAGGAACTTATCCGACGGCCGGAGAAGTGGAGTCAAACTCACTTTCGGCACCATTATCCCTCACTCGTGATGGCAATGGAAACAGCCATTCGGTCGCTGCGATCGGATCGGCCGTGGCTACTTTTTCCCGAACATCCGATTTCAAAAGACACCGCCATTCCGATCAACGGACTGGTCTGGATGAATACGCTGGAGACCATGCGCGAAGAGGCTTTTGCAAAAGCCTATTCAGGTTATTCATGCATCAAGTTTAAAATTGGCGGAATTGATTTTGAGGATGAAGTGTCGCTTATCCGAGAATTACGTGCATCCTTTCCGGCGGATAAACTTGAAATTCGACTGGATGCCAATGGTGCTTTTTCACCTGAAGAAGCCGCGAACAAATTGGACCGACTTGCTGCTTTTCAGATTCACTCGATCGAACAACCGATTCGTCGAGCACAGTGGAAGGAAATGGCCGCCCTTTGTCGACACTCTCCCATACCAATTGCTCTGGATGAAGAACTTATCGGTGTGGCTGATCCGAACGAACGTTCGCTTCTCATGGAAACCATTAAACCTGCCTACTTGGTGCTAAAACCTTCTTTGCTCGGAGGTTTTGCGAGTTCTGAAAATTGGATTGAACGCGCTGCGCAAATAAATGCAGGCTGGTGGGCCACATCGGCCCTGGAATCGAATGTCGGTCTCAATGCCATTGCTCAGTGGCTGGTGGGTTTTCAAACTGAAATGGCGCAAGGACTTGGCACTGGTGCCCTATTCAAGTCGAACACCCATTCCTTCTGGAAGGCTGGTGCAGGAATGCTGCGCTATGATTCGGCGGAACCGCCATTGGATTGGAACCAACTCAATCCTGCGCAATGAGCGCCTTCTCGATCAATGGAAATGAATTCAGCGGCAATGCCGATGAGTTGCTTTCGTGGGCCCAGTCGCGCGCATTGAATTGCCCACCTTGGGAACAAGATCATCTTTCTTTTTTGATATTGTGGTTCTCAGGTGCTCACCGCTTCGTCTTTCATACCAGCGGTTCTACGGGCGTTCCGAGTGAAGTTATGTTCACCCGCACGCAGTTGGAAGCATCGGCCCGAATGACCGCTCAGGCCTTTTCCTGCGGAAGAGGAACGCGAGCGATTCTGCCGTTGCCGTCATCGTTTGTGGCGGGTAAAATGATGCTTGCCCGAACCGTGATCAATGGATGGAATCTCACTTGGGTAGAGCCAGCCAGTGATCCATTTCATGGGCAACAACCTGAGGCCGATTTCATTCCTCTTACACCGATGCAATTGAGTGTGATGTGGGAAAATAACCCACACATTCTGGATCGCATTAAAATCGTGCTGGTGGGTGGTGCAGCGCTGAATCTTGCTCTAGAAAAGAAGTTGCAGGGTTGTCCGGCGCGCATTGTGGCTACGTACGGAATGACCGAAACGCTCACCCACGTGGCCATTCGTGAGGTCAATGGACCGCACCGATCTGAATTCTTTTATCCGCTACCCGGAGTGAAGTTAAATAGTGGTGAGCACGGTGAGTTGAGCATTCAGGCCGTTCATCTTGGAAGTGATACAGTGGTGACAACAGATGCGGTGGAATGGAATGATCGGGGAGGATTTCGCGTATTGGGAAGACTAGACAATGTGATCAATACCGGCGGAGTGAAAGTTTTTCCTGAAAAAATTGAGCAGCAACTCGCAGCGGGAATTCAGCGCCCCACATACGTGACCCATCGCTTCGATGAAGTACTCGGACAAAAGGTTGTGCTCTGCATAGAAGGTCAACCGCTCAGCGAAGAAGAAGAGACGATGATCGAAACGCTCGTGCAAGCGATGCCCGATGCTTTTGAGCGGCCACGCGAATGGATTGTGATTCCATGTTTTGAGCGCACTTCAGCAGGTAAAATAATTCGAAAGACAGTGAACTCATGAAGATAAAAGAATTGGTATTTGCATCGGGAAATGCTCATAAAATAGAAGAAATTGAAGCTATTCTCGGGGGAGAAATGAAACTGATTGGACTGCCTGAAGTGGGCATCGATGGTGATCTGGAAGAATCGGCTGCTACGCTTGAGGGCAATGCTCAACAAAAAGCCCGATTTGTGTTTTCCCAAACAGGAAGAAACTGTTTTGCGGATGACACAGGTTTGGAAGTTCAAGCCTTAAACGGCGCGCCTGGCGTACACTCTGCGAGGTATGCGGGTGAAATGCGTGATAATGCTCTCAATCGAAAAAAACTCCTTCAGGAATTGACCGGGAAGTCGGATCGTAGTGCACGCTTCCGGACGGTCTTTTGTTTGCTCTTTGAAGGCAAAGAGTATCTGTTTGAAGGAATCGTGACGGGCGCTATTCTGTCCGAAGAGCGCGGTTCAGGAGGATTTGGGTACGATGCTCTGTTTTGTCCGGAAGGGGAGAGCCGCTCCTTTGCCGAAATGAGTTCGCTGGAAAAGAATCAATTGTCGCACCGAGGAAGGGCCGCAATTCGACTTGCTGAATTTCTCCGTGCGATGTAAACGCTGTTTTCAGTACTTTTCGCCTCCGATTGAGTGGTGAAGAGCTGGCACAACCCTTATAATCCCTGAATCCCAAATTGCTTTCCAATGACAACCTATCTCGATTTTGAAGCCCCTATCAAGGAACTCAACGAACAGATTGAGAAGCTCAAGCAGAGTTCACAGAAGACTGGAGTTGACGTTTCCAAGGTGGTCAAAGACCTCGAAAAGGCGCTTCGCGACAAGACCAAAGATATTTACTTGAATCTCGATCCGTGGCAGCGCGTGCAGGTGAGTCGGCACCCGGACCGTCCTTATACGTTGCATTACATCAACACCCTCACTGGTGGATTGTGGCAGGAATTGCACGGCGACCGCACCGTGAAGGACGACAAGGCCATGGTGGGCGGATTCGGAATGATGGATGGCCGCACGGTAATGTTTATTGGCCAGCAGAAGGGAATCAATACCAAAATGCGCCAGTATCGGAATTTTGGAATGGCGAATCCTGAAGGCTATCGCAAGGCCTTGCGCCTGATGAAGTTGGCGGAGAAATTCAACAAGCCGATTGTGACGTTAATCGATACTCCCGGCGCATATCCCGGACTAGAGGCTGAGGAGCGCGGTCAAGGTGAGGCCATTGCCCGTAATCTGTTCGAAATGATGAAACTGAAGGTTCCAGTAATCTGCATTATAATCGGCGAAGGAGCTTCTGGTGGAGCATTGGGAATTGGCATAGGCGACAAGGTATTGATGCTTGAAAATACGTGGTACTCAGTTATTTCTCCAGAATCTTGCTCATCGATTCTTTGGAGAAGCTGGGATCAGAAAATCATTGCAGCCAATGCGCTGAAATTGACCGCTGAGGATATGCACAAAAACAAGTTGGTGGATGGAATCATTCGTGAGCCGCTGGGCGGTGCGCATAATCATCCGGTTGAAATGGCTGAAATCATTCGCAAGGAAGTCCACAAACAATTGGATAAATTGTCGGCCCTGACTCCCGAAGACCGAGTAAAACAGCGCATCAAGAAATTTTGTGCAATGGGTGTGGTGGTGGAGTAATTCTATGCCATCCACCATTGAATAGGGAATTGTAGTCTCTAGATCTGTGAATACTGCAAGAATTGGCCATGCACCTCCCCTAAGGCTCGAATAATCACAGGATTATTTTTAAAAACACTTGGTCAATCGCACGAGCGGATTAGCTTTGCACTAAATTGTTTATCTTATTTTATTCTCAAAACCTCTGATAATGATGAAAACCAACCGTTTCTATTTGTCCATCGTCGCATGCATGACCGCTATGGTATTTGCGGCTTGCGTAAACCTTGGCTCGATGCAGAAACACATTGAAGAATTGGGTGCTACAGCCACACCAAATCCTCTCGAACTGCATGGCGATAGCGTGGCAATAACAATAAACGGAAAATTTCCACCGAAGTACTTCGCTAAGAAGGTTGTGGTAGAAGCTACTCCCGTCCTCGTATACGGAAGCAAAGAAACCAAGTTCAAAGCAAAAACTTATCAAGGCGAGAAAGCAGCCGGCAACGGTGAGGTAATTCCTTACCAAGCTGGTAAGAGTTTTAACTATTCCGACCGTATCGGATATACTCCGGACATGGAAACGAGCAATCTTGAATTGCGTTTATTTGGAAAGCAGGGAACGAAGGAAAAGCAAATGGAGCCTCTTCCTATAGCCCAAGGTATCATAACCACTCCTTTGCTCATGAAGAGCGATGATAAAGTGGTATATGCAAAAGATCGCTTCGTGCGCACCACGCAGGGAACTTACGAAGCTATTGTGAACTTCGATTACAACAGTTCAGTAGTTCGTCCTGCGGAATTGAAGGACAAAGACATTGCTGGTCTTCAGGCGTTCTTCGCAAACCTTCCTGCTAACCCGCGTTGGATCGTGAAAAACATCGAATTTCAGTCGTATGCTTCCCCGGAAGGAGAGATTTTCCTCAACGAAAATCTCGCTACCGAGCGTGCCGATGCAGGAAAGAAAGTCCTGAATGACGTCATGAAGAAGTTGAAAATTGCAGGTCGGTATGATGCCATGTATCAGATGAACCCTAAAGGTGAAGACTGGGAAGGCTTCCGTCAGTTGATGGAAACTTCAAACATAGATGACCGCGATATCATCGTGCGCATTCTGCAGAAGACTACCGACCTCTCTGCGCGTGAAGCTGAGATCAAAAATATCAGCAAGACTTACGTTGAGATCCAGAAGGATATCTTCCCACAGCTTCGCCGTTGCATTATTCGTGTAAGTTACGATATCGAAGGATACAGTGATGCTGAAATTAAGACTATCGCTGCTTCTACTGCGGATAGTTTGGATTATGAAGAGCTTTTGAAAGCGGGTTCATTGACTGACGATCTCGGTCAGAAGGCATCCATCTATATGGCTGCTGAGAAGCAGGCCAGTGGTGACTACCGAGCGACCAACAACCTTGGTGCGGTATACTACCAGCAGAACAAAATCAGCGATGCTACTTCAAAGTTCAATAGTGCCTACTCCTCGATGAAGACTCCTGAGACTTCAAACAACAAAGGGGTAGCTGTGCGTTTGAGCGGTGATCGCAAAGCAGCCATGTCTTTGTTCAACGAAAGCTCAGCACCTGAGGCTAAGTACAACAAAGGACTCATCAACATCGCTAACGGTGACTATGGTTCAGCCGTGAGCAACATGAGTGGCAACAAGACATTCAACTCTTCATTGGCTAAACTCCTTAACAAGGACAACGCCGGTGCGAAGTCTGACATCGATGGTAGCAACGATACTTCAGCTATGGCAGATTACCTCCGCGCGATCATTGCTGCCCGCAGCAATGATGCAGCAGGTGTAACCAGCAACCTGACAAGCGCCATCCAGAAAGATGGCTCACTTGCAGCGAAAGCGAAGAAAGACCTTGAGTTCCGCAACTACAGCAGTTCATTCACATTCTGATCTGCTCACCGAATAAAAAAAAGACCGCCTTGAGCGGTCTTTTTTTTTTGAACTCAAGTTGCCTTACTTCTATTAATCCTATTGTGCAATAGTCTTATCGTCATAAAGTCCATAGTTCAACAGTCCACCCGCCTTCCCCCCCAAAAAAAGCCATTCCAAGGATGGCTTAAAGACGCACGAAAAGGCGATTATATTTTAAAACTCACTCCTAATCCTATGACGAATTTGGACTGAAGGCCGGGTCCCGGATTGGTCGGCGTATCTGTTTCCTTATCAAATCCGCGGAAAACTGTGGTATTGTCGTCGTAGATGTGGTGGGTGAAAATGGTGGTAGTCAACCATTCATTGGTCTTCATGGAAAGAAGATTCTGCCAGCCAATATCGATGTTACCTGGCTTGTCCAAATAATTGGAGAACAATTCGAGGCGTGAACTCAAGTTGATATTCTTCGCTACATCCGCCTTGTATTGCACCCGCGCGTAAGCTCCCACTTCTGTGCGCATGGAAGCACCTTCACGGATCACAACAGGATCGCCCGAAGCGTCTGCTCCGATTTCGCCAGCCTCCACTCCAAAGGCGCCTGCAGCTGCTAGGAAATCATCCAATACGAAAATGCCACGGTAGGTAATTGGTGAAATGAAAACAGTGAACTTATCACTCGGCTTGTAATCCATACCTATGGAGACGAGTAAAAAGGCGGGGGCCATTAGGTTGGAAATTTTTGGTTGGTCATAGAGTGGAATTCCACCCGTACCTACAGAGTATCCTGGAGCGAACTGCGTCTTGAAGTTGACCAGCCCTGCGTAAAACCAATGATCGCTGGCCTGGCGCCCGTACTTACTCGTAAAGTCGATCCGGTCGTCTGTCTTGATCGCACGCTCATCAAGTCCGAGCATTTGCAGACCATAGGCCACATCCAGTGAATTGTCCCATGAGTTTTTGCCCTTGCGGTAATTGAGACTGTAGTTAAGAAGGCCGGTCACGTTCACCGCATTGTTGCCGCCCGAAGCCCACTGATTGAGATAGGTGGCGGCTGAGTTGATTCCTAGAGTTCCTGCTCCAACCCAACCTGAATCAGGAACGGCTGCAAGGGTTTTCATCAGCTTCTCCTCATTCTCGGTCGGATTTACTTGGGCACTTACCACAGCAGTGCTCAAGAGGAGAGCCATGCAGGTCATTTTAATTTTATGCATTGAATGCGTTGGTTTAGAAAATTCGGGGCGAAATTAGCGGAATTCTAGCTGCACAGACTATGGCTTGGCCGAAATTAGCTACTCACTATTATTTCAATTATTCCGTTCACTCCATCAATGAATATCGCCTATCCTCCAAAAGTGATTCTCGCATGGGCTGAGGCCATTAATGGCAACAAGGCATTGCGAGATTGGCTGATCGCTAACGGTTACCCTGAACTCGGATTATTTGTCTATGCATTGCATTTGAAAAGAGATGCACGTGAATGGCTCATGGCCAATGGTTTTTCCCATCTGATGGCGCTCATCAATGGAGCAGAAGGAAATAAAAATGCATTACTCTGGCTTCGCAAACATGAGTTTGATGTACTCGAGAAAATGGCCCTTGCCGCCGACAACAGCGACGATGCGCTGCTCTGGCTGATGAGTCAGGACCTCAAAGACATGGCCATCGTAGCACAGCGGATGCGTGAAGTGAAAAACGATATCGAACGACGCAACAGCGATATCCACTTTATGTCGTGGGACTGATAGGCTAAAAAAAAATCTATCGGATTAACGGTTTAGGTCGCAACCACCGATCAATTGTCGGCTCAAAGGCCATTTATCAGTATTTTTTTAATTTTGGTCACTTTTCTTTAGAAGAACGGCGAAGCCTTCTCGCATACCGAAATATGAAATAGATACTTCATGCGAAAAAGTAACCAAAAGAATCACAGCAATTAAAATGGATTAGCTCATACACCTTGGTTCTCTTAAGCATAGACAGGCGTGAATCCGATCCGCCACCATCTAGCCGTGCGGCTAGACCCCGCTAATTGCTGAGGGCCACCACACGCGTAAGGAGAACTAGCAATAGCTGGCTTTTGACGAAGGTTCAGCAAGTAGAACTTCAATCAGATTTAGTTTATCGCATCATCTAAAACCTCCATTGATTAAAAGCAGGGACCACCGACACCGTGTAGGCCCGCGGAAATCAGCGGCGAGGCGCGAGGGCGCAACTGCGTCACGCCTGACTATGCTAAAGAGAACCGAGGTGCATCAGAAGTTGAATTTTGATTTCCGCGATTTCTTTGGTTACTTTCTTACGAAAAGAACGGCGAAGCCCTCTTACATACCAAAATTTAAAATGGACACTTCATGTAAAAAGTGACAAAAAAATAATATTAAGAGTATATGTTGCCAGTGAACAGCCGTCAAATCAGTAGATGCGGCGTAAACCGTTAATCCGTAAAATCTACTTACTACGAGTTGGTATAAATCAATTCAGTAGCCTTATCCCGATCAAATATTTCATTGGAAACATGCAAGATGTCTTCCGCAGAAATCGAATTGATTTTCGCATACACTTCTTCCACAGTGTCCACGCGATCAAATAACAGAAGACTTTTTCCCAAATTGAACATCATAGAACTTCCGTTGTCTTGCGACAATGCGATTTGTCCGCACAACTGAAGCTTGGCTTCCTTCAGCGCCCGATCTGATATTGTTTTGTTGCGGAAATGATCAAGTTCTTTCCAGATCAAACGCTCACTGCGTTCCAAATGCGCGGCATCCGTTCCTAAATAAATTGAAAAGATTCCGGTATCCGTAAATGGCGCGTAGCTCGAGTCGATGTGATAGGCGAAGCCGTGCTTCTCCCGTATGTTTAAACTCAATCGGTTGTTCAATCCGGGACCTCCGAGAATATTGTTCAGCAGACTGAGCGCTGGACGTTTTTCATCAGGATAATCATAGGCCGGGAAACCAAGCAGATAATGCACTTGATGGATGTCTTTTTGAATCACCTTCCTTCCTGGCTTCGGGCCAGTGAAGCGTCGGCGGCTCAATCCGTGCGACTCCATTTTTTGCACTCCGAAGTGTTTTTCAAGGAGTGTCTTCAGGGCATTTACATGCACCGGACCCGCGCACGCAAAAATCAATTGATCGGGAGTGAGAATGCGATCACGGAAATGAAGAAGATCCTTTCGATTCAGTTTTTTCAAACTTTCTTCTGTTCCGAGAATGCTTCGTCCTAAAGCGTGAGAGCGGAAATACATTTCATCAAACTCCTCAAAAATCATGTCTGATGGACTGTCGAGATAGCTATTGATCTCATCGGCGATCACTGCTTTTTCCTTTTCAATTTCTTTCGCAGGAAAAGTGGAATGAAACGCTATGTCGGCGATCAACTCCACTGCACGTTCCAGATGCCCCCGCAAAAAGGAAGCGTGAATCCACGTTTCTTCTTTCGCCGTAAATGCATTCAATTCTCCGCCCACTGCATCCAATCTGCTGAGAATATGGAAAGTCTTGCGGTGCGTTGTCCCTTTAAACAGACAGTGTTCCAGAAAATGAGCAAGTCCGTGTTCCTCTTTTTTCTCATCGCGACTGCCAGCTCCGATCAAGAGTCCGCAGTGCGCCACCTCGCGTGCCATTGGATAGTGCACCACGCGCATGCCGTTCGAAAGGGTAAATACATGAAAAGGTTCCATTTGTGGCACAAAGAAACCATGAGTCGAGGTTAATCCCTTCCGGTGGACTTGTCATTTCGTGATTTTGGGGATTTGGGGTTAGGGTGGAGTAGGAGATTAGTGAAGGTCCTTTATAGGATTCATCAGCACTTATTTTCATTTTTGTCACTTTGATTGGTCTGGTAATTTCGATTTGATGCGGATCGGTTATAGATATGTCGCCCCTTCAGGGCTCGGGGGTCAACCCGTGGATTCATTGTCCTCTCCTGCGGAGAGGCTATAGATATGGCGCCCCTTCAGGGCTCAATGCGCAAACGCGAGCGTCTATTCTCCTGTGGTGCGGAAAGGATACAGATATGTCGCCCCTT
>Ga0105049_10001562_pt1 | contig 26995 bp, 21 predicted proteins | sample MAT06_FD_78087 | JGI IMG/M metagenome (GOLD analysis project Ga0105049, IMG submission 78087) | Freshwater microbial communities from Lake Fryxell liftoff mats and glacier meltwater in Antarctica - MAT-06 | ecosystem: Environmental > Aquatic > Freshwater > Ice > Liftoff microbial mat | place... | reverse complement strand
TTCTAAAGCCTGCTGCAACACTTAAATTAAACATTAAAAATGGTAGTTTCAAAAGTTTAGAACGACAATCGGAATTTAAAAATATAAACTTTGATTTATTTATTGATAATTCAGATAGTACGCTCAATAAAACGTATTTAAAAACAACATTGAATGCTACTTTCAAAGTTATAGATGTGCAGAATCTGCCAAAGGCATATTTTAATTTTTGGGACAAAATAGTGAGTATAAACGCTTCAAAGAAAAATAGCACTCAAAAAGTTATACCTGCTCAAAATGAAATTTTTGCTAATGTTAATCTTAAAATTGGCAAAGTTTCTTATTTAAATGCAGTAGCAAACAATGTTTCAACCGAGGTAAATCTAAGTAAAGGAATAATACATATAAATAATTTTAAAGGGGAAGCCTTTAATGGTACCATTAATTTTAACGCTACATTTCAAGACCTAGACAACAATACATGGTGTAATATAGCAGGAAACTTAAATCAAGTAGATATTCCTAAAGCATTTTTTGGATTTAATAATTTTGGTCAAAAATTCATAAAAGCAAAACATTTAAAAGGAAAATTCACCCAAGATTTTAAAATTAAAACTGAACTCGATGCAAAAAATATTCCTATTATCGAGAAAACAAGTTTTATTGGAAAAACAATTCTTTCTAAATCTGAGCTAATTGAATGGGAACCACTTATGAAAGCATTCGAATACATTGGAAAAGATAAAGTTGCCAATCTATTAATTGATAAATCTGAAATTGACATTGTATTATTCAATAACACAGTGTATTTTCTTCCTTTTGAAGTAAATAGTAGTTTTACCAAGTTTAATATTGTAGGCAAGCAAAGTTTAAAAAAATCAAATGAACTCTATTTTCAATTAAATCTTGCCGACCAGTTAATGATTACTTCTAAAAAGAAAAAAGCCAATTTTAAAGCCGGAATAGAAACCGATAGAAATTGGGGAAATGTTTTTGTTAAACTTACTGGAACAGATGGCAACTACAAACCTGAAATGTTAAAAAAAGAAACGTATCTTATTCAAGTAAAAGAAGCTACAAGAGAATTTTATACTGCAAAGAAAAAAGTTGAAAATCTAGAAAATTAAAAATAATTCTATTTATTTTTAATCAGTAAAGCCTGTCTTTTAGTGAGTTCTATTTGTGCATTCTCATAAATTTTCTGCAATAAGTCGGGATGCTGTGCGTAAAATTGTAGACTATTGTTGAATGTATCTCTACTAATTTTCATTTGTTTTAATGTTGCTTCATAGAATAGTTCTGATTTAAACTTTGGCAAAGCTACTCCGCCTAGGCTCAAATTCCTTGCGGCATCAATAAGTGCAAACTCTACTAAAATTTTTTGCATTGTAGTATCTGGTAATATTTCTGATGGAACATCTACCTCATTTCCGCAGGAAAAAAGAAGCAAAACCAAACTGTAAAGTATACTATTTCTCACCGCTCAAATTGTAATCGTTCGCCTTTTTGGGTTTCGTCAAATATACCATTATCATACGCTAAATGACCATTTACAAATGTCTTTTCTACAGTACTCGAAAATAAGGTTCCATCAAAAGGTGTCCATTCACATTTATATAAAACATTACTGTTTTGAGTCAATTGCGGAGCATCAGGATTTATTAAAACCATATCTGCATAATATCCTTTGCGCAAATAGCCTCTATTTTTTATTTGAAACATATCTGCAACTGCATGCGCATATTTCTCTACAACTAATTCAACAGTGAATATTCCACTTTTACACATTTCTATTAAAGCAATTAAGGCATGCTGCACCAATGGACCTCCAGATGGACAGCTAAAATATTTGTTTTTCTTTTCCAATAAAGTATGAGGTGCATGGTCAGTAGCAAGAACATCAATGTAATTATCTATTAATGCTTGTCGCACCGCATCTCTATCTTTCATAGATTTTATAGAAGGATTCCATTTAATAAATGCTCCTTTGTTGGCATAATCTTCTTCAGAAAACCATAAATGATGCACGCAGGCCTCTGCTGTTATGCGTTTATTTTTACTTGGAATATCGTTTCTAAAAAGGGAGATTTCTTTCGCTGTTGAAATATGTAATATATGCAACCTTGTATCGTACTTTGTAGCTCTTTCGATAGCTTCAGAAGAACTTTTGTAACATGCTTCATCGTTTCTTATGGCTGCATGATAGTGCATAGGAATATTTTCTCCATACTGCTTTCTAAACTCATCTGCCCGAACTTTTATCATAGGATCGTCTTCACAATGCACTGCAATAAGCAACTTAACTTCTCTAAAAATGTTATTCAACGCATCTTTATCATCAACCAGCATATCGCCAGTGCTAGAGCCTAAAAAGATTTTCACACCGCATACAGTTTTCGGGTCGGTTCGTAATAATTGATCTAAATTGGTATTCGTTGTTCCGATGTAAAAACTGTAATTGGCCAAAGATTTTTCTGCTGCAATTACATATTTATCTGCCAAAAGTGGTTGTGTAATTGCACTTGGAACGGTATTCGGCATTTCCATAAATGAAGTAATTCCACCCGCCACTGCTGCTTTAGGCTCTGTAAATAAATCACCTTTGTGCGAAAGTCCAGGTTCTCTAAAATGCACTTGATCATCAATCAATCCTGGAATAAGCCATTTGCCGGTTGCATCAATTACAGTGTAGTTTTTAAGAACTTCGTCCTTTTTTACTTCCCCTTCATACACATCATCAATACAATTTGCTGTAATTTTTAAACAGCCCACAAACCTTTTACCTTCGTTGATAATGGTGGCGTTTTTTATAAAATATCCTTTTGACATAGTGCTGTGTTTGGCCTCAAAAATATAGCATAAAGTGGTACATCAATTTGAATTTTAAAATTTAATTCCTTTAAATTCCGATTGAATTAAACTTACTCGCATATTGCACTGTTTGTAAAGCATGAAAACTTTAAGACTTGTTTTAGGCGATCAGCTCAATCTCAACCATTCATGGTATTCTGAAACTTCAAATGAGGTTTTATATGTGTTGATGGAATTGAAGCAGGAAACCGATTACGTGAAACATCACATTCAAAAAGTGGTAGCATTTTTTGCAGCGATGGAAGCCTTTTCTCAACAATTAAATGAAATGGGAAAAAGATGTGAATATTGGAAAATAAATGATGCGCAAAATACCGGAGATTTGGTAGAGAATTTAAATGCACTCATTGTTCAAGAAAATATCCAGCAATTTGAATATCAATTGCCCGATGAATATCGCTTAGACTATCAATTAATAGCATTTTGTAAAACATTAAACATACCTTCAATCGCGCATGATACAGAGCATTTTATTACCACAAGAAATGAATTAGGAGATTTATTTGCTGGAAAAAAAATGTACCTCATGGAGACATTTTATAGAAAGCAAAGAAAAAAAACAGGAATTTTAATGGAAGGGAAGGAACCTGTTGGTGGAAAATGGAATTTTGACCACGATAACAGAAATAAATTCAACGGAAAAGTAGCGCTTCCCCCCGACTCTACTGTTAAAAGTAACCAAACAGAAATCTACAAAAGAATCTTAGATTCGGGAATTACAACAATTGGAAAAATTGAACCCTCAAATTTTATTTGGCCTATTAATAAAACGCAAGCATTAAAAGTTTTACAAGAATTTGTTGATTTTCGCTTGCCTTGGTTTGGAACCTATCAAGATGCGCTTAGCACTACAGATGCTTTTCTTTTCCATTCACGCATTTCATTTGCACTCAACTCAAAAATTCTACATCCTTTAGAAGTAATTAATGCATGCGTGGACGCGTGGAAAAAAGATACAACGCGCATTTCAATCAACCAATTAGAAGGTTTTGTGCGACAAATAATTGGCTGGCGCGAATACATGCGCGGAATTTATTGGTTAAAAATGCCAGAATATGCGCTGTTGAATTATTTTAACCACTCTAGACCTTTGCCTGCTTGGTTTTGGACCGGAGAAACTAAAATGAAATGCCTGCAACATTCAATTGGTCAGTCCCTAGAATTTGCTTACGCACATCACATTCAACGTCTAATGGTTACGGGCAATTTTGCTTTATTGGCGGGTATTGATCCAAACCAATTAGACGAATGGTATTTAGGAATTTATATTGATGCAATTGAATGGGTAGAAATTACCAATACACGCGGAATGAGTCAATTCGCTGATGGTGGAATTGTAGGCTCAAAACCTTATGTATCAAGCGCCGCTTATATTGATAAAATGGGCAATTATTGTGGGCAATGCTTCTATAATAAAAAGGAAAAAATAGGTGATAAAGCATGTCCATTTAATTCTTTATTCTGGCATTTTTATCACAGAAATGAAAGTAAATTAGGCAAAAATCCACGCATTGGCATGATGTACCAAACCTGGAGAAAAATGAGTCTGGAAGTGCAAGAGCAATTATTACATCAAGCTGAAATAAATTTAAAAAGAATCGAAGAGTTGTAGACTTAAAAAAAGCCTGTAATTGAAAAAATATCAAGTACTGGCTTTCAAAAATTTTATTTCGGTTAATTAATTTTTGACTTTATGAGTGGTAACATCTCGTCTTTTAAAGTAACCTTTAATGTATTTGTTTTAGCTATTGCTGCCTGCACTTGCGCAGTTTGAGTAGTTATTGCAGTGCCAAATGGAACCGTAATTGCCACTAATGCTGCTAAAGCCTCATCTAATTGCTGCTTTATTTTTCCATTTAACGTTGAATTGTGAACAGTTACAAAATTTTCAAGCCCTTTCCCATCGGATAAATAAGATCCAATATATACGTTTTTAATTCCTTGAATATTGTCTTTAAATGTTTTAATTGAATTAGCCGAATAAGGAATTGCTTCCAAGTTTTGGTTCGTTAAATTAAAAGAGTCCATAATAATATTTCCACCAATTTTATCTAATAAATCTATTTGTGCAGTTGCCAAGAGTTCAAATACGGTAAGTTGTGAAGAATATACTCCACTGCCATCTCCAGCATAAACAAATGGTTTAAAAAAACCAACAGAACTATCTGTTTTCCAGTCTAATGCTAATTTCCCCGAAATAGTTTGTAAGTTATTCACTAATGCATTCAAATACAATAATTCTCTTTCAGTAAGAGCGCTTGCTACTTTATTTCCATTGGCTCCAAAAAGCAAATATTCAATGGCTTGTAATCCTTTCAAATTTCCATTTACTCCGTTTATATAAACTTCGCTTAATGAATTAGACAGCGCCAAAATACTGTCTACACCGTTTTTATTTAAAGGCCAAGAATTTAATCTAATTACAACATTATCAGTAATAACAGGTCCAAAAATAAATGCTTCTGTTTGAGACCAAGCCGATTTTACAGCTTTCCAATCGGTCTTACATACATTCAAATTTTCATCCGACTTTAAAAATATTAATGCTTCTAGATTATTACGCAAAGCAATAGATTTTTCGTTAAAATCTTTATAGGTTGCCGAAAGTACGTTAGTTGCCACATCACTTAATAAAAGCTGTCTGCTCGAGAAGGAATCAATTGGAATTGGTTCAGGTTCATCTTTTTTACAAGAGTTTAACAGAACTGATGAAATGCAGATAATCAATAAAATAGGGATTTTTTTCATTTAAAGGAATGATTTAAGTTGCAGGATAAACTCATTTGAAGACAACGAATATAAGTAAATGATTGAATATGGATCACTTTCTGAAAATACTCTTTCATGGATAGCGATTGTATTTTAGAAATTCCATTGTTGTTTTTGGGCCTGCCCTTGTTAAAAGCTTTTCAATTGATGTGATACATCTCGAAAACAAGGTCGGGCATTCCACATTACTCCGCGCCAGCGCTCAAAACCTTCCTTTGGCGGGGTAATTTGTTCCATTCCCTCAGGCTGGCAGTAGAGTAAACTTAAAAACTACAAACCAAAATATAATACAAAGGCATACCAAACGTAATGTTAAAAGGGAACGTTACTGCCAGCGCCATTGGCAAAAATAATCCAGGATTGGCTTTCGGTACAGCAATTTTCATAGCCTCCGGAACAGCAATATAGGAAGCACTTGCGGCTAAAACTGCAAAAATAAATCTGTTCCCTATATCTTCTGTTACAAAACTGCTCAACACAGCAACTACACATCCATTCACTAAAGGAACAACTAGAGCAAACGAAGCAGTAAACCAGCCACTTTTAATAAAATCGCCTAATTTCCTTCCACTTACTATGCCCATGTCTAAAAGAAAAATTGCCAGAAATCCTTTAAAAATATCTGTTGTAAAAGGCTTTATACCTTGTGCATGTTTATCGCTTGCCAATAAACCAATTACTAAACTTCCAAGAATAAGTAGTACACTTCCATTGGTAAAAGAATGTCCTATTATAGATTTCATTTTAGGTGCTGCTGAAGATTTTTCCCCATACCATCTTATTAATAAAACTCCAATAATAATGGCTGGCGCTTCCATCAATGCCATAACTGCCACCATATGTCCATCAAAATTTATCTTCTGAGATTCTAAAAAAGAAACCGCTGCCACAAACGTTACTGCACTTACAGAACCGTAGGCAGCAGCAATTGCCCCCGAATCTTCAATATTTAGTTTCTTTTTTAAAATAAAGAAAGCATAAAATGGAATTAGTGCAGACACCGCTACGCCAAACAAAATACTCCATATAATTTCAATGCTAAATACACTATGTGCCAATTCTTGTCCTCCTTTAAAACCAATAGCAAACAGGAGATACAAAGAAATAAATTTAGAAGAATTCGGAGGTATTTCTAAATCGCTTTTTACCAGCACTGAAAACACTCCTAACACAAAAAACAAAAGTGCAGGATTTGTCAGATTATCTACGAGTAGATTAAAATTCATTTGTATGTATTAAGTTTTAAAATTTACAAAAGCTTATGGATTGCAGTTATCACAATACATTGGGTCTTCTGTTTTTTTATTTTGAGGAAAAAATGTCTCTTTCTGGAAAGCACATTTCTTACAAACGTAAATCGCGCTTAAAGGAGAATTTGTAGGTCTGCCACACCATTCGCAGGGCAGACCTGCTTTTACTTCAGTAACAGAAAATCCTGGTGTTCCACATTCCGCGCATTCACTTTTAATTTTTTCAATCAACTTTTCAAGTGCAGCAGCAATTACCTTCATTCTTGTTGGGTTGTGCATAGCTCGCATATCTGTTTCAATATAAACTTTTCCGTGCGTTTGCATTAAGTTTCTGTAAATTTTCAAGACCTCCCTCGAATTTTGTATTCCTAACATCATAGTATTGCTTACTGAAGAAAAATCAGTCTTACTAGGCCTTAAAAAAAAACCATGTAAAGGGAATCCAGATTTTTCCACAAATTCTATTAGTTCATTTTCTGAAGTTATATCTGCAGCTCCAAAATTTGTTTCACTGCTGATTGCAGATGCTACTATTTCTAAATTGTTTTTGGTATCTAAAAATAACAACAATTCTACATTAGCAGCCAAAAAAACACTATTAGGATGCGGCCCGAAAGAGCCCTCACTTGCAATAGCTAGATCGCAATTATAGTGTTGCATCGCCATTTCGCATTTCAAACGCGCCGTAGTTAATGCATCATTTTTTCTTTCTATTTCACCAGTAAATGTTCCTAAAACATCGGTATCAATTTCTTTTGTTACCAAACATTTTACACCTAATTCTTTTTCTAAGACATTTGATAAAACTTTTTCTTTACCGTGTTTTGTTACAATCAACAAGGTTCTACCCTTAAACAACTCGTTATTAATCAAATTTTTCCAATTATAATTTCCGAATGGATATCAATAAATTCAGATACTTTATCAATCTCCTTTTTTATTTCATACAAATCTTTTTGTAAGTGCTTTATCCTACTTTCGCGCATCTTTATATCTTCTTCATTGCTAGAATGTTGAATTTTGTTTTCTTGAAACTTAATTTTCACATGTACCATTTGCGTAATAAGTTCTAAAGCTTCTTGTTTACTAAAACTTCCGTTTATTAATTGAAGATTCATGGTTTGGGTTGATTATTTTTCTTGTTGAATTAAAAAAGGAGCATCTCCATTTGTTATAATAACCTTAGAATTCGGAGATTTAGAAAGCTCCATAAAAGCTTCTATACTTCTAATTTTTATAATTTCATTTGTTAATCCTTCTGATAGAATTTTCTGGGAATCGCGCGTACCTTTAGCTTCAATAATTTTTCTATCTGCTTCCAGTCTCGTTTGTTGCAATAAAAACTCCATGCGCATCGCATCTTGTTCAGCTTGTAATTTCTGTTCTATAGAGCTCGATAAACCGGGTGGTAATTGAATGCTTTTCATCAAAACGGCATCTATTATTATTCCTCTTTCAATTAAATTCTCACTCATTTTTTTGGTAATTTCTTTTTCTATGTTCGACCGCATCCCAGAGTGCATGTCTTTTGCATAAAATTGAGCACAAACATCTGCAGAAGCCGAACGAAAAACACTTGATATAATTGATTCGTAATTCAATCCCAAATTTTTAATTACATCTTGAACCTTATCTTTATCAATCCTATACAAAATAGAAATCTGAGAGATGATACTTAATCCTTCCTTACTTGGAAGATTAATAGATAATTCCAAATTCCTGGTTTGGATGGATGTTTTAATTACTCTGCTAGTAAAAGGATTAAAATAAATAGTGCCTTGTGTATACACTTTAGAAGATAGTTTGCCTAAACGTTGCTTTACTCCAGCCTCTCCAGGTCTTACTACTGAACAACTAGATAAAGCAATAATTAAAACAAAAAAAGAAATTACTCTCATAATATAAATTTGATTAGAAAATTAGACGAAAATAATAAAAACAACTTATTAGTTTTCATTTATATTTGTTATTACCTACATAAAAATAATTTATGAACTATACACTTCATCAGTTGCAAGTCTTGTTAAAAGTGAATCAAACAAAAAGCATTACTAAAGCTGCAGAAGCGCTTCATTTAACACAACCTGCGGTTTCTATTCAACTAAAAAATTTACAAGACCAATTCGACATTCCTTTAACAGAAGTCATTGGAAGAAAGTTATTTATAACAGATTTCGGAAAAGAAATAGCGCAGGCCGCAGAGAACATTCTCAATGAAGTGTATGCAATTAACTACAAAACGCTTTTATACAAAGGGCAACTTGCTGGTAAATTAAAACTCTCAGTTGTTTCAACAGGACAGTATGTTATACCGTATTTTCTTGCTGATTTTTTGAATAAAAATGAAGGCATTGAACTTCAAATGGATGTTACAAATAAATCGAAAGTCTTAGAAAGCCTGAGCAACAACACTGTCGACTTTGCATTAGTTTCTGTATTACCCGAAAATCATAAGTTTGGAAGTGTTGAATTGATGAAAAATAAACTTTTTTTAATTGGCAACTCCACCATAAACTATGAATCTAATAATTCAAATGAAATTTTAAGACATCTTCCGCTAATTTATAGAGAAAGTGGCTCGGGAACAAGATTTGTGATGGAACAATATCTTGAAAATAACAAAATTAAAGTGCTCAAAAAAATGGAATTAACTTCAAACGAAGCAGTAAAACAAGCTGTAATTGCAGGACTTGGTTGCTCCATTATGCCTTTAATTGGAATAAAAAACGAATTAAACACGGGAGATTTACAGATTATTCCCGTTTCGGGTTTTCCTTTAGAAAGCAGTTGGAACTTAATTTGGAATAAATCCAAAAACTTTTCTATGGCTGCAAGTTCTTTTCTAACCTATATCAATGCTCAGAAAGATATCATTATTCATTCAAAGTTCGACTGGTTCGAGAAATATTGAAACCTCCTAATTGAACTAATGTCTCGGTTTACCAAATAAAATCATTTTCCAAATGTTAAGTTAATGTAAATATTACTTTGAGAATTCCCAAAATGAATAAGACCACTCTACTGTTAAGTAGAATGGTCTTATAATTAATTTTAAAAAATATTAATTTTATGCCATTACTGTCTTCTTGCTACTTTCAGAAATTGCAATTCCATAAACTACAAGACCGAATCCAATTTTATTGATTGCATCTGCAATGTTGTAAAACAAATCTATACTTTTTGGATCCAACACTCCACTTAACCAGCCACCTGGCATTGCCATGTAACCAATTGGATAAATAGCCCAACCTACCAAAACAAACCAAGCCAAAGCTCTAATTCCTTTTTGAACAGATTCGCTGCTGCTACTTGCCGCTAATTTGTGTGCTTCACCTGCCCAAGCAGAATGTAGAATGTACACATAACCAACTGTTGAGATCACACCCCATAATACAGAGTGTCCCATTGTGCCATCTGTGAAAGCTTCACCAATGTAACCTGCGACAAGCATTAAAACTGACGCGAAAATTAATTTCCACATGAAAGCTGGCTTAGCACCTGCTGGTTTTAATAACAAGTAGAATTCTAAACACATCAATGGTACAGTTAATGTCCAATCGATGTAACGTAAAGCTGTTGGTGTTTCATTGGTTGCTTGGTAATAATCGCGCATGTAATAATAGTGCACGGCAGCAATTCCTGTAATTAAACCTGAAACGAGCATTGAGGTTTTCCATTTACCATCAACAGAACCTCTTTCGAAGAAGAAAAATACCGATGCAGCGAACATTGCCATAAAGCCTACAAAGAATGTAAATACTACCGGATCATCTACCGGAATTTTAACGATGTCTAAAAAAATTGTTTTCATAATTGTTTAGGGTTTTGATTAGAACACCAAACAAAAAAAAGTTTAAAATTGTTTAAGAAATGTTAAAATAAATTTCATGTATTATTAATTTAAAGGTAATATTAGAAAAATCATTATGATTTTGCTAATTATTTCTTCTTCTTATTGCAAATACTTAGGTTTTACATCTACAATTTCTTAATAAATTTTTATAATCCCAATTATTTTTTTAAAAAATTTGTTTTCTTTTGCATTAGGATACAAGGTAGTTATGAAAGAATATACGGATGTTGTTTACAATAGATTTAATAAAGAAAATGAAGCAACAACCTCTATTTACTCTGCATATCACCCAATTGGAAGGTATTCTAGAAAAATCCTTTTTAATGGTCTTAATAAAATTTTAGCAGATTTTGAAGCAAACAAAAAACCATTATCTGAAATTATGCTTTTAGATGTTGGATGCGGCCGCGGAGGTATGATTGAATATTTCATTTCCAAAGGATTTCAACCTGCAAATTGTTATGGTGTTGATTTATCTGTAACTCGGTTTTCAAAAGCAAAACAGCAATTTCCTGAAGTAAATTTTATTTGTGGAGATGCTTTAGATCAACATTTTACAACACTTCAATTTGATCTTATCACTTCGTTTGATCTGTATTCACATTTTACAACAACAGAACAAATTTTAAAAGGCTTACAAAACGCAAACAAAAGTTTAGCTGAAAATGGAACTTTTTTATGGTACGATATCTATTCAAAAGATCATTTTAAGGCACCAATAAATTCAGAATCTTGGGGTTTTAATTTGCAACAAATGAAGGAATTGGCAAAGGCGGCTGGATTTGAAGTTATATCAACTCAACCATTTTTTAAAAAATTCTTTGGGCGCTATCATTCCATTTATCAGGCACATCGCATTCCTTCCTCCGTTTTACAACTTTTAGAAAGTATTTTACCCGGAACACCTGGTAACATCCTGCTAGTGCTCAAAAAGAAAAAAATGATTAATCCGTTTTAAACTCTGAATTAAAATGAAAAGTTAATTTCGGAAAATCAGCAATTAAAGTATTAAGTACCCAAGAAGATTCTGCCAAAAAAACATAGTTATTATCTTTATCTCGTGCTATTTGGTGTCCTCTATATTTTGCAAATCTTTCAAATTCAGCAGCGTCAGTATAAGTAATCCAACATGCTTTGTAAACTTGCATGGGGTGAAAATTACAAGTTGCACCATATTCATGTTTCAATCTGTATTGTATTACTTCAAACTGAAGTTCACCAACGGTTCCAATAATTTTTTTACTTCCATTGTTTTGTATAAACAACTGTGCAACACCTTCTTCAGTCAATTGCTTTACTCCTTTTTCTAATTGTTTCGACTTTAAAGGATCTCCATTCACCACTTCCTTAAATATTTCTGGCGAAAAGCTAGGTATTCCTTTGAACATGAAGTTTTCTCCTTCGGTTAACGTGTCGCCAATTTTAAAGTTACCCGTATCGTATAATCCAATTACATCGCCAGGAAAAGCTTCTTCTATAATATTCTTTTCTTGCGCCATGAACGTTGCAGGACTGCTAAACTTATAATCTTTGTCTAAACGCACATGATGAAAAAACTTATTTCGCTCAAATTTTCCGGAACATACTCTTAGAAACGCAATTCTATCTCGGTGTCGGGGGTCAATATTTGCATGAATTTTAAATACAAATCCGCTAAATTTTTCTTCCTCTGGAGCAACTGTTCTTTTATCTGCAACTCTGCTTCGTGGTGCTGGAGCCAGTCGTATAAAGGTGTCTAATAATTCGCGCACACCAAAGTTATTTACAGCTGAACCAAAAAATACTGGAGCAACAATCCCTTCACGGTATTTCTGCGCATCAAATGAATCGTAAACGCCTTCAATTAATTCAATGTCTTGTCTCAATTGATTGGCATCCTTCTCTCCTACTAGCTTGTCCAATAAAGGATCTTCCAGATTTTTAATGGTTACACTATCTTCTTCGATTTTTGTTTTATTGGCATTAAAAATATTGAGACTTCCATCAAAAATATTGTAAACACCCCTAAACGTAGCGCCAATGCTAATGGGCCAACTCAACGGACAAACTTTAATATTCAACTTGGCTTCCAATTCATCCAATAAATCGAAGGGATTTTGTCCTTCTCTGTCCATTTTATTGATAAATACTATTACCGGAGAATTACGCATTCTACAGACCTCCATTAACTTCTCCGTTTGTTCCTCTACACCTTTTACGCAGTCTATAACCAAAATAACGCTATCAACTGCAGTAAGTGTGCGGTACGTATCTTCTGCAAAATCCTTATGTCCAGGAGTATCTAGTAAATTGATAAGTACATCCTTATACTTGAAATTCATAACAGAAGTGGCCACCGAAATACCTCTTTGTTTTTCAATTTCCATGAAATCTGAAGCGGCAGAATTTTTAATTTTATTTGATTTTACCGCGCCAGCAGTTTGGATAGCACCTCCAAACAGAAGTAATTTTTCAGTTAATGTTGTTTTACCAGCATCGGGGTGGGAAATAATAGCAAAAGTTCTCCTCTTGCTAATTTCATCCTTAATTGTACTCATAGGAAATTAAAAAAGCCCGCAAAAGTAGCAATTAATAATCTCCTATTTCATTCTAATTATTTTGATTTCAGTACGACGGTTTAATTGTCGACCTTCATTGGTATCATTAGTTGCAATTGGCTCTCTAAATGACTTCCCTACAGCTGCTAACCTAGAAGCATCAATGCCATTTCTAACTAAGTAATCTTTCACTACTTTAGTTCTGTTGTCGCTTAATTTCTGATTGTATTTTGCAGACCCAACATTATCTGTATGTCCAGAAATTTCAATTACCATGGAAGAATAGCGTTTTAAAGTTAATAGTAAGGTATTTAATGATTTATAAGAATTAGGTCTTAATGTAGCTTTATTAAAGTCAAAAAAGATATTACTCAACACTACTTTAGCCCCTTTTTCCGCCTTCACCAAAGGTATATCTTGAATTATTTCTAATTTATCTTTTACTATTGGAATATTTACCTCTTGCGTATAAGTTAGATAACCTTCTTTACTTACAACCATTGTATGTACCGCTCCATTAAAAACTACACAATCATAATGTCCGTTTTTTTGGTAAAATAGCACAGGTTGTCCTCCATATTCATTCATTTTTATATTTACATTTAAAATGGAATCTCCTGTGGATGCATCATAAATTTTACCTTTTAAAACAGACATTAAAGCTCTGTCTAACTTTGTTAAACTAAAATCCTTTTTTAAATCAAATCCTCTAGATTCAGCTTGTATGGGGTATGGCTCTTCAAAATAAGTATACCCGCTAGATTTTACAATTACTATATAATTTCTGCCAGTAGGAAGGTCAATACTGTAAATTCCTTGCTTATTAGCAAACGTAGCTTTAACTACTTCTCTAGTAGCAGCATCTAAAAATTCAATTTCACCAGAAATTGGAATTTCTGAAGAATTATCAGAAATGAGTCCAGAAACGGTTGCTTGTTTATCTTTAGTTAATTCGATGTTTCTAAAAACAATTTGACTTCCAGCTTCTATTGGAAGTTCTAAAACTTCAGTATAAGCAACATATTTATTTGCAGAAACTGTAATTTCATAGGTTTTTCCAACGGAAAGGTTTGCTATTGTTTCGCCTTTTTCAATTTTTCTTTCGGTAATTATTTCGCCAGAAGCAAGATCTTTTATCTTAATAGTTGCATCTAAAAGGGAATTTTCTAACGAATCTTTTATAGAAAACTGCAAAGAAGTTAAGGTTTCAGCATCTTCCATAAATGTCATCATGTAAATATCTTTATCACCAAAGCCTTCTTCTCTGTAAGATGAAAAATATGCTCTTTTTTCATCTTTAGAAATAATAAAAAATATGTCGTCTTCTGGGGAATTTAAAGGGAAACCTACATTTTCTGGTAAAGTCCAATTTCCATTTTCTAAACGTGTTTTAAAAATATCAAAACCACCCATAGACGTATGTCCCTTCGAACTAAAGTAGAGCGTTTTACCATCAGGATGACAAAATACTCCGTCTTCATCATAACTTGTATTTAGCGAAGGGCCTGCATTTCTAACATTTGATAAATTGCCCATTTCATCTACATCTGCAACATAAATATCTTTTGAACCTAAGCCAGAGGAGTCAGAACGAATTGCAGTGAAATAAAATTTTGTTCCATCTGCCGAATAAGTAGCATGGTTTTCATATCCTTTTGTATTTATTTGTTTCAATGCTTCGGGCTCACTCCATTCAATTCCTTGGAAATCGCTTACGTAAATATCACCACCATTATCTGTCCTATATAACAAAAGTTTTTTACCATCAGAAGTAAGATTTAAAGAGGCATCATGGTCATCTGTATTAATTGGATTTCCAATGTTTTTGGCAGGCGCCCATTGGTCATCAATCTTATAAGAAATGTAGATATCTTCAAAAAATAACGAGTCAATTTCATCAACCATTCCACCAGTTGTACCTTCTCTTCTAGAAGTGAAAATTAGCTTCATTTCATCTGCTGTTAGAACTGGTGCATAATCTGGGAAACGTGTATTTATATTGGAACCCAAATTTTCGATTCTTACTTTCAAGGGTTTCTTTACCAATTCTTTCCCAAAATTACATTCTTGAATTGCCTTCTCCGCTTTTGATATTTTGGCACTTTCGCCCTTCTCTACCATTGCTTTTCGATACGCTTCATAGACTTGGATAGCTTTGTCAAAATCAAGATTATAATGATAGGCTGAACCTAAAGAAAAAAGGAATTCATTGCCCATGAGTTGATTTAAATTTCTTGCTTTTTCTAAGTATGGCAATGCTTTCAATCTATCTGTTTGCATACCTAAATAACTCAAACCTATTTGATAATTTAAATCTGCATTATTCGGATTAAATTTCTGAGCTAGCAGGTAATAATTTACAGCTTTATCGAAGTAAACTGAACCCCTTAAAAAGTAATAATCTCCTTTGTGATAAGCATCAAAGGCAGCATTAAACTCCGTTTCTTTACCAGGGAAATTTTTTTCTCTAAATTCTATATTTGCAATTTGTGCCTTTATGCTAGTGCTATTTAAGTGAAAAACCACACTTAAAAAAAGTACATACTTAATCAATTGAACCATAATTATTAAAGACTTAGAATCGTAAGCTAAAGTACATTCTTACCATAAACTACAGCAATTGCCATATTTAATTTATGGTTGATTTACCAACAATGATTTGTTAAGTAGTAAAACCAATTTTCTATTAATTGTTTTCCGGTTGCAGTTAAGATAGATTCAGGGTGATATTGTACTCCCCAAATGGGAAGTTTGGCGTGTGTAAACGACATTATTTCGTTGTTGTCGTCTCTTGCATTTATAAGCAAATCTGGAATTTCTGTCTCCTTTTTTATGGTCCATGAATGGTAACTTCCCGCGCCAAAATTCCTATTAAAACTTCGGTACATCATACTTTCGTTTTCTGTAATTCTCGTATTTCTTGCAATTCCATGATATACTTTTGAGAGATTTACAAGCTCTGCTCCAAAATATTCTGCAATAAATTGATGTCCTAAACACACACCCAAAACAGGTTTATGGAGGAGAATAGATTCTCTTAAATCTAATAAATTATTAGTTTCTTTGGGCAATCCTGGCCCCGGTGAAATAACTACCGCGTCAGCGGAAAAAATATGAGCTGGTGTTAACTCGTTATTTCTTATTACTTCAATGTCTGCATCACCCGTAGAATACAGAAGATGATAAAGATTAAATGTAAAAGAATCGAAATTATCTATGAGTACTATTTTTTTATTCATATTTATTTCATTCAAACGTATGGCATATATTCAATAAAAGTAATTTTGCAAAAAGTGCTGAATAACTAATTTATGCAATTGCGTCATTTTTTTATTTTAATTAGTGCAACATTACTCAATTCTACGGTAATAGCGCAGCGTTCTAAACTCGAAAAAAGTTTTAAAAGTTTTCCATACTTAGGAACGGAAATGGGCTTTTTGGGATTTAAAGGGGATCAATCTGCCATTTCCATGAAATCAGGTCAACTTGTTTCTGGTGTACATTTTGGCTTTTCGTATAACAGAGTAAAAGCTGAAATCAATTACAGGTGGGGAAATTTAAGTTATAATCAACCTTCAGTTTTAAAACCGGAAAATTTCAGGGCACAGTTTAATGGTACTTCCTTTCAATTAAAATCAAACCTATTTGAAATCGGTGAAACTTATTCTACTACTCCATTTTTAAGCGCAGGAATTGGAATTCTAAATTACTCTAGTTTTACCGATAAGCTGGACGAAAATGGAAATACTTATCATTTCTGGGCAGATGGAAGTATTCGCGACCAACCTCAATTGAATCAGTATGACGGAACTGCGAAAGAGATAAAACGAGATTATAATTATGAATCTCCTTTAGCGATTAATCAAAAAGCTATGTTTATTCCAGTTGCAATAGGATTTCAAACTTCTCTTTCGCGTTGTTTAGTCTTGCAGGCCAAATGGGAAAATTATTTTTTACAATCTGATAATATTGATAGAAACACATTTAGCCCGCAATGGGATAGAATTCAGTCGCTTACATTTGGTATAACCTATCAATTTTTAAGAAAAATTAATTCTAACTTACCAGCAAAAAATAGTTTTACAGAAGTAAATACTGTTCCTGAAATAGATTACAGTGAAGTGAATTTTGATGAAATACTAAGTGGTGATGAGGACAGCGACGGAATTCCAGATAAAATAGATAAGTGTTTTGGCTCACCTAAAAATGCTAAAGTGGATGAATTTGGGTGCGTCATAGACGCTGATTTAGATGGAATTCCTGATTACTTGGATAAAGAATTGAATACTCCTCTTAATTCTTGGACAACAAAAGATGGAGTTGCTTTAACAGACGATGAAATTCAAAAAAATTACAACGATTCTATTACTTATTTCAGCTCTACATTAAGAAAAGTTAGCAAAAATTCAAAGCCGTATTCTGTTGTAAAATACACTTCACAAGAAAGTAAACTGCGATATGCTAAACTTTTAGATGAACATCCAGAATGGAAAACGAAAGAAAAAAATAGAAAAATTTTATTGCCAAAAGAATTCAAAGAAATTGATGTAAACAATGATTTTTATTTGAGCATCGATGAATTAAATTTTGCAGCAAATTTGTTATTTGATGGAAAATCAAAAACATTGACTCCACTTATTTTACAAAATGCTATTGATTATGTTTTTAAGGAGCAATAATATTCTGTTTGTTTTCTTGTTTTGGAGTTGTTCAATGTTAGCCCAACCTGAAATTGAATTAACTGGCTCACTACAAGCCCGTCCAGGGTATGGTGCAGGATTGAAAATTAAAATAACAAGAAATGGAATTACGGGGCCTATGCGTTTCGTTTCAGTAATTCCCAAAGGCTGCACCGTAAATGAATTAAAAATATCATCTGCTGCATTAACAACTTCTGGTAATGAATTAAGAGCAATTTGGCTTTCTGTTCCTTTGAGAGATACAATTGTTCAACAATGGGAATTAAAAATCCCCGAAGATGCTAAAGGGAAATTTGTCATTAGTGGTCATTTGGAGTATTTTAAAGATGGGATAAAAAAGACCGTCACTTGCAATTCAATTGAAATTCATTTGTCAACTTATTTCACAAGGTATTTAGAAAATTAAGTTTTCATTTAATTAATGACTTGCTCCCCTGCAATCAATCTTGCTTCTTTGAGCATGTTGCCTAAGGAGTTTACAGCTTGATCTAAAGTTTTCATTTGCTCCATTACAATAGTTAACTTATTATTTTTCTCTTTCATTTTCGCTTTCATTGGATGCCGTGATAGATATTGCATTAATGCAATAAAGAATGGACTTTGGTAAAATACACTTTTCTGATTGGTAACAAAATAACCTACAAAAGTTTGTTGTTTCAATACTACTTTTTCGAAACCCATTTCTTTCGCAATCCAACGCAAACGAATGGTATTGATTAATTCTAATGTGGGTTTAGGAATAGCACCAAACCTGTCAACTAAATTCTTTGCGAAATGCTCTAATTCAACTTCTGTCTCCGAATTATCCAAATCTTTATACAATAACAACCGTTCTGTAATATTGGTAATGTATTGGTCAGGAATTAATATTTCTAAGTCTGTATCAATCTGACATTCAGAAACCCAAACTTTTCGTTTTTCTTCTAATTCTTCAGTGAACAAGTCTCTAAAATCTGTTTCTTTTAATTCTGAAATAGCTTCATCCAATATTTTATGGTACATCTCAAAGCCAATTTCTGAGATAAAACCACTTTGTTCTGCTCCCAATAAATCTCCTGCTCCACGAATATCTAGATCGCGCATGGCAATGTTAAATCCACTTCCTAAATCCGCAAAGTCCTCAATCGCTTTCAATCTTTTTCTCGCCTCACCCGTTAGCAAAGAAACAGGCGTTGTTAATAAGTAACAAAATGCTTTTTTATTGCTCCGCCCCACTCTTCCTCGCATTTGGTGTAAATCACTCAAACCAAACAAATGTGCATTATTAATGATAATGGTATTTGCATTCGAAATATCTAACCCTGATTCAATAATAGTAGTTGCAACCAAAACATCAAATTCACCATTTATAAAACGCATCATAACATCTTCTAAATCTTCAGGATTCATTTGACCATGACCGAAAGCCACTTTTACCTCCGGACACAACCTACGCACGAGATCGCAAACTTCAGCAATATTTTGAACTCTGTTGTTTACAAAAAATGCCTGACCTCCCCGTTGAACCTCAAAATTTATTGCGTCACGAATAATTTCTTCATTAAACGTATGCAATTCTGTTTGCACAGGATATCTGTTGGGAGGTGGCGTATTAATGATACTTAAATCTCTTGCACCCATCATGCTGAAATGTAAAGTTCTTGGAATTGGAGTTGCTGTAAGTGTTAGTGTATCAACATCTATTTTAATTTGTTTCAATTTTTCTTTGGCTGATACACCAAATTTCTGCTCCTCATCAATTATCATTAAGCCCAAATCTTTGAACTTTACGTCTTTACTAATCAATCGGTGAGTACCAATTATAATATCGATTTTACCATCGGCCAGTCTTTGCAATGTTTCTTTTTGCTCTTTGGCCGATTTAAAACGATTGATGTAGTCGACATTGCACGGAAAAGGTTTTAATCGTTCAGAAAATGTCTTGTAATGTTGTAAAGCTAAAATCGTAGTTGGAACGAGTACTGCAACTTGCTTGCTATCGCTCACGGATTTAAAAGCTGCACGAATCGCAATTTCTGTTTTTCCAAAACCAACATCACCACAAACCAAACGGTCCATTGGTGCATCTTTTTCCATATCACGCTTAACGTCGCGCGTGGCTTTTACTTGGTCAGGAGTGTCTTCGTATATAAAGGAAGCTTCTAACTCTGTTTGTAAATAAGTATCTTTTGAAAAACCAAACCCTCTGCGCGATTTACGTTCTGCATATAAATTTATTAGGTCTCGAGCAATATCTTTTACTCGAGATTTTGTTTTTTGCTTTAATGCTGCCCAAGTTCCACTTCCTAATTTGTTCAATTTAGGCTCCGTTCCTTCTTTTCCAGTAAATTTAGAAATGCGGTGCAAAGAATGAATACTCACGTACAACATATCGTTATCGCGATACACCAATCGAATGGCTTCTTGTTGCTTTCCGTTTACATCTATTTTCTCTAATCCTGCGTATTTTCCAACCCCATGGTCCACATGTGTTACAAAATCTCCAGGTTGAAGTCCTTGTAATTCTTTTAAAGTTATGGCTTCTTTACGAGCATATCCATCTTTCAATTTAAAACGATGATACCGATCAAATAGCTGATGATCCGTGTAGCAGGCTATTTTCATAGAAGTATCCGAAAAGCCTTCGTTCAATGAAAAATTTATAGCTGTAAATGTGATTTCCTTGCCAATATCTTCGAAAATAGCATAGATACGTTCTAATTGTCGGGCATTATCAGCAAATATAAAATTCTCAATTCTTACTTTAGAATGTTCCGTTAATTTTTGTGTAATTAAATTAAAGTTTTTGTTGAAACTTGGTTGAGGAATTCCCTGAAATTCAACAACTAAGGAATCTTTGAAAAGCATTCCATTTCCACTTTCAAGAATACTGAAGTGCAACATTTTTTGTTGCATTATTTCTCTAGAACAATACAACTGCTCTGGCGGCAACTGCGCTGTTTGTTGTTCTATTTGTGCATAAATCTGCGTTGCTTTTTGGAATTCGTTTTCTATTCTTTGAAGAAACAATTCTGTGTCTTTCACCCATATTACTGTATTATCTGAAATAAAATCAAGGAAATTCTCTCGGCTTTCTCTCAGAATCTTCCCCTGAACATCAGGAACTATATTTACAAAATCGAGATTTTTAATTGATAATTGGTCAATTGGATTAAAAGATCGAATGGAATCAACTTCATTTCCAAAAAATTCTATTCTAAATGGTTGCTCATCGCTGTAAGAAAAAACATCTAGAATTCCACCTCTTATTGCAAATTGACCTGGCTGAAGCACAAAATCTACTCTCTCGAATTCATAATCTTGCAAAAATTCATTTGCAAAATCTATAGATAGCTTTTCACCTCGTTGAATTTTAAAAGTATTCCTAGTAAGATTCTCATGCGTAACAACTCTCTCAAAAAGTGCTTCAGGATACGTAACAATAAAAGCAGGACGTTTATCAGTATTTATTTTGTTGAGTACTTCCGCTCTTAATAACTTATTGTTTTCATCAGCACTTTCTACATCGTAGGGCTTTTTATAAGATGCGGGAAAGAAATGAACAGGCAAATCTGGCAGTAAAGTTTCTAAATCATTTAGAAAATAAGCTGCTTCTTCGCGGTCGGGAATAATAGCTAAAAATGGTCGTCGTGATTCTGAATAGCTAGCAGCAGCGATAAAAGCAGCTTGAGAACCTGCAATTCCTTTTATTTGAACTCGCGCTAATTTCCTGTCTTCTATCGTAGAAACAAGTTTTTTAACAGCTGTGTGTTGCTGAAATTTTTGAAGTAAATCTGGAAGAGTAACGGGATTCAACGGGGAAATAATAATGTACAAAAATAATGAATTCCATTACTGAAAAAGTAGCCTATTTTTTAATTTTCAAATAATAATAAGGTAGTGTCCACAAAAGTGTGTCTGTAAATTTTCAACTTCTCTTTTTGAATATGTATCGAAAGTAGTTTTCAATCTTACTTCCATAATTGCGCTTCAATTTTGCAATTTATAGTATCTTTTTTCAAAACAATAGAATCGAAAAAAAACACTTTAATATATTTTAAAATGAACCTTGTTCGTTTGGAAACATAAGGCCAAAAATTCAACTAAAAACTCTTTCCTTATGAAACGTTCTAAAAGCTTTATTTTATTGGTTGTTATTGCAACCGTTGTGTGTTCTATTACTGCAGTTACTGCAATTCAAGTTGTTAAAAAGGGTTCTATCGATTGGAATAGATTGTACAAAAGTCCTGGTTTTGTTCAAAAAGCAAATCGAATAGAAAGTAAAAAAGTTGTTGCTGCGCACATCGAAAAGCCTTGTGTGTTTAAAACTGTTTTCGGTGAACAAGCTTCTGATTCTGGTTTTGTGTTTAAAACAAGCGAAAAAGTTCAAGAATCTATTAATAGGGCCTTAACTTGGATTTCCAAAGCTCAAAACCAAGATGGTGGTTGGGCAGCAGGTCAGCGTTTTAATGAAACTTATGAAGACAACAACAAAAATGCTACAAGCGCAAAAAGTGATCCTGCTACAACTTCTATGGTAGGAATGGCCTTGTTACGCTGCGGCAGTTCACCAATTAAAGGTCAATACACAGCACAATCTCAAAAAGCACTTGATTTTTTATTGAATGCCGTAGAAAAATCTTCTGAAAATGCAGACAATATCACAACAATTGAAGGAACACAACCACAAGTTAAACTAGGCGGTAATATAGATGTGATTTTAACTTCACAGTACTTAACAAATCTAAGCGATGAAATTACAAATGTAGGATTGAAAAATAGAATCAATTTGGCCATCAATAAATGTATCCGAAAAATTCAGAAGGCAACTCAGTCTGATGGCAGTATTAAAAACGGAGGTTGGGCATCTGTACTTCAAAGTTCATTGGCAGATAATGCGATGGAAACTGCATATAAAAACGGAGCTCAAGTTGATACTGTAATTATGAACAAATCTAAAAATTTCCATAAAGGTAATGTGAATGCCGCGAATGAAAATGTGGCCACTGAAAAGGCTGCAGGTGTTGTATTATATGCCGTTTCAAGTACCAGTCGCTCGAGTGCCAAAGAAGCAAAATTGGCCAAAGAAGCTATTGAAGATGCATTAAAAAGTGGCAAAACAAAAAGTAAAGCAATTACCACCGAGAACTTAAAAAAATCAGGAATGAGCGATGCACAAGCCATGAAATATGCCTCTGCTTACAGTATTAATCAAACATCACAGGCAATTGCACAACGAGATGAAGTGATTACTGGTTTTGGAAATAACGGTGGTGAAGAATTTTTATCTTATGTGCAAACTGTAGAAGCAATGGTGATGAGTAAAAATTTAGGTTGGAAAAAATGGTACGATAATATTGGGGGCAGATTGTTGAATATCCAAGAAAAAAATGGTAGTTGGACTGGTCATCATTGCATTACAAGTCCAGTTTTTTGCACTGCAACTTGTTTATTGTTTTTATCAGTTAACAATGATGTGGAAGAATTAATAAATTTGTAGCCGGGGGGAAAGGGAAGATAGACGGTCAGAGCGAAAGTTCTGGCCGTTTTTTATTTCAACGCCTCCTCAAATCCTCTTACCTCAATCCTAGCAAATTGCTTGATTAACAAATGTAAAGGATGTTTTGAGTTGGGTTTAAAACTTACTTTTAGAAATTCGTTTTGTTGAATGTTAGTGCTGATAAACTCCTTCAACAAGAACATCCCATTCGTGTGAAACTTCACCGATTCGTTTAAAGTAATTAAAACTTCGGAGTCTTTCTTTTTCTTTAGGCCTACAATTGCTTGTATTGCAATTAACTTTTCAGGTGTTTTGGTGGGTATTGATTTCACCATCTTTTCTAAAGTGCTGAGACTCCTTTTTCTATTGCCAGTTTCGAGCTGCATTGCGGCCAAATAAACTTGAATAATATCGCTGCGCATACTCACTTTGGCTGCTAATTGATTCGCTTTCTTTAAATCTGCAATTGCTAGTGCTGTTAAACGAGTATCTTTTGTTGAAAATCGTTCTTGCGCTCTCGAAAAATAGAGCATCGCTGAATACATCAACTTCTTTTGTTCAACTTTTTCTTTATTCTCACTTGCTACTGCTGGTAAGTCAGGTTTTGTTTCCGTTTCTAGAATTGCTGTCGACAATTTTTCGTCTGCTAAATAATGCCATCCTTTTCTTGCCAAAAACTGAGCTTGCATCAATACCATGCATCTTTTTAAGGACACATTCTGGATGCGCCCCACATTTATTTCCGACAATTCATACAAGACCACATCGTCTGAAATTTTAGCCCAATTAAATCCTGCCAATGCTATAAATATGTGTTCTGAATTGGGATCCGTTTTAATTCCATTTGCTTTATAAAAAAGTACAATACTATCATACTTGGGAGCATCACAAATCTTGGATAAAAGCGCAGGATAAGTATCTTCATCCACTTTCTGAATTGCTTTAGAAGAATTTACAATTTGCTGCAACAGTTGGTTTTGGGTGTAACCTGATGTTGGGTTTTTCTTCAGTGTGTCTTTATTTAATTTGGAAAAATATCCATTAATGTAAGAAGTAAGCGGTCCAGACAAGGCTAGCGAGTCAATTTGTGGAGTAAGCAATGTAATAATTGCAACTGAGTCGTTGTAAACACCTGAACGAATTAGAATTTTAGTACTTTTCCATAATAAAACAGAAACAGAAGTTTTGTATTTTTCGAATTGTTTCTTGTCTTTCTCCAAATCTGCAGCGTTAACTGTTGCATGAAAAAGCAATATAAGAGTTAGTAAACTATTTTTGAACATGATGCGCAAGTTAGCTGCAATTCTTCCTCCATTTTTGTGTGGAGAAACATTCAATTTAACATACATATTAACATGTTAAATTTCTTGTTAATTACATTATTGCGATGCAAAACAAACAAATGTTTGAAAGTATTATATTGCGCATTATTAAAATTAAAGAGAAAAATGCCGATTATTCAAACTTGCTACTCACCTGCCCTTTACCCACTTTTTGAAGAACCTGAAACAATCGTTGTAGTAGTTGATATTTTTAGAGCCACTTCGGCAATATGTACCGCGTTAAACAATGGCGTTGCTAAAATGATACCTGTTGCTGGTTTAGATGAAGCGAGGCGCTACAAAGAAATGGGTTACATGGTTGCTGCAGAAAGAAATGCTATAAAAGAGGAAGGATTTGACTTAGGAAATTCACCTTATGATTATTTGGGAGAAAATGTAAAAGGAAAAACAATTGTTATTTCTACAACCAACGGAACCCAAGCAATTGAAGCCGCAAAGTCGGCTTCTATCGTCGTAATTGGTTCTTTTCTTAATGTCGGTTCTTTAGCAGAATGGCTCATCATTCAACAAAAAAATGTATTAATTCTTTGTTCCGGATGGAAAAATAAGTACAACATGGAAGACTCCTTATTTGCTGGCTTGCTTTCTCTAGAATTATTAAAACAAAAAGAATTTGAAACTGCCTGCGATTCTACTATCGCAGCAGGACATTTATATGCATTAGCAAAAGACAATATGTATGGATTCTTAGAATACAGTTCTCACCGGAAGAGACTTAAAAATCTGCATTTAGAAAATGATATATCATTTTGTTTAACGCTGAATACCATTGCCACAATTCCCATTTATTTTGATGGAGGATTGGTTGCATTAACTCCTGAAGTGCTCCTGCAAATGGGAGAAGAATCGTTAGTAACTACCGAAAAAAAATCATGAAAAAAACACTTCTAGCTAGTCTTTTTGGATTATTCTTATTGCTATTTTCAACAGAAACAGCAGATTCTTGGGGCTTTTTTGCTCATAAACAAATCAATAGAATTGCAGTATTTACATTACCGCCAGAGTTGATTGGATTTTACAAAGATAACATCGAGTTTATTACTGAACATGCAGTAGATCCTGACAAAAGACGGTATGCAGTTACAGGTGAGGCGGAGAGACATTTTATTGATTTAGACAGATACGGTGCGCATCCAATTGATTCAATGCCACATAACTGGGAAGCTGCTGTAAAAAAATACACGGAAGACACACTCAAAGCTCATGGTATTGTTCCTTGGCATATTGATGTAATGGTAAAACGACTTTCTGCTGCATTTAAAGCAGAAGATTATGACCGCATATTAAGACTTTCAGCCGATTTGGGGCATTATGTAGGAGATTCACATGTGCCATTACATACTACCAAAAACTACAACGGTCAATTAACCAACCAGAAAGGAATACACGGTTTTTGGGAGTCGCGACTACCTGAACTTTTTAACGAGGATTATGATTTTTTTGTGGGTAAAGCGAAGTACATTGATAATCCATTAGAATTAGCATGGACAACTGTTGCAGAAAGCTTTGCAGCAAAAGATTCGGTGTTGTTATTTGAAGCAGAACTCAACAAAACATTTCCAGAAGACAGAAAATACTCTTTTGAAAATAGAGGCGCAACTTTAATGAAAGTTTATAGTGAAGATTACTCTAATGCGTATCATAAATTGCTCAATGGAATGGTGGAACGACGCATGCGCAAAGCAATTATAGTTGCAGGAAGTCTTTGGTTTACAGCTTGGGTAAACGCAGGTCAACCAGATTTAGATAAGTACAAGAATAAGAAAATCGATATAAAGACAGAACAAGAAATTGCAGCCGAAGAACAACAATTTCAAAACGGAAAAAATAAAGGAAGAATTTGTGACTAATTAATTAATAATGAATGGAAATAAATCACGATAAATTAATAATTTCTCACTTAACGCTTCGTAAAACCATAGGTTGGTTAGGAATGTTGCTTCCTATTGTACTGATTATCAGTAATTATTTGTTGAATGAATTTAATTTGTTAAATACACCAACGCTTATAAATATAGAGTGCAGCAGAACCTATATTGCTGATGGCTTTCTAAAAGCCTCAATTAGTCATTATTATTATAGTGCGGTAGGAGAAATATTCACAGGAACTCTGAGTGCTGTTTCAATGTTTATGTTTTGCTACAAAGGCCACCATAATAGGAACCATGAAATTGGTATTTCGGACAATGCGCTCACTAATATTATTGGTTTATC
>Ga0105049_10001557_pt1 | contig 27048 bp, 19 predicted proteins | sample MAT06_FD_78087 | JGI IMG/M metagenome (GOLD analysis project Ga0105049, IMG submission 78087) | Freshwater microbial communities from Lake Fryxell liftoff mats and glacier meltwater in Antarctica - MAT-06 | ecosystem: Environmental > Aquatic > Freshwater > Ice > Liftoff microbial mat | place... | reverse complement strand
TGGACTATTGGACGGTTAGACTATTGGACGGTTAGACTATTGGACAGTTGGACTATTGGACGGTTAGACTATTGGACAGTTGGACTATTGGACGGTTAGACTATTGGACAGTTGGACTATTGGACGGTTAGACTATTGGACGGTTAGACTATTAGACTTTAGACTATTAGACAGTTGGACTATTGGACGGTTAGACAATTGGATAGCTAGACTATTAGACTTTAAGACGATTAGACAGTTGGACTATTGGACAGTTAGACTTTTAAACTTTAAGACGATTAGACAGTATGACTGCGAGGGTAATAGACAGTGGGAGTCTCCCCGTGAATTGATTAGCGCTCGTTACTTAGATTGTTGAATGCCAAGTGGAGTGCCCTGCATGGAAACCACAGTCCATACGCCTACAGCGTCGTTCGGAAACGGTTGGGTAGATCCCGAGGATTGATTTTGGGAAAATCCATAGGCATTAGTAGTGGTGTACAATACAATGTTTTTGGAGGAGCCCACACCGGTTACGGGAGTTCCACTCAATGCCTGAGTGGTCCATACACCTAGGTTGTCATCCGGGAAAGGCTGTGAACTTCCTGATGATTGCGATTGTGAAAAGCCGTATGCAGTGGTAGCGGTATACACCACCACTTGTTTTTTCGAATGAATCGATCCGAGTGGTGGGCCATCCAGTGCAGTGGTAATCCATGTGCCTACATTGTCGTCTGGATGCGGCTGTGTGCTGCCCGAAGACTGATCTTGCGCAAATCCGTATGCAAATTGATTGGTGTACACAACGATCTGCTTCTCCGATGCGTCCGCCCCTACCAAAGTTCCTGTCATTTGAACCGTGGTAAAAACGCCCACGTTGTCATCTGGATTAGGTTGAGAAATGCCACTGCTCTGATCCTGAGAAAAACCGTAGGCATGCGTCGAGGTGTAAACCACCACCATATTGCCCACGCTCATTGATTCACAAAAACTTGTGCCCGGAGGACCGGTGGCTCCTACCAATCCCATTGGACCGATGGGGCCCAGCGGTCCGATACTTCCAACTGGACCTGTTTCACCGAGTGGACCCTCTATCCCCTGAGAACCTATCGGCCCAGGTTCACCCTGCAGTCCAATTGGACCTATGAGTCCGGGCGGACCTCCAATTCCTTGAATTCCTTGAGGACCCGATTCACCCTGTGGGCCGGGTGGACCGGTTAATCCCTGCGGTCCCTCAGCTCCTTCGGGACCTTGCGGACCCTCCATCGAATTCCCACTGTTAGCAGCGTACAATGCATAAGGCACGCTGACCAATTGTGTGGTGCCATTCACCGTGTAATCCGTCCCCCCAAAGGGATCCGTTTCTGTTTTAAGAAAAAAGACTCCTGCGGCCCAACCCACATCGCTTAATGATCCTTCTATTGCATTGCCCCCGCCTATCAACACGGAAACCAATCCATTGGCATTGGTACTTGCGGAATGTGTCTCTACGTATAGGGCATTGCCATCAATGGTTGCTTCCAAAATGCTCAGTCTCATGCCCACAGCAGTATTGCTCACAAGTGAATTGGATGCGTCGCGCACCACTGCCTGATAGGTCATCAACTGCGGCGTTTGAGCGCTTAGGCAAACCGCATAAACCAAAATAAATAAGGTAAGAATGAATCGCATGATTTAATTGTGCTTAATAATTCGGAATGACTTTACAATTTTCTCCTTCGTTCTCACTTGCAACAAATAGGTTCCTGAAGCGATATCTGCAAAAGGTAGTAGCGTTTGAGGCCGACGCACGGCATCGGTTCGCACCAATTGTCCAATGCCATCGAAGAGTGTCCAACGCATCTGGGCATAGTCTGGAGCGTGAATCAGAAGATTGACATCAAAACGCGCAGGATTGGGGAATACAGAAGCGATTAATTCAATGCCTTCCTCTTCTTCCACATTGATGGCAAAGAATTCATACGGTTGTTGCACCCCTTCCGTCAATACCGCTGTGCTGCCAGTAACAGTGAGGTAATCAATTTGACCGACTGAAAAACTGACACTTCCGCCTGGTCCACTTGCCACGCCGCCTGTGGCGAGCGTATTCTGCTGTCCGTGAGCGCTGAATCCCGCACAAAGCAAAACAAGTGGAAGAAGATTTAAACCAGACTGAACGCGCATGGCAAGTTGATTGGGATAAATGTAGACAATACCCTAAATAAGGAGTGAAAAATAATAACCCAATACTCCCACGTCGCCTTCCTTTCAATTCTGAATATTGCGTGGAGCAATGCTTCTGATGCTCCTTTGAAAAGAGGGAGCGTAACCAAAGTTGCACATACTCAGAAACCGAGAGAAGGCAGGCCAAGCGAAATCCCTCAGGGATGCAGTACTTTCGCGGCTCTTCCAATGATTGTGCTATGAATAGAATGCTTTCCACTTCCTTCGGTCGATTCAGATTTCTTGGTTTTCTCGAAGGAGGCTCATTGCTCTTGTTGATAGGTGTTGCTATGCCCATGAAATACCTGTTGGACAATGCCTCATGGGTGAAAGTAATCGGCCCGATACACGGTCTCCTTTTTGTCGTTTACGTATTCGAAGCCATCCGCCAAGGGGAAGTGCGCAACTGGCCCTTTTGGAAAATTACATTTTTGTTGCTGCTGGGAAGTTTTATGCCCTTCGGAACCTTTATCGCCGATTACAAACTTCTGCGGTCGATGAAGACCGAATAACCCAGTGAAGGCCAGGCCATTGGTTTTCCCTCATTCCATTAAAACATGCTGACCCCGAACGAAGCCGCCTTTCTTATCGATTCCTGCAATTGCCCTTTTTCCATTGAGCAGGTAAAACTTGCTCAGGCTGTTGGACGAATTCTCGCTCAGTCGATTTGCGCGGACAGTGATTTCCCACCATTCGACCAAGTGAGAATGGATGGCATTGCGATTCGATATGCGGATTGGCAGGGCGGTTTGCGGAATTTTTCATCCATCGGAATTCAGCGCGCGGGAGTGCCAGCGATTGGTTTGACACAACCTGGTACTTGCGTTGAAGTCATGACTGGCTCTATCCTCCCTCATGGGGCCGATACAGTAATTCCTTATGAGGACACCCATTCAGATGAGCGGGCATTTTCTGTCACTGCATCAGATATTCAATTCGGCAAGAATATTCATCGAAAAGGAAGCGACAAACTGCGTGGTGATTTGGTGATTGCCCAAGGCGTTCGCATTGGGTCGCCGGAAATGGGCATTGCAGCTTCGTCCGGATATGAGCACCTCGAAGTGAGAACTACACCCCGGGTAGCAATTGTTTCTACGGGTGATGAGCTGGTCGAAATTGGCTCTACTCCTCTTCCTCATCAGATACGCAGATCCAACGTTCATGCACTTCACGCATTCATGAGTTCGCTGGGAGCAAATTCTTCCATCTTTCATGTGAATGATGAACAGCAATTATTGGTTGACACACTTGCCGAAATATTGGACAACAACGATCTGGTAATTTTAAGTGGAGGTGTATCCCGGGGGAAATTCGATCTGGTGCCGGATGTACTCGCTCAACTTGGAGCCAATTGTGTCTTTCACCGCGTTGCGCAGAAGCCTGGCAAGCCGATGTGGTTTGGCACCCGCAAACAAACAGTCATCTTTGCTCTACCAGGGAATCCGATTTCAACGCTTTCGTGTGCAGCGCGGTACATCCTTCCGTGGTGGAGAAAAAATGAGGGCGTCTATTCGCGAGAAAAATGGGTTCGAGTAATTGGAGAACAAATACCTTCAAAATCACTGACGCTTTTTCATCCGGCGAAACTTTCTTGGAATGGAGATTCGACGCTATCCGCCAATTTAATTCCCTGGAACGGATCAGGGGATTTCAGCGCTTTAGCTGGGGCAGATGGGTTCGTTCAAATAGAACCTGATTCAGACAATCGTATTTGCTCCTTTTGGCCGTTGAATGGAATCTAAATGCGTCGAAAGTATCTTACTCTTCAATTCAGACTTACCAACCAGCATCCGCATTATCGTCTTCCGGGAGGCGGACCATCCTCTCTTCGTTCTTTCATGCGATCCATGAGTTCCTTTCTAAACTCTTGCTCCAATTTCACTAGACGAGCTGTTTTGGCCGGACCAAGAATAGGCAGAACCTGAATAAGAAAATCACCGTCGGTATCCACTTCTTTGTGACGCGAAGCCGTAATTTCAGCGTGTATGGAAAGGAACTCCTTTTCGCTCAATGCGTCCACTTCAAAGCGATCGTGTGACTTTCGAATGGACTTGCGAACTTCCTTGCGCTTCTTCGAATATTCGTTGTAAACAGGCCAGAATTTTTCAGCATCTTCCACTGAAAGATCTAGTTTTTCGGTAAAATAGACCCGCTTTAATCGCTCAATGCGCTCTTCCCTCTTTGGATCATCCTCTCCTGGGGGCTGCGCATAACCAAGGGTTACGAGCATCATCAATCCAAGAAATAAAATTGATTTTTCGATGACTTTATTCATTGTATTTTCTATTTAAACATCATCACCAGTTTCAAGCAAATACTGAAGAATTTCCTCGTCAGTAAGCTCGTCCCATGTTGGAGTATCATTTAATCCTGATGGTTTAATTTCTAATTTATTTAATGTATCGGCGGGAGATACAGTTGATTCTACAGGTGCTATCACCACTGTCGAATCAGTCCTATCTATCTGCCATTCTTCGCCTTCAGGAAGGTGATCCATGGCTAGCAAACACAGTTCCTCATAATCCTCCTCCGTGGCGAAGTAGGGCATGTCGTCATAGGTAATCGGGGTGCTCTCCATCATAGCTTGAAAGAGCGACTCTTTGGGGTCCGATTGCTGCAGCAAAAAATAGCCGACTACCACCGCAGCGGCCACTGAAATGGATGTCCACCAGATTCCGCGCATCGATCGCACAGATCCCTTTTTATTTTTTGTAGAACTAAAAAATTTCTCTTCGATGGAAGTAGATAAGTGTTCGAAGTAGTCAGAAGGAACCACTAAATCGGAATCCGTCCGAGCACCTTCAAGGCGAATCTGAGCCATGATCATCTCCTCTTGACGAACGAAAAAATGGGTGCCTTCGGGTTGGGCAACTTCAAGCAATCGACCTTCTAGTTGATCAAAGTACCCCTCAGGAACTCGCAAATCACCTGAACGTGGAATACTCCTCAAAAGCGAACTATCCTCCTCGTGTGATGGTATGTGATCGGTTGAACTCATTATTTAGAAGGCGAAAGTGACTGGTCGACATTCCGACCAACATGTGCTTGAATTTTCTGAACGGCATGATGGAAAGATGCCTTTAGAGCCCCCACGCTCGTGCCGGTGATCTCTGCGATTTCCTCATATTTCTTTTCTTCAAAATACTTCATCACGAAAACTGCTTTTTGCTTCGCGGGCAATGTGGCTAATGCAACTTGAAGTCGTCGTTGTATTTCATCACCTGAATAAAGTTCATCTTGTTGCAGCGTGTAATCGAGGCTGCCATGTATTTCTGAAAGTGGAACCTTACCCACTCTTTTTTTCTGCTCGATGAAGGTCAGTGATTCGTGATACGCTATCGTGTGAAGCCATGTATCGAGTTTAGCTTCTCCGCGAAATCCTGGCAGACCTTTCCACGCTTTGATGAATGTCATCTGTGTCACATCATCCGAGTCATCGTGATCGAGTATCATACGACGGATGTAATAGTAAATCGGCTTCTGATACATCCTAATGATCTGACGAAACGCCTGTTCCGCAGTTTGCGGATTGCGAAACAAAACAAGCAACTCGGCATCAGTCATCGGTGGTAAGATACACCACCTCCCAAAAGGTTTAAGGGCACCTCTAAAAATCCCAATTATGGTCCAGTCCAATAGTCTAACAGTCTTAAAGTCTACTAGTCCAACTGTCTTCTCCCCCTACCTTTGCGCATAGGAAGCATGCACCGCTTCATCGCTTTCGAAAGGAAGAGGAAAGTCCGGGCTGCAAAGGGCGCCGTACCCTGTGAAAAGCGGGGGTTTCGGGAGGGTGACTGACCGGAAATAGAAAGTGCTACAGAAACTTAGACCGTCTGACTTCGGTTAGATAAGGGTGAAAAGGTGGGGTAAGAGCCCACCAGCATATTGGGCAACTGGTATGGCTTTGGTAAACCTTGCGGGCAGTAAGACCATGTAGACCGGGAATTTTTGTTGCAAGACAAAATGGAGGGCGGCTCGTCCGGCCCCGGAGGGTAGGTCGCAGAGATAAATGATGAAGTCCCGGGAAACCGGCAGACAGAACCCGGCTTACAGGTGTATGCTTCCTTACTTTGACACAAAGCCCTTGCTAGTCGGAAGGGCTTTTTCAATTTACGGCAGCAGCAGGCCTAACGAATTTTATAGACCATATCAAGCGTAGCGCGATCGTGAACAAGAAGATGCCAGCTGCTAAACCTCCAATCAGAACCACTGTCGCAAGCCCTTCTTGTCCGGAGCAGCTTAAACTGCAGGAAATCGATCCCACAATCGCCATCAGATATACAAATACCGCTGCGGCCAGTACGGTGAGAAGAATAAGCGAAAGCACCTCACCAGGTGTGCGCTGCTGAGGCTCTGCGGCGGTAAAAGTCGTTTCTGCATTCTCTTCAAAATCTGGAGTCAAGACTGAAATGGCTGCAGCAGACAAGGCATTGGAAGGTTCCTTTCCTGATTGAATTTCAGTAGCCGTAGAAAAAACAAGTAGAATTCCGCTCACAGTGAGCAGCAAGTCATGCCATTTTCTGCGTAAAAATCCTCCGGATAAGATCCCCGAAAGCACGTTGCGCATGGGATAAAGTGCCCAAGCCGCTAGGAAGGTCCATAAACTCCCAGTGAACCAGCCTTCAGAAGCCATCATGCTATCTGAACCCGAGAAGAATCCCGCATAAAAGGCACCGAAACCAAGCACAAGATGAGAACTCGTCAGAATAGCCTGCGCTCGTCCGCGATTCGCCTTTGCCCATTCCGAGAGTTTCAAAAAACGACGTTTCTTCCAGGTAAAAAGTCCTCCAGCCAATAAACCCGAGCATAAAATTCCAGCAAGAACTTGATTGCTACGATTGGGAGTATTCCCTTTCATTTTGCCAAAACTCACTTGGTTTTTAACTGGGACAGATCGCTCAACAGGTTCAACAGTTTCGCTGGCATTCGAATTGTGCTCCACCATTCCAGCCAAAGTAGGTTCCTCTAGGTCACTCTCATTAGCCAAAAACTCCTCACTCGAGGCTTTCTCTTGAGCGGCTAAAACCGGTGAATCCTTATTTATCAATGCGGCAGGCTTCGATGATTTTCGCGAAGCAGCATGCATTTCTTCGTGCGTTCCCTTTTTCTCGATGTGCCATCCCGGACGGTATCTACGCTTCTGTACGGTGAACTCACTCGCACAACCCATGAGGAGCAAAACGCCCAGAGATAAAATTAATCTAGTTCGCATAGTCCGATAATTAGTTGACCAATAGTGAGTGCCCTATTTTTCTCGCATAATACAAGGATAGTGATTTCTACAAAAGGCCGTCATATTATTCAAATTGATAGCGAAGTTCTCTTGCAACGTAAATCTTCAATTTTCTAGTCGGGTCTTCGCCTGCCTTGAAGTCCTACCTGCTTTTTCTAAGTCCCAGTCTCCCTGAAATTTTACGCTCGGAAATTCGTGTATATGTCGCTAAGGTGTAACTTCCGCTCATGATTTTTCAGCGTCGTTATCTGATTGTATACGCTACGCTTCTGGCAGCTACATTTTTACTTTCTTGGCAAAATCCGTCACGGCCTTTGGCTGGTAGTCCATTCAACCCGCACCAGCGAGGTGGTTCGCCCGACTCCCTTTTTGAAGGATACAATACGCTCTTTGCCAGTTCGGGCACATGCGATCATTGTCATGGGTTTGACGCTGCAGGCCTTGCCAGTGTGGATGCTGCAGGCAATGATGTCAATGTGGTGGACGACTGGGGCAGCTCAATTATGGCTAACTCTGCCCGCGATCCTTTTTGGCGAGCAAAGGTGAGCCACGAAGTGCTGCTTCACCCTGACTTACAGGAAGAAATTGAAACTACCTGCACCAAGTGTCATGCACCACTCGGCAACTTTCACGCTCAGTTCAATGAGCAAGAGCATTTCTCCATTGCTGAAATGGAAGCTGATGAAATGGCGTTGGATGGGGTAAGTTGTCTGGCTTGCCACCAACAATTGCCTCAGCCCGGCGTAGCGCTTCACACGGGCCAGCTCGTATTTGACACCAATCGCATAGCCTATGGTCCTTATGAAGGTCCGCTCGTTACCCCTATGGCATTGTACAGTCAATATGTGCCGGAATACGGAAGTCATATCAATGACGCGAAACTGTGCGCCGGATGCCACTCGCTCATCACCAATACAGTGGATCTCGACGGAGTGCCTACTGGCGAGGAATTTATTGAACAGGCTACTTGGCACGAATGGCTCAACAGTTCATACAGCACCGACAATATCACTTGCCAATCTTGTCACCTCCCGCGCATCGAAAAATCTGCAGTAGTGCTTGCCGCAGGGTATGATACTCCCGGTAGAGAACCATTCGGACTGCATACCCTTGCGGGAGGAAATACACTGATGCTTTCCATCATGCGCGATAACCGCGAACAACTTGGTATCGCGGCCACCGAAGATCAATTCAATGCAACCATCGAAGCCACTTTCGAAAGTCTGCAACAACTGAGTCTGACATTGCAAGCAACCGCGTTGAGCCGAACTGAGGATACCGTTTTCGTAAGCTTTCGATTGACCAACCTCACTGGTCATAAATTACCCAGTGGCTATCCTGCTCGCCGAGTAAGTGTGCATGTGGTGATGCGCGATATGGAAGGAAATGAACTGTTTCGCAGCGGCGGATTTGATCCAAACTTTTATATCAATGGGGAAGACAGTCCATTTGAACCCCATCATCAGGTGGTGCGCAATGCCGCAGAAGTGCAGATCTATGAAATGGTAATGGGTGATGTGAATGGAGATAAAACAACCGTTCTCGAGCGCGCCGCGGTGCATCTGAAAGACAATCGTCTCGTACCTCAGGGATTTCTCACTTCACATCCACAATACGATTCCACCGCATATTTTTTGAACGATGTGGAAGACCCTGACTTCAACTACGGTATTGCCGAAGGAAGCGGATCGGATAAGATTTACTACAATATTCCGACAGATGGTTTTTCCGGACAAGTGCAAGTAACAGCCGAGGTGTATTATCAAAGTTTGCCACCCAATTTCATGGAAGAAATGTTTACCGCGAGCACACCCGAAATCGACGCATGGCAAGAGATGTTTACCGCGGCTGATCGGAGTCCGGTTTTGATGCGCTCCGGACTACTCGATATTCCTGCATTTGTAGGAGTGGCCAATTCAGACGAATCATCGTTTGCCGCTTATGCCGTTCAGCAAGCCGTGCAAGTAAGCCTACCAGCTCCGGGGGATATTCAGATTTACGATTCACGCGGCTCACTTGTAGCCGTCTATCAAACCGTTTCAGGAATCCGTCGTCTTCCATTACATGTTTCGACGGGCGCCTATTTGGTGGTCTACACTCGCCAAAACGGTCAGAGAGAAGTGAAAAAGATTCTCGTTGTGGAATAAGCGAGTCAATCCAAAAACGAAAGGTGTCAGAAAATCCCATCCACTGCTAGCATATAGAAAAAAAGGGCCATCAAGAACTCTCATTCCTGATGACCCTAAGTCCTTTAGTCTAAAAGTCCTATAGTCTAAAAGTCCTGTAGTCTAAAAGTCATATAGTCTAAAAGTCCTGTAGTCTAAAAGTCCTACAGCCTAAAAGTCCTATAGTCTAAAATTCCTATAGTCTAAAATTCCTATAGTCTAAAAGTCCTGTAGTCCAAAAGTCCTATATCCTAAAAGTCCTATAGCCTAAAAGTCCTATAGTCTAAAAGTCCTATAGTCTAAAAGTCTTATAGTCTTATAGTCTAAAAGTCATACAGTCTAAAAGTCATACAGTCTCACAGTCTTGAAGTCAAACAGTCTTTTTGCCTATGCGTCCACTCAATTCTTCGGCGCCATCACATCCGCGATCAGCTTACGTACATGCTCCCGATGTGCCTTAGTGAGCGCATCTGGCGAAGAGCCAGCAGCTTCCATTTGATCAATGCGTTTGAGTTCAGCCAATGCCATACTCTTGCTCACATAGTCGTGCTCACTCTTCTCCCCAAGCATCGCTGAGAGACGGTTCACATATTCCATCTGAAGATTCTGACGCATGGTATTCACTGTGCCTTTGGCATCACCGCTGAAAATTGCATTGGTAAGATCCATCATCACTTCATCCAGTGAATACGTATTTCCATAGAGCTGACTGTCGGTAATGCGACGCAACACGTTAGGGTGAAGCAATTGACTGAAGCACTCACTCTGCATAGCCAGAATACGATCATGGACATGCGGATCGATGTTGTAACCACCATGGCGAAATCCTCTTCGTTGTTCCAGCAAATAATTCAGCAGCGGAGTGGATTCCTTCAACACATCAGGATGAAAGGCATACTTCTCGAGCGCCTTCATAGCTGCTTTCTGCCTTTCTTCTGATACTGCTTCAAGTGGTTTTTTAGAGGAACCTTGACCGGCATACGCCCTGTCGTAATGTACCCCGCCAATCTGACGGGTCATCACTCGCAACTGATTGCCGTACTCTCCTGTAGCAATCATATATGACTGAAGGAAAAGCTGATAGCTCTCGTTGTTTTCTTGAACCTTATCCAACAGATTTGGCAATATGGTTTTCACCAACTCGCATCGCTCCGCGGCATAAGCCACGGGATCGTTAGTCAAGTCGTAAATATTTACATCTGGATCAATTCCATGTCCACTGGAACGCATATCATCAGCATCATTGCCATATGCCAAACGTGGATCAGTGCTGCGATCTGCAATGCGCTTCAGTCGGTATTCTTCAGTAAAATCATCGCTTGCAGCCACGCTATAGCCATACTCTATCACCCAGAAATCATAAGGTCCCGGACGATTATCGCAATACACTGATTGCTCCTTTGGATTCAATTGATAATTGAACGCCGGATACTCCATGATGGAATTGGCCAATCCCTCTTCGCCAATTTTTTGGACATTTTTCACGTCTGCAGGCGATTGCAAAGTACTCGCGCGCATGTTGTGGGTGAGTCCAAGTGTATGACCTACTTCATGCAGGATCAAGCGCTCGAGCAACTGCGACACAATTTCCTTCTCCACCATTTTATCCATTCCAAATGCTGTGGCTGCTGTCGCTCCAAAGATCATCTGGTGATTTGTCATGTCCGAAGCCATGCAGAAGAAAGGATTGCGGCTATTCATCTCCTTCATTTGATCCAATTTTTCATCGGTCAGAAATCCACTTGTAGGAGTGAATACACGCTCTGCGTTGACGCGATTGATGATTGAAACCAATTCGAGCATGATGTCGGCCCCAATAATTTCACCTGTCCGTGGATTGACGAAACTCGGACCGTATCCACCAAACGGCGGCGCAGGTGTAGAGGTCCACCGCAACACATTGTAGCGAATGTCACCCGCATCCCAAATGGCATCATCAGGCTGTTCGAGACAGACCACCGCATTGGAGAAACCGGCCTTTTCAAATGCGGGGTTCCACGACTCACAAGCTGCTTTGATGATCGAACGAAGCTCCAAGGGAGTCGTGTTTTCCATCCAGAATGTGATTGGTGTAACGGGGTCGCTCACGGCCATCTCTGGATTCTTTTTCACCAGATTCCAGCGGTGAATCATATCGCGGTAATTGGCTACTTCGAAACTCGTAAGATCAGTGACCTGAGTAGTGAAATATCCAATTCGTGGATCGTCTGTCCGTGATTTGAAATCATTCACCGGAACTTCCAACAAAGTATGCTGATACCGAATGGTAATGTTGCGCGCATCAGCTAGAGCAGCACCTCCGCGCGTTGGAGAGGCGTTTTCATACACATACGACACCACCACTTCTGTGTTCTCAGGATAGTTGCGTACACTCTGCAAGCGAGTCTTTTCTTTGCTCAGATTGCCCAGCACTCCGGGAGGCGCTCCTGGAGGTGAAGGATATTTAATCAATTGAAATTTTTCAGAAAGAAAAACGGCATCACCATCAATGAGGTACTTTTTCTTGTCGGTACTAACGCCTTCTATCTTTTCGCTGGCAAGTACAGGATCATTGATATTGGCATCCCCTGATTTCGAAATGGCATTGGCAGGGTCGAAATAATAATTCGTATTCTCCTGTATGATATCGATCTTATCAAAGTTTCGTTCGAAGCGAATAATTTTGCTGCTGCCGAAATTTCCGCGGAAATAGCCGCTTTCCACTGGGGCATCAGCCACATGGTTGAAATAGATAAATTCCTTACCGAACTGGTTTTCTTGAATTTCGAGATAGGCCTTGCCCGTTACGGTGTCTCTATGTATGGTAAAAAGTCCAGACTGGGTCGTCGACTTCTTGACGATATCACCGAATTTATCTTCTTCCTTCTTGGCCTCGGTGATATCCCGCTTTCCTTTTTTCGAGGATGATTTCTTTTTATCAGAAGAATCCTTTTGGGAGAAGGCATTTTGACTGCTAATAAAAAGCCCAAGACAAACAAGGGCGATGGTCCACTTTTTCATAGGGTAAAATTTCTGGTTCGATCAAATCTAGTTCAAAGCCTTGGTTGATTAGGCATTACATCAATATATGGTTGTGAGGGCTGATGGGCGGTGGCAGCTCCTGTTCACCGAGCATTTCACGAAGATCGATTTCTATCGTTCGTGAAATAGCGGTGATCGGCACATCGTTTGCTCCGCCCTGAAAGGGATTTTCCGAAGATTCTCCGATGCGCTCCATGGTGAGAAAAACCCATGAAACCAAGACACTAAACGGAATCGTGAGCCAAGCAAATAACTCCCCAAGCTTATTGAATTCTTCCAGCATACCAAATGGAATGAGCAACACAAACAACCAAACAAAATACCGGTTGAGAGTGGCAAATTGTCTTGGATAAGGGAAGTTCTTGATACGCTCCGACTTCCCCTGCTCATCATAAAAAGCGCCAAGTACACGTTGCATTTCCATGTGTCGGAAATCATCAATTAACCCACGGACGCGCAAATCGAGCAAATGATCCGCTTGCAGCCTCACGATTTGAGTTGCCGCATTTTTTGATTTCGTTGCCTCGAGCAATTCATGCTGACTTAACAGGGAAGCAATTTCAACCCCCATATCCGACTCCAATTCGGGAACTCTAAATAGTTTGCGATACTCCCGATTGTTTCGGTTTTCCATACTCTCCCAAACCCTCGGTTGTCGAAGCTGAAAACGAAGTGCAGTGAGCCAAGCCATGTGACGGTAGATCAATACTCTTCGTTCCTCCACTAAAACAGATTCCGAAGCGGGTTTTGTGGCGTGGAGATTTGACACGTAATCTTTCGACATGATGCCCCAGAGTCGACTCTGGTTGACAATGCCTCCCCAAATTTTTCGCGCCTCCCACAGACGATCGTATGATGCACTGTTTTTAAACGCAATCAGAAAGGCTACTGCTGTGCCTACCATGGCTACCGGCAACCAAGGCACCGCTATGAATTTCCAATCCACTACTTCGTAAATTAGAGTGGGAACCGCACCTATCAAGGCCAAGCGGTAGATATCGTGGCGGGTCCAAAGAATCGCTTCCCACAACTTAAAGTTTTTACCTGCATGCATATACCAATCTCCCTAGAATGAAATTCGGGCATCGCAAGTTGCACCATTTCTCATTCAGCGCAAGCAGTTCCGCAACCATTTGTTGCGATTAAGTGTCATATTTACACTTTCAATGGGGGTGCTTTCAATCTTGACAAATCGTCTGCGCATTAGAATTCTGGCCGTAGCTCTTCTCGGAACAGCCTACGTGTCTTCTGCTCAAAGCTATTTTCTCAACGGAAATGCCCAAGCCACAGGAAATGGGTGCTACGCCGTAACTCCTAATTTAGCCTGGCAGGTAAGCACAATCTGGTACGCACAGACACTTGATCTCTCTCAGCCCTTCTCGCTTGAATTTGATATGAATTTTGGCACCTTCAACGACAATGGTGCAGATGGAATGGTGTTCGTAATGCACACCCTCGGCACTAATGCCATAGGCCCCGGTGGCGGTTCGATGGGATTTGAAAGCTTCAACCCCTCTTTCGGAATAGAGTTCGACACCTTTATGAACTCTCCGCCTAATGCCGGAAACAACAGCGATCCGGCTGCTGATCACATCGCCTTTCTGCGCAACGGAAATGTCAATCATGCCTCCGCGGATAATCTCGCCGGCCCTATTCAGGCTAATGCGGGCGATACCAACATCGAAGACGGCTTGGATCATCATGTGCGCATCGTTTGGGATCCTTCCGGGCAAGTCATACAATGCTATTTCGATTGTGTGCTTCGGCTTACTGCTCAAGTCATTCTAATCAATGGCATTTTTGGTGGCAACAACACCGTCACTTGGGGATTCACCGGTTCCACAGGTGGCCTTTTCAATCTCCAAACGGTGTGCTTGTCTGATTACATTCTCGACGTACAATCTCCAGAACCAATATGCGTGGGCCAATCCGTTCAACTCGCAGCCGCCGGACCCGTTGATGTGAACTACACATGGACACCTGCCACTGGGCTCGATAATCCTTCAATTCAAAACCCGGTAGCTTCTCCCACAGAAACAACCACTTACACCGTATCCTATACCAATGTGTGCGGTGAAGTTTTTTCGGAAGAGGAAACTGTAATGATCAACTTTCCACCTGTGCTAACCGCTCCTAGCGACATCACACTTTGTCCGAATGCCACAGGCACACTCCTCGCAGATACTCCACCCGGATCGATTGCTCAATGGACAACAACCAATGGAACAATTGAAGGCGCGAGCAATCTTAATACCCTCACCGTTTCATCCGCCGGAGAATACAATTTGATGGTGACCTCGGCAGAGGGCTGCCTCTCCTTTACTTCCGCATTCGCCACACAAATCAATCAGCCTAATTGGTTCATTCCAGATGCGGAATACAGCATCTGCGAAGACGAAGCGATTACGCTAACTGCTGATGCGGGTGACTTTACTCTGGAATGGAATCCCGGTGCACTCACTGACCTGACCTTCAGCACAAACGATCCAGGGAATTATGACCTGGACTATTTCTCGGAAGGTTGCACCGAGAGTTATTCGTTCGTGATAAATGAAGTCATTCTGAATGCCAATGACCTCGGACTGGATCAACCCATTTGTGAAACAGAAACTGTGGTATTAAATGCCGGCGTAAATGTGAATTGGAGCACAGGTGTGACCGCCTCAACTATTTCAGTAAATCAATCAGGCACTTATAGCTACTCTTTTTCCATAGGTGCATGCAGCACTAGCGATGAGATGACCCTTCTGGTAGATGCTCTGCCTCAATTCGAACTCACTGCACCAATTGGTATTTGTCCCGGTGATACGATTGTTCTCTCCATTCCCTTCTCAGGGCAATGGAGCAATGGAACAATCGGCAATTCAATCAACGTAACTGCTCCCGGCAACTACGGTGTATCCGTATCGAGCGGTCAGTGTGTGGCTACCGATGGGATCGTCATCGCTCCGTATTACCAGCCAGCAGCCGATCTCGGCGAAGACATTGTTTATTGTGTCGACGACAATGTCGCCATCACCGCACTCAACCCGGTAAACGATGGTTACCTCTGGAACACCGGAGAAACTTCACCAAATATTCCAGTGAGTGAACCGGGACTATATACCGTGCAAGTTTCCAACTCATGCGGTGCAGCCACGGATAGCGTATATGTGAGCTTTGAAGAGTGCACCATTTTCGTGTACATTCCTAATGCCTTCACTCCAGACGGAGATGGAATCAACGATTTATGGAAGCCTGTAGTGTTTAATCTCGATGGCTATGAAGTGTGGATATACGACCGCTGGGGGACGGAATTATTTCACACCGCAGATCCTTATCGCTACTGGCAGGGCAACGTTCGCGGGGGCGAACACTACGTTCCTGCCGGTGCCTATCTCTACCGTTTTGCGTACGCAAAAAGCACCATTGAAATCGAAGAGATACGAGGCACAGTGGTCGTAGTGCGTTAGCGGATTATCCCGCCTTCACGACTTGCTTCACCATCACGCCCATTTTAGTCTTAAATCGGATGGTGTAAGTGCCAGCGGCCCAGAAACGTGTATCGACTACAATGCTTCCGCTTTGTGGCACCGAGCAGCCGACCATTGCTCCGCGAATGTCGATCACTTCATACGATATGGCATCTCCGATTAAGGCTGAACCTCTTTCCACTCGGATAAAATCAACCACCGGATTTGGCCATACAGTGAGATCATAGCGCGGGTCGATAAAATCAGTGTGATTGATACCCAACTGGGTTACCGTAACTGAATCAATCACTCCACCATTTCCTTCTTCAACTACAATATATCCGATGCGTGTGAGGCCTTCATTGTCCTCAGAAGTGAATTGCACGGGTCCGTGGTTCACCCCTGACTGTCCCGCATTGATAGTTACCCATTGTGGTGAACTGGTCACATTCCAATTGAGATTTCCCGACCCCACATTGCTGACATAAAAAGCACCGCCACCGGATAAGGCTGCCACGCTAATTTCATATTGACTGAAAAGCATCAGAGGGATACCGGCATTGTCGATTGATTCCGAGCCTTCAAATTCGCCATCACCATTGGCATCATTCAAAATGATAACCCCATCAAAGGTGTCTTCATTGAGGTCCGGAATAATTTGCTGGGTGACATTTGCACCAATCGGAATATCATTTACTTCCGCTTCCCAGAAACCTGTAAACGGATCAAAAATTCGGATGCTCACATCATAGTTGGTTGCGGCGCCATTACTGGTGATATTAATATGCGTGGCGTCAATAATTTCCATACCCACATTCTGTCCGGGCTGAACGATAATATCATTACACGCATAGTGAAACGTCATGCCATTGGCAGCCGTTAACACAGTGGTCTGAAGATTTACAGGTACATTCATTACATTGATATACGACACCATTCCATCTGAAGTCACTAATCCGTCTTGTTCTCCAAGTTGAGCATCGGGTCTGGAATAAGAAATTGCTCCTCCGCTAACTTGTGCAAGCACGTTGAATGAATTGAAATTGACCACTTCAGAGGTGATGTTCAAATCGCTCATGCCTACTCCATACTTATACGCCTTCGAGTATCTACCTGTCTCACGACTTTCAATCCGAAGGTTAGGAATTGTATTGAATTGGCCACCTTCAAAAATGGAAGCCACACCTCCTGCTCCATCAGTAATTTGAATGTTTGGATCATGCTTGAAGGTGAGAATCACATCTTCAATTCGAAATCCACCTGCTGTGGCATCTGTAACAACCACAGGAGGAAATGATCCAGTAAACACAGATTGCCACGTGGTGTCCAGCATGATTCCAAGTCCGGTCCAATTGGTTTCGTTATCGCCGAAGTTGTACCGATACCAGCTCGTTGAGTCAGTCATCAAGATCTGTACACGCTTATCGAGACTTCCGGGTTCATTCGGGTCATAAATTCCAATATTATAGCGATTGAAATCGACCGGATCTTTGGACATTGAAATTGGAATAATCGCGTGATTGCCATGAATGGTGTCATTCGCATTCAGGCCATAGAGACGGATTCCGAAATGAGGGCTGTACTCACGTGGATTCGAAATGTGGGAAAATAATTCTCCCGCGATTTCATGCACGTAGTCGTCGTATTCACTCCTGCCCCAAGCCATTTGAAGACTATCAAGTTGAGTATTTTGAAGAACATTTACCGCGTCAATCATTACGTCGTTTTGGGCTGCGCTAAGCGAATGGGCACTTTGAGAAGTCAATATTGCATAGGCCCCCGGAAACCAATCTGCCAATTCATTCGGATTGTTTTTGGCAATAGTTGCGAGCATACACATGCCTGAGCATGCTCCTGAAAACTCATCCGTTACGTAGTAATCCCAGACATAGAAAGAATTTGGATTTCTTTCATAATAAACCACGTTAGGGTCTTGTTGGTAGAGGTGGTGAAGAGCAAATGCCCCACACCAAGATTCCCAAGAACTGTAGCTCGATGATGGATACTCTATTCCTGGAGACTTGAGCGGAAAGGGCTGAACAACGCCATACAGGGAAAGTAAAAAGGGGTCTGAAGAGTAGTCAATGTCCGCGTAATCTTCCTCATTCCAAACAGATTCATCCGTGTTGGCAAAATTAAATCCATCCACCAGAATATCGAAAGTGGAGACTCGTTTGGCCTGGAAAAAGCCATGTGTAATGCCATCTTCGCCAATAAAATATCCAGCGATATACCCTTCCCCATTCATATCCATTCCGTACGTCTCATTGGCATTCGGAATATACAATTCTTGAATCATTACTTCTTCCGCCAGATGATAGATGTAAGTCTTTCTCGAAGTGGGAAATTGAATCAGCGCTCTATTCTGATCATCATAGGCCATCACTCGGGTGCGATTCTGTGAGGGGAAAATGGGGTCAGCTAAATCAGGCAAAGACGTAAATACACTCAATAGGCTGCTGTACAGCATGGGCACTTGTGTCGTTCCAAGCAAATAATACGCAGGTGATCTTCCCAGCTCGTCAATAAAATGCCCGCCGTAAGTTGCGCGAACGGCCCCCTGATAAAACACAAAGTTGGTAGCGAGTCCAACATCCACGTGCCAGGTAAAAATTCTTCGCAGAGGGCCTATCCATAAATCGCCGCTCACCCATCCCTGATTATTAATGTCATTCGGACTTATGCTCTCATAACCTCCCCCGTCAAAGACCGTCATTACCTCATAAAAGTCGTCTTCAATATCATAGATGAAAGGAACATATCCTGCAATGCCTCCCAAACTATTGTACCGCCCAACCACTTGACCCTGATCGTTGAGCCCGCCAAACCATGTGTCGGTTCCATTGGAATATTGTGTTACAATTGTATCGCCCATTCCATAGATGAACCCCTTCACCTGTCCGTCAGGGAACGTAGCATATCCGCAGATATCCGTATTGGAATTGATGCCCGTGATGTACGTCGCTGTGGCGCCGTGAATGTCGAAGATGATCTGAGCGCTTAATCGTGATGCGTGACTAGAGAAAATACAGCACAATAAAGCCAAGCATCTGGCTAGAGACTGAGGGTAGAAGATCCTTTTCATAGGTCTGTTTTGGTATATAGGTTTGACAAATCCTTACCTATATCGACCCAACCCTGAAACGTGAACAGGGCACAAAAAAAATGATTCAGAGCTCTCCAAGGAGATTTCTAAATCACTTAATGCGTTGAAATTGATTTTGAAAGGAGGCTTTTGAATTGCTTAGATACGATTCATAACTTCAGACTCTCACTGCGTAATAAACCTATCTGCCTCATTCATGGGGCACAAGGCAACCTATCAACTAAGAAATCAACGATCAAAATATTCAATATGAGAGCAGGTTATGGAATACCGAACGCCTCACCAAGTGATCTCAGTCCACTCGCCCTGATAGTGGGCCGATGTGAAGAATAATTTCATCAGAGAGTTGTCTCCGCCCATCAACGACACGACGCGGAAGCGGCCGCGTCCACCCTTGCGGTCTTCACCGGCATCATGCTCGTAATAGGTATTGCCCCGTCCAGCCTCTGGCAAAAAGCGCTCGTTGTTTGAAAACACTACAGCCTTGCCATACTTCGCGTTAAATCGAAGATCCCGAACGGGCTCTTTCAATTCTTGCGGCAATCGGTCCTTGTGCATGCGAGATATGTTCATCTTATTCAGTTTTAAAGTTTACAGTAAAAAATAGCTAAGCAAACCTATACAAGATGGGGCAAAGTACCACCATAAATTTCTACCAAGTCCCCTCCTTCTATTAATCGGACCAGAAAAAGTGACGCAAAAGGGAAAAATGAAGGATGCAACTTTAATCGGGATGCCGCCCGACAATAATTCGTTAAGGAAAATCGCATCCTCCCTAAGCCTCCTTTTTTTTAGACAAAAACGAATGACATTCTGGTCAATTCAAATGGTTGAACCCAACTACCGAGCACACTTCTCCTATTTCCAATAATTTCATTTCTTTCATCCAGAAAAATCACTGACCTTTAATATCATTGCAGGATCAAACCAACCTGCATGAAGCCATTTAGCCTGACTATACTTGTCATCCTTCTTCTGTCTCCCCTCCTACCTTCAGCGCAAACAACTCCTTGTCGCGAAATCGTAGGATACTACCCAGGCTGGCAATGGTATGACCGCAATCAATTAGTGCGACCTACCACCATAGACTACTCGCAATACACCATTCTCCAATACGCCTTTCTTCCAGTGGATGCGGATGGTAATCTTAATTTATTTGACCCTTGGGCCGATAAAAACCTTTTGCTCGGTCAGATCAATTGGAATACCGCACCAGTAGGATACGATTCGGCTTATGACCTGGGAAACCCTGAATATCACGTCCCCAACACCAACTTATCGCACTATGCGCATGAGGGTGGCGTAAAGATGCTGGTGTCTATTGGTGGCTGGACTCTCTCTTCCCTCTTTCCCGGTATCGCCGCAGATCAAGTGAAACGCGAAAACTTCGCAGCACAATGCGCACTTGTTTGCGAACTATATGATTTGGATGGCGTGGACATCGACTGGGAATATCCCGGCTATGCTCCTCATAACGGTACCCCAGCGGATGCCGCCAACTTCACACTGATGCTCACTGAGATGCGCAATGCGCTGGATGAGAAGGAAACCGAACTCAGTCGCGAACTCCTACTCACTGCCGCTGTAGGTGCTTCCCCTGCTAATCAAGCGAATGTGGAGTGGAACAACGTGGTGCCGCTCTTGGATATCATCAACGTAATGTCCTACGACTTCTTTGGCTCATTCGACCCGCTAATCAATCACAACGCTCCGCTTTTCGCGCCTGCCCAAGGCGATCCGGAATTCAATTGCGCAAGTGCCATCGAGCGACTAATCAATGTGTACAACGTACCCGCAGACAAACTCACCATGGGTCTCCCCTTCTACGGTCGCACCCAACTGAGCAACTCTGCTCCGCAATTATTTGGACAGGGAAATGGACAAGCGGACAATGCCAATTTCGGTGCAGATGAGGGAACGCCATTGTACTACTCCATTCTTCTCGCCGAGGGATTTACAGAATTCTGGGATGAGGATGCCCGCGTGCCTTACGCGCTGAAAATGGAGGACAATTCTTTTCTGAGTTTCGACAATGTGCAAAGCGTGACCGAGAAAAGTCAGTACATCGTGGACAACAATCTTCGTGGAGCAATAATCTGGGAGATCACTGGTGATTATATCGAAACTTTTCCCGGTAGTGGGGTTATTGGTGATACGCCTCTAGTGAATGCAGTGAACGAGGTATTTTGTGCGCAAGTGCCGGATGGTGTGGGCGAGCAAGAGCGTATTTCCCTCGCGTTATGGCCCAATCCTGTGGCTGATAATCTCCTCATCACGTGCATCGGTACACCGAGATGCTTTGCAATCGACGGACGAGCTATTTCGCTAGTGTATCGCCGCACCCAGACGGGCTATGCTGCGGAGGTGAATGCATTAGCTAAAGGGGTGTACGTAATGGAGGTAGATGGGTTAGTGGGGCGGTTTGTAGTGGAATGAGTTCTTTTTCACCACGAAGAAATGGCTTGGTATTTTAACTCGCAGAAAAAAAGCATCAAAGATTCTCGGAGAGAAATTCCTCCATGTTCCTCCGTGTTACCTCTTTTTCCTCGCCCGTTTTAACTGCCGCGTAACGGCATTTTTTTCACCACAGGGCCATAAATATCCGTAAAGGGTCATGGAGAAAAATTCCTTCCCATTCCTCCGTGTTACCTCTTTTTCCTCCGCGTCCGTTTCAACCACCGCGTAGCGGCATTTTTTCACCATGGAGCCATAAAGGTGCATGGAGAAAACTGCACAAATCTGTCTAACCAGTGTTTTATGCGTTCTAACCCTGCATATCCATATCAGCGCAATGTGCAGCCAAACTTAGCCAATACTTCAGGAACTTAACGCTATTGCACTAGCTTAGACCAAACGCAAAAAGCAAGAAGAACTAAATGACAAGAACAAGATGATCTCACAACCGCGACTCGAAAATGCCTTCAACGGATTAAGATAAACGTTTACAACCGAATTGGCAGGAAGGGGCGGGTGAAATTCGGAAGTGGCATCCGATCCGTGGACATTCTCAAGGAAAATAACGATATACCTAACACAACCAATGAAAATCCTATTCATCTGCCTCGGAGTAATCCTATTGGCTTTTATTACCCTACAACTATTTGCAATGAGTGGCCAACGAGATATTGAATCCTACCCTTATGTAGTCGTCAAAAAATATGACACCTTTGAAGTGCGCAGTTACGAAGCAACTTTGTTCACATCGGTCAAACTTTCTACCAAAGGGTACAAGGAATCGTCTGGTACTGGATTCTCGATTCTCGCCGGATACATTTTTGGTGGAAATGAAAGAAACGAAAAAATAGCGATGACCTCCCCCGTTGCGATGTCGCTAGAAGACTCCATGACAATGATGTTTATGGTTCCAAAAAAGTTCAGCAAAGAAACACTCCCTCAACCCAACCAGTCGCAGATCGAGTTTCGCGAAGAACCTGCAAAAATGATGGCTGCCATCACCTTTGGCGGTTGGGCGGACGATGAAAAGATAGAAGAGTACAAGGAGAAATTAAAGTCAGCCTTGGACGCGCAGGGAATAGCTTATACCAATCGGTTTTACTTCTTTGGATACAATCCTCCCTTTGAAGTGATCAATCGAAAAAATGAAGTAATTGTAGAACTACCCAGTGATGCAATAAATGGGATTAAAAATTAAGGTCGGCTGATCCGCTGACCTTTGCGCGCCCCCCTTAAATGTTCTTTTTTTCACCGCAGAGCCAAAGGTTCATGTAGAAATTCCTTTGTGCCCTTTGCGGACCTTTGCGCCCTTTACGTTCCGTTTTTTTCACCACGATGAATTAAACTAAATTCACGTCTCGAACTCTCAAACATGCACATTAACATAGTGGACTATTTTCAAATGAGACTCCTCCCCTTCCTCCTCCTCCTCTCTCTCTCAACCTTCGCCCAAAACCAACAAGTATCCACTGGCCTGTTCTTCGACGGTGAACCCTTCCTGACCGTCAACCCCCAAAACCCGCAGCACTTCGTGGTATGCTGGATGGGACTGAACATCGGACAAGGCATCACCATAAAAACACGCACCACATTCGATGGCGGTGCAACTTGGTCGTCGGTGGTGTCACTCCCTCACGCGCAATCCGATTATGCCTCCGCCGATCCCTCACTCGCATTTGATACCAATGGCGATGTGGTGGCGTGCTATATCGATTATATCAATGAACCCACCGCAGGAGGAATTTATTTTGTAAAATCTAACGACGGCGGACTCTCTTGGTCGCCCATGACACTCGCCCTCGATGCCTTTGTGGATGAACTCGAATACCCCATCGACCGCCCGTGGTTTTCCATCAACCCCATCACCAACCACTATTACCTCACCTCCATGTCGGCGAACTGGAGCGTGCTCCCCAACAAGACCTATTTTGCCCAATCAGCAGATGACGGAGCTACTTGGAGCGACTGGTCCTATCTCGACGCACCCGGATTTCTCGTGGGTGACCTCATTCAAATACCCATGGTGACCAATGCCACAGCACCAGATGGGGTATTTCACGCCATGTATCCATCATATGTGGTAAGTCAGAACTTCCTCCCAGGATTCATTCTTGCCAGCAGCAGCGATCACGGCGAAACATTCACCTATCAAGAAGCTCTCTTCGGGGCAGGCGGCAACGGAGAACCTCTGGCGAAGTCGGGCTATCGCTTGGCGGCCGACCCAAGCAATGCGCAGCACCTTGCCTTCGTATTCATCTACTCCCTGCTCGGCGATCCTGATGTGTATTTAATTGAAACAACGAACGGCGGAGAATCGTGGAGCACTCCGCAACGGGTCAACGATGATCCTGCTGGCAACGACCGCTTGCAGGATCTCACTTGGGCGGCCTTCGACAACGATGGAGACTTAGCAATCGCTTGGCGTGATCGGCGCAACGCTCCCACCAGCGGATACGCTACTTCCCAAGAAATTTATGGGGCGGTGAAATGGAACGGTTCGCAAGATATCTCTGCCAATTTCCCGATCTCTAGCGAGGCTGCTCCGTACAACGCCACCCTGCTCGAATCCAGCGGCAATGATTTCCTCAGCGTCACTATGCTCAATGATACCATGAGCGTGGCTTGGGGTGATGTGCGCAACAATAAACTCGATATCTGGTTCCAACGCATCAACGCGCAAACTGGTGAGACTATTTCTATTTCCGAAATCGCTAGCGAGACGGCAGAACTCATACGCCTTTACCCCATGCCCGCCAACCAATTATTGTTTTTCGAAGGACCTACCGTCCCCAAATGCGAGGCATTTACCGAAGAAGGAAAATGGGTTCAATCCTGGAACAAACCCTCCGGTTCGCTATATACCGCCGACCTTGCAACGGGTGTGTATCTGTTTCGCTTCTACACCCTTGGCGGCAATCAAACACTCCGCGTGGTGATTGAGCACTGAGCCTTCCGATCTTCGTGGAGCCGCATAGTAAAGACCGCTCACCATGAAACTCACTCCATTTGTTCAGGGACTCACATTTGTCGTTCTGGCAGGCGTTATTCTGTGGTTTGGAAAACCCTTCCTCGTGCCGCTGGCCTTTGCGCTCGTGATGGCGATGGTGCTTTACCCCATGTACAATTGGTTGGGGAAAAAAGGGGCAATCGCACGCTCGCTATTGTCCTTCCAATGCTTTCGGTGGTGCTGCTGATCCTCGAACTGCTCGGCATTCTGTCGTGCGAAGTGCTGGCGCTCACTCGCGAGTGGTCGCAGATTCAGGGTAAAATTGAACCGCTTGCGGAAAACATTCACCGGAGTCTGAAATGGCTTCTCGGCCTAGCGGATCAAGATCAGAAAAACTGGATTCGCGAATCAATATCGAAGTGGAGCGCGAGTGGCGTATCCATTCTCTCCAAAAACAATCAGCGCAATGGGTGCAGCGCTGATCGACCTTGAGATCATTCCAATTTATGTAGCTCTGATCCTTTCCTTCCGGCGCAGGTTGGTCGACTTCCTTACACAAATCCTTCCGGAGCAATTCCGAAGCTCGCTTCCTTTAGTGATGGCCGATACGCTGCGGGAATGATCGCCGCACTCATGACAATCATTCCCTATTTCGGAATTGTAATCAGCGCTTTGCTGCCGATCACCATCAGCTATTTGCACACGAGTACCTTGGTGCAACCCATCGGAATCATAGCGGTGTTCTCGGTGGTGCAATACCTCGAAGCCTATCTCATTTTCCCCTACGTGGTAGGAAAGCACGTGAACCTCAACACACTAGCATCACTTGTGGCGATCTTTCTCGGTGGTTTGTTTTGGGGAGTCACAGGCATGGTGCTCTTCGTGCCATTTGTGGCGGTGTTTCGCATTTTCGCGTCGCACTATCCTGGCATGCGTCCATGGTCGGCGATTCTGAGCAATAAAGAGCGTAAGACAAGGTGTCAGATATTCTTTACTGGCACATAGATTGACTTTCGGCGGCGTCAATTCAAAACGATATGCAACAAGGTACAATCTCCGTTCAGACCGAGAACATTTTTCCAATCATCAAGAAATTCCTGTATTCTGACCATGAAATCTTCCTTCGGGAATTGGTCAGCAACGCAGTAGATGCCTGTCAAAAGGTAAAAACACTCAATGGTTTAGGCGAGCTCGATGCTCCCGTCGACAACTTGAAGGTGCAAGTAATTGCTGACAAATCGGCAAAAACTCTGACGATTCGCGACAACGGAATCGGAATGTCGACCGACGAAGTAGAGAAATATATCAACCAAGTTGCCTTTTCTGGAGCAGAAGAATTTTTACACAAGTACAAAGACGCGCAGATCATTGGACACTTCGGACTGGGATTTTATTCCGCCTTTATGGTTTCAGCCAATGTGGAGATTCACACCCTCTCGCAGCGCAAAGGCGCCACTCCGGTGCGTTGGACCTGCGATGGTTCTCCTCAGTTTGAAATGGGCGAAGGCACGCGCACAGAGCCCGGCACGGATATCATCCTGCACATTGCCGACGATTCACTCGAATTTTTAGAAGACGAGCGCATTGAAGGCATTCTTACAAAGTACTGTAAGTTCATGCCAGTGTCCATACAGTTTGGAATGCACAAGGATTGGGTCGAAGATCCATCCGGAGAAAAGGATGAGAACGACCGCGTGAAGCGTGTTGAGGTAGAAGAAGAAAACATCATCAACTCCACTTCGCCACTATGGATGAAGAAGCCGGCCGAATTGAACGATGAAGACTACTCCAGTTTTTATCATGAGCTGTATCCGATGTCTTACGAAGAGCCCATCTTTCACATTCACGTGAACGTGGACTATCCTTTCAACCTCACCGGTATTTTGTTTTTCCCTAAAATGAAAAACCAGTTTGAGGCGCAGAAAAACAAGGTTCAGCTTTATAGCAATCAGGTGTTTATCACCGATGAAGTAAAAAACATTCTTCCCGAATTTTTGACGATGCTTCACGGCGTGGTGGACTCTCCAGACATTCCGCTCAACGTATCGCGCAGTTTCTTGCAGGAAGATGGAAACGTAAAAAAGATATCCGCGCACATCACCAAGAAGGTGGCCGACAAGCTGCAGGGGATGTTCAAGAACGATCGTCCGGATTTCGAAAGCAAGTGGGACGATGTTGGAGTGTTCATTCACTATGGCATGCTCACCGATGAGAAATTCCATGAGAAAGCCGTTGAATTTTCGCTGTTCAAGTTGACCGACAAGACCTATGCAACGCTTGAAGAGTTGAAGAGCAAAATCAAGGATAATCAAACCGATAAGAGCGGAGATACCGTTGTGCTTTATGCCAACGACGAGCACGATCAACATGCTGCAATTGTAGCTGCAGAAGAGCGCGGATATACGGTTGTATTGATGAACAGCCCTCTTACGCCGCATCTCATTTCGCAGTTGGAGCAGAAGAATCAGGGGCTGCGGTTCAAGCGGGTA
>Ga0105049_10001556_pt1 | contig 27061 bp, 14 predicted proteins | sample MAT06_FD_78087 | JGI IMG/M metagenome (GOLD analysis project Ga0105049, IMG submission 78087) | Freshwater microbial communities from Lake Fryxell liftoff mats and glacier meltwater in Antarctica - MAT-06 | ecosystem: Environmental > Aquatic > Freshwater > Ice > Liftoff microbial mat | place... | reverse complement strand
CCAAAAGATGCCATTGTAAAAAAACAACTCATCTCCGGTCTTAAACCACTTATGCCCAACCAACCACTGTCCCCCTCGCCCTCCCCCAATCGTACATTTTTGGGACATGTGGATGCAGGGCAATCTATTCCACCAGACACCCATGGCGCTGTTGGCCCCAATCATGTAGTAACAGCCACCAATGACTTTTTAATCGTACATACCAAAACAGGAACCGTCTTAACCACGGTTGGCATCAACACATTTTCAGGCGTGTCAAATACCTGCGACCCTTATATCCAGTATGATCCCGAATCGCAGCGCTTTTTTTATGTAGCCATCGACTGCGGCGGACAAAACAACAATAAAATGGCCATCCTGGTATCTGCAACAAGCGATCCCTCCGGTAATTGGTTCAGGTATTCTTTTACCCCCACTTTACCCAATGGAGCATTTTTTTTAGACCATCCCTACCTTGGATTTGATAACAGGTGGCTGGTTGTTTCCGGAAGGAAATTCCCGGATGCCACCAGTTTTTCAGGTCCTGTACTTTTTGTTTTTGACAAGGCGAATTTAACCGGCAATGGCCCCATTACTTTTGGCACCAACGCACAGGCCATCGAAAAAACACCTTCCGATGGAGATTCCCCATTACCCGTAACCGCTTACGGTAGTAACCCGAATCCCAATACGTTCTATGTGTTGCAAAACTGGAACTCTAACAGCTCTACCATCAGGCTATCTACCATTACAGGCAATATTCCCAATGCTACCTGGAATACTACATCTGCTGTATTTCCTTCCGGGGGCAGTTCATATACTTCGTCGCCCGGTGATATTGCAGAGCAGTCAGGTGAAGCCAGAAAACTGGCTACCAACGATGCAAGAATCAGTTCAGGCGTACTGGTAAATGGTAAAATTTGGTGTGCACAACATATTGGAATCACTGATAACAATGTGGCCGTACAATGGTGGCAGTTAAATGCGGCCCCGGGTGCCAGCTTTGGAAACATATTACAACGTGGCAGAATTGGCGAAGGTACGCCCAACAACTACCGCTGGTTTCCAAGCATTGCTGTCAACAGCAGCGAAGATGTGATCATTGGTTATACCGTATCCACCAATATTTCCAATGTAAGTTCAGCCTATAGCTTTAGAACAAATCAAACGCCAGCCAATACTACATTAGAAGAAAACATTTACAAGGTAGGGTTAAGTACCTATTACAAAACATTTGGCGGCACAAGGGCCAGGTGGGGCGATTACAGCCACAGCGCAATTGACCCCGTGGATGAATCACTTTGGACCATTCAGGAATATGCGGACCAGCGCACGGGCACTGGCGATAACAACTCCCGGTTTGGGGTTTGGTGGGCACAGGTTGCACCCGTTTCATCGCTTGTGCAAAGAGACGCTGGTATTGGAGCAATCATTAACCCGGTCGCCGGGCTTTTATGCAACCCGGTTATCACAGCCGCCATCACCATCCGCAACAGTGGCCGGGATACACTAAAAACGGTGTCGGTTGGCATGCTGCTGGATGGCTTGCCTGTCGGGATCATCAACAATGTTACAGATCTGAATCTTACAACTTTTTCAACTTCAAAAACGATTACAATTACCCCCGGTTTTACACCGGCTCCCGGACTACATACCTTAAAAGTGTACACAAAAGATCCCAATGGAAATACGGATCTTAAAACCAGCAACGACACCGCTACCGTTGTATTTTCCATTGCAGGTGAACTTGCATTGCCTTACACAGAGAGTTTTGAAACCGCTGTTTTTCCGCCATCCAATGGATCTGCAGTAATCAACGGAAATGCTGGTAGTATTACCTGGGCAAGAACGGTGAACGCAGGCAACCCTGGCAACGCCAGCATTCTGATGAATGGATTTAATTACACCAACAACGGGCAAAGAGATATTTACCGCACACCGGTAATAAACGCCGCCATACTGGATTCTGTAGTAGTAAATTTTAACGTTGCCTATAAACAATTTGCCGGTAGTTCCGATTCATTGCTGCTGGTTTACTCACCGGATTGTGGCGTTACCTGGCTCCGTGCAGGCTATGCCAAAGGCGGTGCAGGTCTTAGCACTTCAACAGGCACCACCACTACCAGCTTTGTACCAACCACAGCAGAATGGCGTACAGAAAAAGTCGTACTAAAAGATTTTTGTAAAAACAACCTTCAAAAAATTATGATCGGTTTTCAATCCTATAATGATAACGGAAACAACATTTATATAGATGGCATTCAGATAACCGGCTTTGCAAGTGCCCAACGCAACATTGTGTTGAATACCATCAACGGACCATCCGTCGCACTTTGCACCAATAGTTTAACACCTGCCGTTAGTTTCACCAATGCAGGCAATGATACCATCCGTTCGCTGAGAATTAATTACCAGATTGATGGCGGTGCCATTACTACTTTCAACTGGACTGGCAGTTTGCCAAAATGCAGTTCAATGTCTCAAACGCTTGGCAGCGCCGTTTCTACCATTGGAACACATATACTAAAAGTCTTTACATCAGATCCCAATGGATTGGTTGACCAAACAAGGGCAAACGATACACTAACCAGAACATTTACCATTTACAATACCACTCCATTGCAAACCCCGGTGGTGGAAGGATTTGAATCAGCTCCCATTCCTACCAACAATTGGGGCATACAAAATTTAGATGCCTTAAAAACATGGGAGCGGAGCACGGATGCTGCCAGAACCGGCACGGCTTCTTTGTTAATCAACAATCCAGCGGCTGGCAATGCCACTAATGCAACAGATAATTTTGCGTCACCCAATGTAGCCAATAATGCCGCCATCGACTCCATGTTTGTTTCATGGGATTACGCCTATCAACCCGGTACCCCCTTTCCCGGTTCAAGTTTATTGCCACAGGATACGCTGGAAATTTTCGTTACACAAGACTGTGGCGTTAGCTTTACCAGTGTTTGGAAAAAGTGGGGACCCGATTTGCAAACCGTAACTGCACCCGCAAATGCTACTGCACCGCCATTTGTACCCGTTACAGTAAACGAATGGAAAACTGCCAGAGTTTATCTAACTCCCGTTGTGGCGAGCAACACTTTCCAGGTGTATTTTTCGGCTAAGAGCAACAAACAAAATAATCTATGGATAGACAATGTGAACATCAGCTCCAAAACATTACCACAGCGTTTAAAAAACCAGGGCTATTTAATTTATCCGAATCCTTTTCAAAGCAGCTTTCTGTTGCATCATTTCCAGCCGCCGGTTCAATTGCAGGCATTGCAGGTATTTAACTCCGCAGGACAATTGGTTTGGGATAAACGTTTCAATAACAATGCGACCACCGAAACAACTATTAATCTGGGTAACCTTTCAAGAGGCGTTTATATTTTAAAAATGATTTATTCAAACAAAACAATCGTAGAAAGAATCGTAAAACAATAGGAACTAATTGCTGTCCGTAGATTCAGCATCAATGTCGTTTACCTAAGCGGTTTAAGTGGAGGGTGCAAATACCCATCGCTCGTAAGTGAACGAGTTACTAATGATCTTTGGATAAATGAATGAACATTGTTTTTATGACCCAGGCAGAAGTAATTCCATTAAGCTTCATTGGCGTCGCACTCTTGTACTTTTGATCTTTATGGAGCGAATTAAAGACATAGGATTGCCCCTGCGCCTGACTGGGAGTCACCAATCAGGATATCAACACATAATGTAACTACCAGTCTGACCGTGCTGGTCTGACTGGTGTAGATTAAATGTCTGCATTTATCTAATCGAAGCCGGTGGGAATTGTGGGTTTATGTTTTCAATTGCTGCAAAAAATCCCGTCAGACCGGGATGGTCAGATTGGATTGTGTCATCAGCCTGGCGCAGCCTCCGTTGTGTGCCTGACTTGTTACTACTGCTTTGAGTTAAATCTTTATGGAGCGAATTAAAAGTGGCCAATTTATCCCTTGCTTACATTTCATCTTTCGATATTGAAAGACGAGCAAAATACGACTTCATTAATATATCCTTTACCAGACAAAAGTTCTGCATGCTAGTGTCAAAAAGATCAACGCAACATTTAATACCAAAACTTTGTTTGTACTGAAGAAACATAAACTTCAAGAGTCAAGTTCCCCTTTAGGGTTTAGGAGCTTCTTCTTCTCTTTTGTTTTACACACACACTCCGTTAACTTTGCAAAAATATTTAAGTATGAGTACTTCCATTGATAGTTTAATCAATCACACCACCGATACCGACCTAAAAAAAATAGCCGAAAAAGTAAAACAACAAATCAGGATTACAGACGAAGAAGGCATGTTGTTATTTGAAAAAGGCAGCCTTGCATTTGTAGGCTCGTTGGCAAATTATATCCGTGAATTAAAACATGGCGACACCACCTACTTCAACCGCAATTTTCACATTGAACCCACCAATGTTTGTGTATTCAGTTGTAAATTTTGTTCCTACTCCCGTTTATACGCCAATAAAGAAGAAGGCTGGGAACTTAGCATAGATCAAATGCTGGATATCGTAAAAAGCTACGATGGCAAACCCATTACAGAAGTACATATTGTAGGAGGTGTGCATCCAAAAATGAACATGGCTTATTTTATTGAATTGATGCAAAAAATCAAAGCACACCGGCCTTCTCTGCACGTAAAAGCCTTTACTGCTGTGGAATTGGATTATATGTTCCGCAAGGCAAAACTTACCACGGAGGAAGGCATGAAACAATTGCACGAAGCCGGGCTTGATAGTTTACCGGGTGGAGGTGCGGAAATTTTTGCACCAGAAATAAGGGAACAAATTGCCGGCGATAAAGTAGATGGCACCGGTTGGTTGCGCATACATGAAGTGGCCCACAATTTAGGCATGCATACCAATGCCACCATGCTGTATGGCAACATTGAAAAATACGAACACCGCATCGATCATATGAGACGGCTGAGAGAACTGCAGGATAAAACCGGTGGTTTCAACACTTTTATTCCATTAAAATTCCGGAACCATGACAATGAGATGAGTTATGTGCCCGAATCTACCACTGTTGAGGATATGCGGGTTTATGCCATTGCCAGAATTTACCTGGATAATTTCCCTCACCTGAAGGCATACTGGCCAATGCTTGGTCGTGAAAATGCACAACTTAGTCTATCGTTTGGTGTAAATGACATTGATGGCACCATTGATGACTCTACCAAAATTTACAGCATGGCCGGCAGCGAAGAGCAGAACCCTGCTATGAGTACCGAAGAATTGGTAACGCTCATTAAACAAGTAAAACGCAGACCTATTGAGCGTGATACTTTGTACAATGTGGTAACAGATTTTACCGACGTAGATTTCACAGATAAAGCCTTTGATGCCAAATTGAATTAATGATACCCATGCAAAACAAACTGGACGTTATCATCATCGGCGGCGGACCAATCGGCCTCGCCTGTGCATTGGAAGCAAAGCAAAAAGGCCTGACATATGTGGTACTTGAAAAGGGATGCCTCGTAAACTCACTTTACAACTACCCTGCTAATATGACCTTTTTTTCCACCTCGGAAAAATTGGAAATTGGCGGCGTACCATTCGTAAGCAATAATATAAAACCCACCCGCAATGAAGCGCTGGAATATTACCGTAGGGTGACCATCTCTGCTACACTTGACGTTAAATTATTTGAAGAAGTAAGCAGCATCACAAGGCAGGAGGGCGGTTTTGAAATCACCACTTCAAAAGACCATTACACCGCCAGCAACCTTATCATTGCCACCGGTTTTTATGACCTTCCTTTTTTACTAAACGTGCCAGGTGAAAGTCTGCCCAAAGTGACGCACTATTACAACGAACCGCACTTTTATGCCTTTCAAAAAGTATTGGTAGTGGGCGCCAGCAATTCAGCCGTGGATGCCGCTTTAGAAACCTATCGCAAAGGCGCAACCGTTACCATGGTAATCAGGGACCAGCAGGTAGGTGAACGGGTAAAATATTGGGTAAGGCCGGATATCATCAACCGCATCAACGAAGGATCTATTAAAGCCTATTTCAATTCAACGATTGCGTCCATTCGTGAAAAAGAAGTCAACATCAACACACCCGATGGATTAATAACAATCGAAAACGATTGGGTAATTGCAATGACTGGTTATCAACCCAATTTATCATTTGTTGAAAAGGCGGGCATTGCACTATCAGCCGATGAAATACGCAAGCCTGTCTACAACAGCGATACGCATGAAACCAATGTAAAAGGAATTTACCTGGCAGGTGTTATTTGCGGCGGTATGGATACCCACAGCCTGTTTATAGAAAACTCCAGAGAACATGCGGTGAAGATTATCGGGAATATTTTGAGGCAAGGAAATGAGTGATGAAAGAGGAGTGATGAGTGATGACCCGATAGCTATCGGGTGAGGAGTGATGAATTGTGGATGCTTAATAATTCACTATTGAATACTTGATAGATATAGCGCAAGTATCAAATTAAGAAAGCTAAATCCCTTTTCAAACGTTTCTTAATGCCTTATTGAGGCGATATTTTAATAAAAATTATTTTGGCAATTTTATAGACGCCCATCCGGGCAACGCTTCTTTTCTGACTTATAAAAGTATCTCAAAATATGCTGCCCCGATAAGCAATGTCATTAGGCTAAGCGATTGCAATTGCCCCGCATTTTAGGAAGTGAATAAGAACAATCTTTACACGGCGGCATTGGTTGAAATCCATGCAACCAACGGGTGTAATTCAATTGAAAAATTTATGCACATCAAAGCCCTGTAAGGGCGCAATAACAAAGCATAGGGTGAAGCCCTATGAATGAATAAATGAATGAATGAATAAACAAAATTTGAAAGGGCGAAATAATCCAGCATAGGGCAACGCCGTATTTAAAATATGAGAAATACGGAACAAGCCCATAAAGGGCGCAACACGACAGGGTTTCCCCAAGTAGCCTATATAAGGTGTTTTAAGCCATCAAAGAGTTTAAATGCAATCCTTTCAAAATAATGAAAATAACAGATTACCACCCTATTTCCACGAAATAGCAGTTTGATTTTCAAAGGTTGTTTGCAGACCTCCAAGCTGGCTAGCGGGGCCGGGGGCGAAATGATCTTTTGCAACATCCCGATTATTTCGGGTACGCAACTGGGACTAGCAAACCCTATATTTATCACCTCCTTTCAACACTTTGTTGATCTATATTTCATTTTCCAGCCATAGGGCTTTGCCCTATGCTTTGCTATTACGCCCTTTCAGGGCCTTTACAAACTAATTCATCATGTGGATAATTTCAGCCTCCTTTCATTTGTAAAATTATTAACTAGTGAACGCAAACCGTCCTGCTTACATCAAGCTGCCTTCACACAAACTAACAACCGATCAATTGTTATTTAAATAGCACGGATCGCCAAAAAAAAGGCCCGCTACTTAGCAGGCCTTTTTTATAACAAATCAAAAATCTAATTCTTAATCAGCATGACAGCTTGTTCCCTGGCGATGCCATCATTGTACTTTACAATGTACACGCCTTTTGGAAGATTGCTTATGTTGAGCTGTGTCTGCAACGTAAGCGGAGCTACCTTCACCTGTTGTAATAATTTACCTACTGGACTTAATAAAGTAATCATCCCATTTGTTGAAGCTTTCGCATGCTGAATGGTAACCTGTTCATTGGCAGGTACCGGATACAACTGTATGCCGCTGCCAGTTTGATCTTTTGCAAATACCTTTATGATGGATGAGTTGGTACTTTTTCCATCAAAGTCTTCATTTTTAATTCTAAAAAATAGCAACTCAGACTGCTTCCCGGTATAATCAAAACTATACACCATTTTTTGAGCAGCATTTACGTAACCACCATTGGTAAAATCAGCCCCATTGGTACTGGTTTCAACAAAATAACCTTTTACATTTTGTTCCTGTGCCACATTCCATAACAGCTTGATTGTGCCATCATTGTTTTTCCGGGCAACAAAACCCTGAAAGGTAACAGGCAATGGACCGGCTGCCACAGACAATGCCAGATCATCAAATAAAAGATTACCTGGCTGGGTCATCCGAAATGCAAATTCAAACCGAACACGCTTACCTGGTACCAGGTCTGCATCCACTAATAACAAACAGATATTGCCACTGGTTTGGCTAAAAGGCGTGTAAACAGGTCCGTTAGCAGTAGTTGCCACAATTTCTCTCGGATCATTCGGATCTACAGAAATGATCCTTAACCTGTAAGAGGTGCCAGCCGGCACTGAATATTTAAAACCAATGGTAGCAGCACCCTGTTCACTCTGGATATAGATGGGAGAAATTAAACTGGCTGTTCGCATCGTCAATTGGCTGCTCTCAATTTCTGCTCCCGCTGCCGCATCCCAATTAAAGGCTACATCATTTGGATCTGAGTAAATGCTGGGAGAACTGAAATCTTCATGATACGTATTAAAGTTGCGAAACACGCTACAGTTGTTAGCGTTTGAAACAATCGTGGGATCCTGGGCGTTGACAGTAATCGCTGTAAGGATCAAGGTTGATAAAAGTAGAATCTTTTTCATGTTATTTTTTTTTGCGTTAGAGATAAAAAACAATAGAAGGTTACTGCATCAAAAAAATGACACAGAGGTTTCTCTAAAAAACTCTTTCAAAGGATCTAGAATGGGAGCGTCGCAAAACGCATGTATTACTCAAAAAAATATTAAGGAAATCGGTCGGTGGGTGTCGTAGTTTTTGTTATTTTATGTGCGGCAGTGCCAAGGGCTTATGAACCTTTTCAGTAGATTTTTAAAGGTCTGATTTCCTTCCACAATTTACGAACATTCTTTCATAATCTGCCCAATTAAAAAACATAAACACTAAAATATTTTATTTTATTTACCGGGTCACGACAGGATGATTTTAAATAAATTAAAGACTTATTTAATTTGAAATTCATTCTCATTTTGGGGTACTATTTTTCTTAAATCAAGAATTAAGTTCCGGTTGAAAAAGTTCACTGAGAAAGCGGTTACTAAATGGATAAACCTGTTCATATTTTACTTCAACAAACTTATTCTTTTATTGAAAATTATAACTGCATCTTTTGGGAGCTTTGATTGAAGTATTAGGCTTTCAAACAAAAAAAGGATGCAGTAAAAAAAGTGCATTTCAAATCCTATTTCAATCGGTGTGCAGCTAAGTTTAGTTGGTAAAGGACACCAAACAGGGTCAAAAATAAAAAATTAATATTTCATTTTAATTAACAGGAAAACTCTACAATTTTAATCGGCGGTGGATATTACTTGCTTACTTTAGCACCACTAAATAAAACCTCATGAGAAAAATTTTATCTACTATTTCAGTTTGCTTTTTTGTCCTCCCATTATTTAGCCAGCAGGGCCCCTTGTTACAAAACTTTAAATACAGGATCAGTAGATTCCGGGCAATAAATTATAGTGTAAACGGTGGCAGCCAGTTTGAGCAATACAATCAGGTTCCCATGGATGCTAAAAACAGTAGTGCCAGTGGAAACCTTGGAGCAGGTTATTTTTTTACTAAAAGCACCAACAGGATATTGTTAACTGCCAATGGAGGCCTAAATACTTCTTTTGGTACAGGAAAATCAATCACACAATCGTATGAACGCACCAACAGGAATTTCAATGCATTTCCATCCATCTATGTTTTAAATAAATGGTTTACAAAAAATTATTTTACAGAACTTGGCGCTGTGGCCTATTACAATTACGGACGGAGTAATTTCCGTCAGGAAATACCGGCCAATAAAGAAAAAAATAACCAGGACATTTACTCCGTGGCTATCCAAACTGGCATTGGAAAAGGGCGGCTGGAAAACGTAACCAATATGCAGAATGCCTTGTGGCTTTACAAAGAGCTGCAGGAGGCCAACCTGTTAACCCGTTCGCTGTCTGATGAAGAATTAAATGAACTGGGGCAAAGCATTACCGATGGTACCAATACCCGTGTGCTGGATTCGAGGAGAAGAATACAATTCATCCTGAAAACAGTTGATAATTATTTTCAACAAAAAGGATTGATTGCCAAAACCGATATCAACTATTTCACCCGGCTAAATGACATTTTATTTTTCGCCGTTAATAATGTACGACTTTCCGGTAACGAAAGATTTGTACGTTTTATTCCAGCCATTCAAAGAAATAACCAGCAATCCGCTTTAAACAACATGGCTGATAAATACAGACAAACCAGCAGCAGCCAATCACTTGTGTTCATTACTGGTTTTAATCATTACAAGCCGGTAAGTTTAACGCACCAGAACAACTACGGAGCCTCGGTAAAACTGGCTTATATAGACTATACATCCACTAGCAGAAATATCATTGGAGGAGTAAACAACACCGTGGAAACAAAGCGAACCAATAAACAAGCTGAGGGCAATATTTTTTTCCAGCACGCCATTTATCCAAATACCCGTACCATCATTTCATTTGATTTCCGATCGGAAGGAGGCTACCAGGATAACGAGGATCAGTCAGGATTTTACAATATCACATCGATAGGAAGTACAATGAATTATTTCGTCAGCTACCGAACTATGCTTCGTGGCAATATAGGCGCATCGTACGAAAAGAATGTGTATTATGTGTTCCCAAACACTTTACGACCCGAGCGTCTTTTATTAAACGCAAGTATCGGCCTGGATATTAGTTTATAGCTTGTATTTAATGAACCAGGTTATCAATCCGTTTGATTGATAACCTGGCAGGTACTAATCTATTTTAAGACAGTCCATTATTTTGCTGTATAATAATTCTTCATTGATGGGTTTGGAGATATAATCGTTCATCCCCATGGCGATGCATTTTTCAACATCTACCGCAGTTACGTCTGCTGTAAGGGCAATGATGGGGATGGTAGATTTTAATTCGTTGCGAATAAATGCGGTAGCCTCATAGCCACCCATTTCGGGCATCTGCAAATCCATCAAAATGATATCGTATTTATTTTTTTGCAGGTACTCAATGGCAATTTTACCATTGGCAGCGATCGTTGTTTCAAAGCCAAATCCTTCCAGTATAATTTTTATTAAAAGCTGGTTGAGAGCAATATCTTCTGCAACTAACACATTGGCGATTGCAACAGTATTTTTACCGGTCAATTTCTTTTGACCAATCTTTTTCATATTTCCGGGGGAGCCCGCCAGGTGGTTCACTTTTGCCTTTTTAAAACTCAACGTAAATGTGAAGGTAGACCCTATCCCTTCCTTGCTTTTCACCTTCACGGTTCCTCCCTGCTGCTCTACCAATTGCTTCACGATGGCAAGCCCAAGCCCCGACCCACCATAAAGCCGGTTGGTTTCAAGCGCTACCTGTTGAAAAGCGTCAAATATATGACCGAGGTCTTTCTCAGGAATTCCTATACCAGTATCCGCAATACTAAAACGGACCGACACATTTTCTTTATCTTCCTGCAGCATCTTTATCCCAATGGATATTTTTCCTGTTGCTGTAAACTTTACCGCATTGCTCATCAGGTTTAAAATAATCTGCCGCAATCTTAACTGATCGCCAACCACCAGGGTTGGGATATTGGTATCGTATCGTTTAACCAGTTGCAGGTTCTTTTCCTGAATTTTTGTTTCAAACAAATGCAGCATGTCTGATACAGACGAGAATAAATAAAACGGTACATGTTCAAAAGTCATCTTTCCGGAATCAACCCTGGCCAGATCCAGTATATCATTGATCAGCACGATCAGTGATTCGCCGGAAACTTTAATTGCATTGATGTATTCCTTTTGTGCATCGCTCAGTTTCGTTTTTAATATCACATTGGTAAAGCCGATAATCGAATTCATCGGCGTACGTATTTCATGACTCATATTTGATAAAAACTGTTGCTTTGCCTTCACTGCATTTTCCGCAACTTGCGATTTCAATTCCGCATTTTTTTGGGATGCTACCAGTTCATTTTTTGCGATCACATGCGCTGTTACCTCGTAAGCAATAATGGTTACTCCGGAAACGGTTTGGTCAACCTCCATATAAGGTTGGTAAACAAAATTAAACCAGGCATCTGCCAACACTCCATTGCGTATTAATGGAACTAAAAACTCATACCCTTGAAAAGGAATCCCGGTACTGAACACGTTTTTAATTAAAGGTAGTATAGGGCTGCCTTTCAACTCGGGCAAAATCTCCAGCAGCATTTTACCTTCTATGTCAGATCCCTTTCCCCAAATTTCTTTTATGCTGTCATTGGCCATGGCAAGCACCATTTGTTTTCCTTTAAACACAGCAAAAGCAAAAGGAGAGTTCATCAGCATCATGCTGAAACGCTTGTTGCTATCCTCAGTCACTTTCAGAATTTCCTCTCCTTCCTGCAACTTCACCTCCAGCACCTTCTTCTGCTTTACCTCAATTTCTACTGCGAGTTTGCGTGCTGCGGTGATGTCAATAATGGTTAATACAATTAATTCTTCTTTTGGAACAGGCTGAACAATACGGTGAGCATTCAGCAGCATTGCTTTGGTGCCGATCTCCGGAAAAGTATGTTCCACTTCAAAATCGTGAAAAGATATATTTTTAGAAGCAATGTCTTCCAGTAACTGCCGCAGCCGTGGAATATTCCATTGACTGTTATCCAGTTTAAAAAGCGATATTCCAATGCATTCATCCTCGGTTGTTTTAAACATTTTACAAAAGGATTTATTGGCCGATTTGATGCGGATATCCCTGTCAAGAATAAGCATCGGTTCCTGCACGGTAGACAGTATGGCTTCGTAATACGTGTACAGTTCTTCTACCTGCTGGATGCGTGAATGCAGCTCATGGTTACTGGTGATCAGCTCTTCGTTGGTGGATTCAATTTCTTCTTTGGATGTTTCCAGCTCTTCATTCAGGCTTTGCAATTCTTCATTACTCGAAACAATTTCTTCGTTGGCACTTTGCAATTCTTCATTGGCAGCCTCCTGATCATGGGTAATAGCCCCCATATCCGATCTTGCTGCCGCCAGTTCTTCTTCCAGTTTTTTAATCCGGCGGTCTTTGGCTACCGAGTTTGATTTACTCCCGCTGGTTGCATCTTCCAACACCTGTGCCTGCGGCTGTCCGGTAAACACAATTACCAGCATTGGCTCCTCCCCTTCTATATTCAACGGCAACACTTCTAAATTAACCAACCGTAAGGCATGACCGATTTTATCATGGTTCATTTCAATCCCCGTTTTCTGAACTACCTGCTTTGTTTTAATGGCATGATGAATGGCGTTGCGCAATTCAAATGTGATTTCTACATGCGCCATTTTCAGGATATTGAAACTGGCTTTACCAGGAGAATGTTTCAGGTACAATTCCGTAGTACCCCGAAATTCTAAAATTTCCATATTGTGGTTGATTACCACACTTGCTGGTGTAAAACGGGACAGCAGCACCTCATCAAAAGCAGTTCCCAGGTTGGCTTTGGTTGCAGACGGAATTTTTTTAACAATCTTAGCTGGTGTACTATTTTTCACAGGCATATTGGTACGCAAAAAGCGGGGGGTTATTACAGGAATGGTATGTGTACCCGAATCTTTCTTACGGGTATAAATTTTAAATTTTTTATTAAATGGCGTAAATAACTGCGCCGATGCCCCAACGGTTTCTGATTTGCCCAGCATCATATAGCCCTTATCGTTTAAGGCATAATGAAAAGTGGCAATGATTTTTTTCTGGGCAGTCGCATCCAGGTAAATCATCAGGTTTCTGCAACCAATAAAATCCATCCGTAGAAAAGGAGGATCACTCAATAAATTATGCTCGGCAAATACGCATACATCCCGCAATTCTTTAGAAATGCGATACTTATCCTTTGACCGGGTAAAAAATTGCTGCAGGCGTTTGGGAGAAACATTTTTAAGTTGCAGCAAAGAATACTCGCCCAAACGTGCCTCGCTAATAGCAATAGGACTAAGATCTGAAGCAAAAATCTGGAAAGGAATTTTGTTGGGCTTGTTAGCTTGTATTTCCAGCAATAACATGGCAAGGGAATAGGCCTCCTCGCCAGTAGCGCAGGCTGCTACCCAAATCCTAAGGCTATCCCCAGTCGATTTGGTTTTAATCAGTTTGGGCAGCACGGCTTTTTTTAAACAGTCGAAGCCATCGGTATCCCGAAAAAACCCGGTTACATGAATCAGTAAATCCTGGTAAAGGGCATCCACCTCACTGGTTTTTTGAGCTAGTAATGCTGCATATAGTTTCAGCGTTTTTATTTTATGAATCAGCATCCGGCGCAACATCCGCCGTTTGATGGTGTTCATTTTGTAATGACTGAAATCAACTTTTGTTCTTTTAAAAATCAGATGTAATATCGCTTTTAAGTCGGGATTGCTATTGTCAATTTCATCTTCTGCAGCCGGGTTATTCGACTTACGTTTTACCAGCGGATGTTTACTCAGCCTGTTTAATTCTTTGGCGATTTCTTTGGGCGACAATACAAAATCAACAATTCCAGCCGCAATGGCCGAGTGTGGCATGCTGCTAAACTTTGCGGTATCATCCTGCGCAAATGTAATTCCACCTGCCTCTTTTATATCGCTCAGTCCTTTTGTGCCATCGCTGGCACTTCCTGATAAAACAATCCCAATCACATTTTCTTTGTGCGTATCGGCCAGCGAAGAAAACAACACATCAATGGAAAGATTGGCTATTTTATTTTTTGGGCGGGGCAGTAATTTGATATGTCCGTCGACCACTTCAATTTCTTTATTGTAGGGAATCACATACACATTGTTGGGATTCATTTTCTCCATATCATCAATATCCTGTACGGGCATCTCAGTTATTTTACCCAAAATAGAACTAAGAATGCTTTTATAATCGGGGCTCAAATGCTGCACATAGATGAAGGCCATCCCCGTGGTTACTGATAAATTCTCCAGCAATTGCGTTACGGCTTCGAGGCCGCCGGCAGATGCACCAATGGCAACGATTGGAAAAGGATTATGCGGTTCAAAACCACCATTCTCAATTTTAGTTGAACTTACTTTTTTAATTGTATCGGGCCTTTTTTTTGGAGAGGTGCTTTCACTAGTAGCGGCGGCATTAAGCGGCGCTATTTTCTTAACCAGCACTTTTTGATTCGTTACCCGGGATGATGCTTTCACTTATACCAATTTTGTTCTATGCTTTAGAAAATCCGGCAAAAGCTGTTTTTGTAGAAACCAGACATTACCGATAATTTGCTAACATACTAATTTTTAGCTGTTTGGCAAATTTCCCATAAGAAGTGGATAACGTTGATGCGCAAGATATCGTTACACAACGGAACTACCTAATGTAAATTTTGAAGTGAGTAGTTCATGGCAGGCTGGTTGCTTTACAGATGTTAACAATTACGATAAGATGTAACAAAAAACGCTAGACTGCATTCCAAATCCCATAGGCTTTGAAAGTATTTATTGAGTTGCCAGCCTTGGTAAACGGTCAGTTATTCCTGAAGTAAATTGAAGCGACTGGCAAAGCATGGCCGAGGAGTTCGATTGCCAATATAACACCATTTCAAACCCCCGATGGATAAAAGACTTTATATTAAAAACTACTGGCCCGTTTTATACTACAATAATTGAATTGTTCATTAGCTAAAAATCAACAAAATACAAATAAAATTTATTGATGTTAAGGCTCTTTCAGCTAAATTGCGTTTCAAATTACCGGATCATCTTTTCAACGGAAAAAAATTAAATATTTAAGAACCTATGTTTGTAAAAATTTCCTCACTGCTTCTGTTTATTATTTTGTGTGATTTTGGCGCCTTTAGTCAATCTGTAGGTGTAACCATTTCTGGTATTGTAAAAGATAAAACATCAAAAGCTGCAATGCCCTATGTAAACATTGCGTTGAAAAAGGCAACTGACAGCACGTTTGTAACAGGAACTATCAGCAATGAAGAAGGAAGATATTCACTTGTAGGAATTAAATCCGGCAGTTATTTTTTGGAATTTTCCTCTGCCGGATTTACAACCAAACAGGAAGCCGTTTTAGTGGGAACACTCAGTGCCTTTTTAGATATGGGTACCATAGAATTACAGGATGGCGGCAACGTTTTAAATGAAGTGGTGGTAGTGGCAAAGCAGGATGCGGTGAATAATAAAATGGATAAAAAGACTTTTTCTGTTGCGGATAATATCAGCCAAAGCGGTGGGTCGGTTTTACAAGTGTTGAAAAATTTGCCCGGCGTTACTACCACCCAGGATGGAAAAGTGGAGCTAAGAGGCAGTGATAAAGTAGCCATTTTGCTGGATGGTAAACAAAGCGCCTTAACAGGAATTGGCAACCAAAGCGGATTGGACAATATACCTGCATCCGCCATCGAAAGAATTGAAATCATCAATAATCCTTCTGCAAAATATGATGCCAATGGCAATGCAGGAATCATTAATATCATTTATAAAAAAAGCAAACAAGAGGGCTTTAACGGCAAGATAGGACTCACCGGCGGGCTAGGTGCATTGTGGCAGAAAAAAGCCAACTATCCAACCATCCGTCCACAATACCAGGGCAGTCCAAAAATAAATCCATCGCTTTCCCTCAACTATAAAAAAAATAAGGTCAACACTTTTTTACAGGCCGATTGGTTGTACACGGAAACACTGAATAAAAATGAATTTTTTGAAAGAAAGTTTACCGATGGCACCATTCTCAATCACCAGTTGAAGCGAAACCGTAATACCCATTTTTTAACCACCAAGACGGGGCTTGACTGGAACATCAACCCCCAGGATATGCTCAGCATTTCGGGTATGTTTGGTATAGAAAAAATCATTGACCGGGGCGATGAACCTTTCTTTAACAAAGACCTTACGGTACGCAACAGGCTCTGGCGTTTTTTAGAGGATGAATTAAAAACTACCGTGGTTGCCTCCGCAGCGTACCAGCACAAGTTTAAGCAAGCCGGGCATGTACTCAACATCGGTTTTAACTACACCTTTCACCGGGAGGATGAGAAGTATAATTTTGAAAATATACTGCCTTCATTTACAGGATTGGATTCGTTTAAACTACTTTCAGACGAGCATGTAGCCGATTTAAATATTGATTATGTGAAGCCGCTGAAACATGGCCGTTTGGAAGGTGGAATTAAATTTCGCTACCGGAATATCCCCACCAATATGCAGTTTAAACCCGGCGTAAATTCGCCATTGGATACCAGTGCAGGCGGCGCAGCTACCTACACAGAAACCATTCCGGCCCTGTATGGCAACTATGTTTTTGAAAGCAAAAAGCTGGAAGCTGAAATTGGTTTAAGGGTGGAGTATGTAGACCTTAAATACAAAGTAAATCCCAATCACAATACCTACAAAAGCGATGGCTATGATTATACACAACCGTTTCCGAATGTAAGGCTGGGTTATAAAATAAATGAACAAAATAAACTATCGTTTTTTTACAACAAAAGAGTAGACCGGCCCAATGAGGTTGACATCCGTATTTTTCCAAAATATGATGATGCCGAAATTGTAAAAGTGGGCAATCCTGCGCTGCAGCCACAGTTTACCAGTTCGTATGAATTGGGCTATAAAACCAATCTTAAAAAAGGATATTACTACGCCGCCCTGTACCACCGCAGCACCACCGGAACCATTACCCGGATTGCCACGCAGGCACCACCGCAAACCATCCTCTACAACGTCTTTCAAAATGCCGGACGAAGCAGCAATACCGGTATTGAAATGGTATTGCAGCAGAACGTTTCAAAAGTATTTTCTTACAACAGCAATGTGACGATTTATAAAGCGGTGGTAGACGCATTTACGGTCGTAAACAAATACCCGGTTACGTCCATCTATTCGGCTCCTAAGCAAACCATTACTTCCGGCAACATTAAGTTCAATGGTATTTTTCATTTTGCAAAACAAACCGACTTACAAATTACCGCTATTTACCTGGCACCCGATCTTATCCCACAGGGAAAAATCAGCTCCCGATTTTCAGTAGATGCCGGCATCAAACGCTCCATACAAAAAGGAAAAGGCGAGCTGTTTTTAAATGGCACCGATTTGTTCAATACGCTGCGTATAAAAAAGAAAATAGATGGCAATGGGTTTACACTCACCAGCACCGACTATTACGAAACTCAGGTTTTTAGAGTGGGGTACACGTTCAAGCTTTAATAACCGTGAGTGTAAAAACTGGCAGGTAGTTAGCCAATTGCAGGCTTCTTTGGTTCAGCTCCGGCATTTGACGGTCTTGATACGAAGAAGAGACGAAGAAGTCACGAAGAAGGTTTGGTAAAATCAGCCAATCGAAATTGCTTTTTTTAATCGATGGATGTTGCTTATTTAGGCATGCGATGGTGCTGCTGAAAAGAACCGAATTTGTGATACAATTTTCGCTCACTTGTAGCCATGTTAGAAAAACAGGTCAGGAATCGGTTCGCAAATAAATCCCGTAGATCGAAAAAAACTGGCAAAAAAATATGCGCTTTGTTTCTTTACAATTGCGTAGCTTTCATTCTATATTAATTTTTACAAAGTATTTTTTTTGGTGAACCCCGGATGTAGCTTTTGATTCTTGTGCCGGGTCTGCTGCGAATTATTTTCAATGCGAATGGCATCATTTAAAATTTATCAATTTTTAAAACCTGGGATATGAAAAGAAATAAATTTATTGCATCGCTGATTACTTTAGGCAGTGCGCCCCTTTTATCATTTTCGCAAATCAAAAGCAAATTAACCAGAAACGGGAAGGGCTTTAAAGTAAATGCCAATGAAGGCAGGATTCACGGCCATATCAAATTAAAAGGAGTCAACTCAAATATACTTGATGTGAAAATATCAGGAACGGACACAGATGGCGATTTGGCAATATTTGAACAAACGTCCCTTTCCCCCGGAAGAGGAACACCGTTGCATATCCATCACTTTCAGGATGAAGTATTTTATGTAATTGAAGGAACATACTACTTCCAGGTAGGTGATGAGCAATTCAATTTAAGTAAAGGTGATAGTATTTTTTTACCACGAAAAATACCCCATGCATGGACGCAGGTTTCTGAAAAAGGAAAAATGACGGTGATATTTCAACCCGCAGGAAAATTAGAAGAATTCTTTGTTACGATGTCGCAACTTGACCATGAACCAACGCAGGCTGAAATGGCCAAAATTTTTATCGACAATGACATGGAAATTGTTGGGCCTCCTTTAAAAATGAACTAATGCGATTTGTCAACTGATGAATAGGGGAAAACGGGCAGCCGTTTATATTCCGATACAACTAAGCTTAATTCCCTTTTATAAATTTCACAACAGCCTGCACCAATTCCGTTTTAATCGGTTCGTTGGGAGTTGTATTGTATAATGCAATGTTTTTAATTCTATCTGCCGGAGCATCTTTTAACAGATGGCTCATCCCTTCTACTATCAGCAGTTCACTTTGTTTGCAGGCTTCATGCAATTGGTTGGCATCGGCTACGCTCACCTGAATATCTGTTGTGCCGTTTAAAATCAGCACCGGAATTTTGAGCTTCGCAATTTCAACCCGGGGATCATATTGAAACCAGTCGATCAAATAAGGTTGAACAGATGGGCGAAACAGGCTATACATTGCAGGAGGCACATTGCTCAACCTCTTTCCGGCTGCCAGTGAATCCAGTCTGGGTACATATAAATCCTGTATGCCTTGTGGCTGGGACGACAATTGTTTTTTAATGATGTCTGCTGCGGGTATGCCGGATCCGGCAACAGAAATATATTTGGAGGCGGCTGCTTTTTCCGAAGCAACCATACCAATCAGCGAGCCTTCGCTATGGCCTAAAACAATGATGCCATTGAAACGGTTGTCGGTTCTCAAAAATGTGATCCAATCCGCTGCATCATTCACCATATCTGTAAACCTGAGGTCTTCCTCCTTGGTGCCTGCATCCTTGCTTTCAGCGATGGATCGCTTATCATACCGAACACTGGCGATGCCATATTGAAGTAAACTGTCGGCTAATATTTTGTACGAATTTGAATTGACACCGGCTATTGAATTGCCGTTTCTATCCGTTGGCCCGGAGCCGGCAATGATTAAAACCAACGGAAATTTTTTCCCCTTCAACGGCACCGAAAGTGAACCCCGGATTTTACCGGTTGCAGTTTGCAAGATAATATTGGTAGCAGTGGTAACGGTGTCCAATTTGGTTTGCGCAGTTACTACATAACTAAAAAATAAAAGCGCAAGCGTAGTAAATATTTTCATGAGTTGTTTTGAATTGACTAGGGAAAAATTAAAAAATGAAAACTGACGATTCTAAACTGAATTTGCCGATTTTTACAATAAGAAAAATTGTTGATGATCTTTTTTCTAATCATGCAAACTTACAGTCAATCGTTTTAACCGCCGTACAAAACATTCAATCAGTGATTTGTATAGTTGCCTGTTGTCAAATAAAACACTACTACAACTATCTGCTTAAAAAATTATTGCCGTAACAACAATGTTTAAATAAAACGCATTATTGAATCCCCAGTTTTTGAAACAATTGCACATATTCCGGATTGTTAGGATCCAGTTGTTTCAGTTTTAACCCCGACTGTTTTGCCTTTGCAATATCGTTGGATTGAAGGTAAACGAAGGTAATGGCATAGTATAAAATCGGATCGGAAGCGTTGATGGCAATGCCCTTTCGCAAAACCGTTTCGGCAGCTTTGTACCGACTGCCTTCATTTAGCAACAAACCATAATTATAATAAACCCTTGGGTTTTGAGAATTCAACGCAACCGCTTTGGCAAAAGACTTTTCTGCTGCAGGTTTGTCTTGCATTTCGTTGTAAAGCAACGCCATATTGTAAAAGATACGATCGTTTTTAGGATCGATGGCGGCGGCGGTTTGTAACTCCAGCAATGCCTGGGTATTTTTTCCCTGCAGGTTATATACCGTTGACAGGTTGATCCTTGCATAGTTCATCAGGCTATCTTTTTTTAGCCCCCGAACATAAAACTTTTCAGCGTTAAAATAATCCTGCAGCTTCAGGTAATGATCGGCAATCATCAGGTTGCCTACCGAAAAATCGGCCTGGTACAATAAGTAATTTTGCAACTCATTTCGGGCTGCTACAAACACGGATGCATACTGATCTGGTATTTGCTGCTGTGGTAGCGTGACATACAATTCGGCAGCAGCAATGCGAACAGCTCTAACTTTATCGGTCAACAGTGGACCTGCTGCAGTTCGCCAGGCTTCGGGATCAAAGTCTGTTAAACTTCTTAACGACCGGTACCGAACCTGTGCATCGGTATGGCGTAATGAACTGATCAGTGTGCTTAAACTATTTTGTGTGGGAACGCTACCGAGGTAATGAGCGGCCGTAGCTTTTATAATATTCGGTACGGCAGTATCACGAATCAATTTTATAAGGTGAGCCTCACTGTTAGCATCCACTTTGCTACCCGGTATAAGGTCATCTGCAAAATGATAGGCACGGTTGACGCCATACCATTTTACCACCGCGTCGGCAGACCATTGCGCTGTTCGGTTGCTATGACAAGTAGCGCATGCATTGGGTGTACCATATTTAACGGTAAGATCGGGCCGCGGCACCCTGAAACTGTGATCGTGCCGCAGATCGTTGCCCATATAAATTTTACCGGGCATATGACAGCTTATGCAGGTAGCTGCCACCGAACCTTCGAAATGAAAAGTATGGGTGGGTGCATCATAGGTTTTTGCATGGCATTGCAAACAGGTTTGGTTGGCCACTTTTTTCAATTTGGCAGAATGCGGATTGTGGCAATCGCTGCATTTTACACCGCGGCGAAACATTTTACTTTCCAGAAAAGAAGTATAAATATAATCCTCATCATTCACCTGTCCGTCTGCATAAAAAAATTCATTGGTTGGAATCGCCGGGATATATTTGTCCAACAACTCTGTGCTTTGTATAGGTGAGGCACTGATATCTGTTTTGCGTGCATGACAGGGTGCACAAGTATTGATTTGCTCCGTCTGTCCTGAATTTTTAACCAGTTGCAGATAACTGCCCGGCACCTTTTCGCCGCCTTTATATTCGGCACCATTTACAAAATCAATGTGCGTTTTACCGGCACCGTGACAACTCTCGCAGCTTACATTGATCACATCAAAAGTGGTATTGTAAGTATCTGTCTCAATGTTGTAATTCTTTTGCAAATTGGTAGAGTGACAGGAAGCACACATGGTGTTCCAGTTTTGCGCATTGCCCGTCCAATGCAGCCAGTCGTGCGATGGTATTTTTTGACCCGGATATTGATGAAACCACTTTTTTTGTTTTACGTCCCAACTTGCTCTCGGCACCTGCATTCTTCCGCCGGGAAACTCAATCAGGTATTGCTGTAGTGGGGTAAACCCAAAAGTATATTTTACCTCAAAATCGTGGTTTTTGCCATCCTCCCCTTCTGTATTGATAAAGTACTTGCCCTCCTTTTTAAAGAAGCTGCTGGTAACACCATCGCTGGTGAAAGAGGTATTATTAAAATCTCCTTTCACCGTTGAATCTGTTGGCGGCTGCATGGCCATAAAATGGTGTGATTGCTCCCATTCATGGTACTCATTGGTATGGCAACTCTTACAAGCCTTGTCCCCAACAAATACATTTTTAACTTCTAAAGAACCAGTATGTTTTTCAGGGCCTGGACTGCATCGCTCTAAAACAACTGTGCCGGCAAAGACAAAAACCGCAATGGAGACCATAATCAAAATCGCAGACCTTTTAAATATAAAACGATATATGGTCAACATGAAAAAAAATCAATTAATATAAAGTATAATATTTTCAGCCGTACAATAAATGCAGGTAAAAAGTTGAAAATTCAAAAGTACGTGTTAGGCAGTTTAGGCGATCATTTTTATTAGAGGAAAGTGGCTGTGCAATGAAATTATTCACTACAAAGTAAATCCGATGGATTGTGATGATAGCAGGTCAAACACCGGCCTTGCAGGGCAGTGTTACCATTAGGCTGCGAAACCGGGCAGAAAGTATTTGTAGATCGTTTTGCAAAATGTTTTAAATTCAAGGGGGGCAGATCAGCTCCGGATTGCATATCCGGGAATGCGATGGCTGAACCCCTTTTTTATTTTAATGCCTGCGCATACTTTTTCAATCATTATCAGAAAAAGGATAGACAGATCAATCAATTAACCTGGTAAAAAAGTAAAGCATTCAAACGTAAGCATCAGTACTACCAGCCAACAATCCAACAATTCAACAATCACACATTCAACAATCACACAATCACACAATTCAACAATCAAACAGTCACACAATTTAACAATCAAACAATCAAACAATTCAACAATTAAACAATCACACAATCATACAATTCAACAATCACACAATTCAACAGTCACACAATTCAACCATCAAACAATCACACAATCGAACAATCCAATAATCCAACAATTAAACAATTCAACCAATTAAACAATTCAACCATCCGATAGCTATCAGATCAACAAAAAACAATCAATCAACTCACTCCGCCACAAAACTCGCCAGCGGTGCCATCTTTGCTTTATTAAAGGAAAGCATATTACCGTTGATGGTATAGTTATCTATCTGATCCAATACTTTCAAAAAAGCTACCTCAGTTGTAATTGCATCACATGCCATTCGTGTACTGGCTATTTTTTTAATGAGGATCAAACTACCGTCTTTTAATTCATACGAGCCCATCATGGTATTGCATCCGGCAAAGCCCTGCAGGCGATTGTCTTTTTCTTTCAGGATAATATGTATTTCCCTTTTACCTGGTTCCGCTTTTTCAACAGGTTGTCCGTTTAAAGCAAACAGTCTCCACTTGGTTTCCAACAGTGCCGCAGCCACATTCACACTAACCGATTCCACATTGGTTGTTTGCTTTGCCAAAATGTACTTATCAGCCAGAGTACCGGTAATTTTCTGGCCGGTCAAATCAAGTTGTCGCAGGTGATTTTCTCCCACAAAATATTGGTTGGGTCCATTGGAAACACCAGCCAGCTTGATGGTATTGCCCGCTACATCCCATCGAAATTTGCCTTGATCATTGGTTGAATTCGCCTCCTTTCCCAGATAGCTCGTCGTAATAATGTAGGTCAAATCTTTTTTAAGTGTTAACGCTGTTTCAATTCCTTCACAATCGGCGCAGGGCAGCACACCTTTGTAAATACCATCCCAATCTAAAGAGCTTACAGCGTTGTGGTGATCCTGTAGTGAAGTGGCTGTATCTGGTATCATGGACTCTTCAGTAACAGGTGTACTTTCATTAGAGGCTTCGTTGCAACTGGTAAAAAAAATGATTAGAAGTGAAATTGAAAAAAGAAGTAGTGGTTTCATATTGATTCGTTTTTAATGAGCTGCATTGGTTACTATTTATTTGGAAGAATGCAATGAGTTTTTTTTGACTACAATTTGTAAAAATAAATAAGATAAAATTGATGTTGAAAATATAGTTGAAAATATTTATCCTGTTTAAGGCAGTGTGGAATGGTAAACCTGTGTGATGCAAACCGGTCAAACCGGTCTGACCTGCAGTGCCGACCGGTTTACTTTAGACTTACAACTACTTCAAAAACTGAATACTTTTATCTACCACCGCCTGCATGGGTAAAGGCAAATCATCGCTGGTCCATGGATGCTTTCTTCCAAATACATGATCAGTTTCTACAGTAAATAATTCTGAAGTTGGTTGCCATTCTTTTAATTGAAAAGCAGTTTCAACAAGCACTGCACCGTCCTGTGTGCCATGGCAAATCAAGATGGGAATGTCCAGGTGTTGGATGGCATTTTTAATATCCAGCCGTTGCTGGTTTTGCTGATAATCCTGGTACAATTGGTAATACATTGGCATCTCCTGTTTGGTACGTCCATTTGTATAATATTGAACGCCTGTTTGTTTCCATTCCTCCATTCTGGCAGCAGACCAATTACCCCAGGGCGTTTTACATTCACCAATACCGGCCCAGGTGATTAGCTTTTTAACACGATTGTCTTCGGCCGATTGCAGGAGTGAAATACCGCCGCCCATGCTATGTCCGATCAAATAAACTTTGCTGGTATCCATCGCCGCATGAAAAGGATTTTCCGGTTCACAAACCCAGTCGATCACCTTCCTCAAATCTTCCAGTTCTTTGGTATAATTGTTTTGCCCAAAAGCTTCTAAATTGCCAAATTCTTCCGGCTGTTCGGGTGTGGTACCGTTGTGCGAAAAATTAAATTTTACCAACACAAAACCTGCGGTTGCAAAATGAGTGGCTACAAGATCGAAATTGCCCCAATCTTTAAACCCGTTAAAACCATGTACATAAATTACTACCGGCTTTGGTTGACCAGCTTCTTCAAAAAAAATATCCAGTCCAATTGGAAATTGATCGGCTCCGGCTATCCATCTGTTTTTTATACGTTGCATTGTGTTAACTATTGTAATTATTTGTAAATAAAAAAATCTTTAAAACAGCCGGATCAGGTAATTTTTTCAACTACTTTCCGTATATCCGCAGCTAGTTTATAAATGAACTCAATGTGCTCTTTCATGTCGTGATTGGTAGGCCTGCCTGCTAAAACAGAAGGCGTATAATTGACGGTAATCACCGGCTCATACGCATTGTCCATCCGATGCATACTATCTTCAAGCAGGGCGATGGAGCGATTCAATGGCTGCATGATTTCTTTCGTAACGATATTTTTCTCCTTGTGGATATTGATAGCAAACATACTGGCGATATTGGAAGACAGCACATTGTTCAACACCACAAATTCATTGATAGCTGCGGCGTTCTCCTGCTTACTCTTGGGCTCATTCAACATGCGGGTAAATGCTGCTGAAAGATTGGCAGTACTTACATACAATTCCTTTCTAACCAATTTGTATTCCAGCACAGTATATTCCTTTCCACTGAAAAAGTGTTTAAGTTTTTGAAGATAACCGATGTTAGCTTTTAATACGGCCATCATACCGGTATCCAGCAGTTTGGATTCCCAATGTGGAAATAAAAAATAGCTGGCAAAAAAAGCCAGTACAGAGGCGATGCCAGTATCCAGCACCCGTTCTTCCACGATGTTGATAAAGCCCAGTCCGAGGTAACTAAACAGGATCAAAATATAAGGCGTCATCATAATCACCGTAACGATATAATTGAGCCGCTGGAAAGTGTAAGTGCCAATCATAAAAAACACCATTAATGCAAGCAATGCTGCACGATCTTTTATGGTAGCGATAAAAATGATCCCCAACACTCCACCTGCAATGGTACCGGCAATCCGCTGAAAATTCCGTTCTTTGGTAACGCTGTAACCCGGCTTCAATATGAAGACAATGGTGAGCAATATCCAGTAACTGTGATGTCCGTACGAAATCATTTCAACAATGATAAACCCCAGTAAACAAGTAATCATCATCCGCAAGGAATGACGAAATACAGAGGAATCCAGGCTAAGGTTATTGCGAAAAACAGCGTAACTGATTTCCTGGTGAGATACAAATTTTGAGTAATCCGTCTGCTTGCCGGAATGCTCTTTTATGTTAATATCCCGAACAAAATAACTGCCGATGGTATTGGCCTGTTCGCCGATCTTTCTGAGGTTAACCAATATCTTTTTCAATACCAGGTTACTGGCATTCTCCATCTTTGTAGCATCAATTTTTTCCTTTAGCTCATTGAGTGCAGGTAATAAATCAAACTGCTTTTTATATGGCAAATTTGATTGTATGGACAGTCCGGCCTTATCCAGTTCATCCGCAATATTTTTTATCAGGTCAGCAATTTCGGGCAGAATGCCAGTGGAAGCAAACCGCTCTCTTAGCATATTATAATCGTACCAGCTCGCAATGATCTGTTCATATAAATCAACCGCATCTGTAAAAGCGATCAGCAATACCTGCCCGGTAGGATTGGTATCTTTTACAATCTCTTTGCTTTTAAATAAAATCTGCCTCACTTCATCCTGCGCTTCATTTACCACTACCTGCTGTGCCAACAGCTTTTTATATTCCTCCTGCACATTTTTATCAATGTCGTATAAGTCTGCTTTTATCAGGAGCAATTTGGAGGTTTCATGAATACAGTTGCCCAGGGACCGTTGCGCCTGCCGGTAAGGTGTTACCAGATAAAGCGCCAAAGCCACCAACATATACCAAACGCCGCCAGCCAATATCAGCAACGAATCAATT
>Ga0105049_10001550_pt1 | contig 27116 bp, 18 predicted proteins | sample MAT06_FD_78087 | JGI IMG/M metagenome (GOLD analysis project Ga0105049, IMG submission 78087) | Freshwater microbial communities from Lake Fryxell liftoff mats and glacier meltwater in Antarctica - MAT-06 | ecosystem: Environmental > Aquatic > Freshwater > Ice > Liftoff microbial mat | place... | reverse complement strand
TAAACGGTAGCAGCCCTTTTAATATAACACATTTTATAGAGGGCTTCCTGCAAAAATCCGGTACCGCAGCTTTTACTTTTCCTTTGGGAGAAGGCGGTCTTTTTTCGCCCATTAGCTTTGAAAATCCTGGCGGCAGCTCCTTGAGGTACAAAGCGCAGAATCCTGGAAACAATCTAGATTTTAGCAACACGCAGGGTGCCAATAATCTTACTACGGTAAGCATGAAAGAATATTATATTTATAATGGCAGTGCGCCCGCAGGTTTTTCGGTAACGATGCCTTATAATAATTTTGCTACGGATGGCTATTCCGGTGCCGTTTCCAAAATGACCATTGCAGGATGGGATGGTGTACAATGGATGAACCTCGGAGATGCAGGAAACAGTATCGATGTGATGGCAGGCACCGTAACCATAACCTTAAATCAATCACTGAGCGGCATTGAAAAATTGACAGTAGGCAATACAGACCCCATCAACATACTGGCGGTGAGTCTTCAAAATTTCAGCGCTAAAACGGCTGCTAATTGTGGAGCCCTGTTTAACTGGAAATTGTTGGCAGATGAAGCGCTGCTAAACTTTGAATTGCAGCAAAGCAACAATGGCGCTGATTACACGGCTTTAAAAACCATCGCCCCCAACACAGGCACTGTTGCTACAACCTACAGTTACCATCAGCCGCAGGTACAGGATGGCCTGCAGTATTACAGGCTGAAAGTTACTACCGCGGCAGGCAGCATCTATTACAGCGATATCATCAAGCTCCAAAATAACTGTAACAAATTATTGATAAGTATTTCGCCCAACCCCGTAAAAGACAGGGTTTACATCTCCGGCTTAGAGGCAGGATACCGGGTAACAATTTTTGATGCAAATGGCGCCAGGATCGTTTCCAAAAAAGCAAACGGTTCTACCACCGCAGTAGACATGCAGCGTTATGCAAGCGGCACCTACGTCGTTTTTATTTCCGATATAGAGGGGGTTATTATTAACAAGAAAAAAATTATAAAACCTTAATTTTAAAAACAGTTTGTAACACCGTGGGTGTTTCGCCGGCAGTAGAGTCGCCAGGTGAGACACCCCTTTTTTATTGTTGTTATAGCCGTGCCTGGAACTAGTATCCAGAAATTTATTGTGCTAAAAAAATTGGATACAAACTCTTCAATATCTGCCACTCACTTTACTACAAGCGAACATATGTGACAGTCATGGTTTCACGAATCAAAAGCTAGACTACATCCACGATAATCCGTGCAAAGGCAAATGGAATCTAAGTGAAAACCCTGTAGGTTATCTTCATAGTTCTGCCATTTTTTACATTGACGGTGTGCAAAGCATTTACCCGGTTACTAATTTTATGAAGATGGATGATGTGGTATTCACAAAAAATTGGACGTAATGAAACGATGTATTCTGCGTTGACGCAAAGCTTTTTCTCTGCAACCTCTTCTGAAGGAGAATTGTGTGTTCAAAAGCAATTGTATGGTTGCAAACTCCCCTGCGGGAGACATTGCTAGAAAGTGAAATTGAATATAAGGTGAAAATATTATATTGACGCAACATCCCCAGCAGTAGGCATTGCTAAGAAGAAACTTTCAATACGGGAAAAATTGACAGGAAAGAAGGGTACTTTAAACCCGGCTAAAAATTTTAAATAAAAAAAAGACAAACCCAGAATTCTAGATTTGTCTTTTCTTGTGAACTGGCTGGGACTCGAACCCAGGGCCCATACATTAAAAGTGTATTGCTCTACCAACTGAGCTACCAATTCTGATCCCCTCGTTTGTAAGGGAGTGCAAAAATAAGGCAAAAACTTATTGCAGCAAATTTTTTTAAAAAAGTTTTTTAAATTTCTTTCTTTTTTATTTTCTAATAGTTCGCATACAGCAAAATATTGCACCTATTTTTGTACATAATAAACAAGCTGTATGAAAGATTTCTTCAACAATAAAGTGGTGGCTATCACCGGTGGCAGCGATGGGATTGGCAAAGCGCTGATCGATCTTTTGCTGCCTCTTGGCGCAAAAGTAGCCACTTGCGCCCGCAACCAAGATAAACTCTACGACCTCCAATTACGTCATTCTACCCTTCCGCTACATTGCGTGGTGGCCGATGTGAGTATTTACAACGACTGCAAACTTTTTATAGATTCTACCATCCAACAATTTGGTGGCATCGATATTCTCATCAATAACGCGGGGATATCAATGCGCTCATTGCTCAAAGATGCGGAGCCAGAAGTATTCAAAAAAGTGATGGACATTAATTATTTTGGCAGTGTTTATTGCACCAAATTGGCATTAGAATCGATCATCAACAGAAAAGGCACCATTGTAGGCGTCTCCTCTATCGCAGGATACCGCGGCCTTCCGGGCAGAAGTGGATATAGCGCCAGCAAATTTGCACTCAACGGATGGTTGGAATCTATTCGTACAGAACTAATGGATGATGGCGTAAATGTAATGTGGGTTTGCCCTGGCTTTACCAGAAGCAATATTCGCAATGCAGCCCTCAACGAAAAATCACAAGCACAAGGCGAAAGCCCCATGAATGAAGCTCAATTGATGAGTGCAGACGAATGTGCGGTACATATTGCCAATGCGATTGAAAAAAGAAAAAGAACAATCGTACTTACTTTTAAAGGGAAGCAAACGGTGTTTATGAATAAATTTTTCCCGGCATGGACAGACAGACTTACCAGGAATTTCTTTTTTAAAAATGGTAAATTGGTGAAGTAAAAGACCAGCATTCCTTTTGTGTGAATGCAAATAGTATTGTTGTAAAATCGAGACTTAACATTTTATCCATTAAATAAATTACTACATAGTTACTATGCCAATCATCACCTTTACCAGCGATATAGGAAATCAGGATTTTATGCCAGGAGCTGTTAAAGGTCAATTGTTAACCGCTATGCCCGATGCTAACATCATCGACATCACACACCTCCTTTCGCCCTTCAACTACCCACAAGCGGCATACGTTTGTAGAAATGTCATCCGCAACTTTCCAAAAGGCAGTTTTCACCTCATCATGGTGAACCTCTTCGACGAAAAACCAGAACACCTTTTATTAGTGCAACACAACGGTCAATACATTGCTTGTGCCGACAATGGTCTCATCACCCTGATATTAGAAGAGGTACCCCAAAAAGTAATTGCGCTGGCCACACATCCTTCGGAACAAAAAAATACCTTGCACTGCGCAAGTGTTTTTGCAGCAGCTTTCCGTGATGTTGCCGCCGGAAAAAAATTAGAAGACATCGGTGACCCGGAAATTTCTATCAAGGTTAAAAATCCATTGAGGCCAATGTTGAGCAACGACTGGATAGAAGGTCAAATTATTTTCATCGACAATTTTGAAAACGTGGTGGTGAACATTCACCGCGACGATTTTGAAAAACAACGAAAAGGCAGAAGTTTTTCCATCGTGTTCAAAAGAGATGAAACCATCGATAAAATCAGCGAAACCTACGCCGATGTAGCAGAGGGTGAAAAATTAGCTCACTTCAACTCATCTGGCTATCTCGAAATTTCTATTAACAAGGGCAATGCTGCCGGCTTATTTGGCTTGCAGGGTTTTTCAGAAACGTTACAGGTATCTACTCAGCAAAACAGACTATTTTACCAGACCGTTAAAATATTTTTTGAAAATAATTAATTTACCATCACCAAAATTTTACTATCACAACACTAAAATTTCCTACAATGAAAAAAATGACCATTGCAATCGCTTCCTGCTTTTTTGCGGTTACAGCAATTGCACAAGTAAAAATGCCCCAGCCCTCTCCGCTTCAAACGATCAAGCAAGAGTTTGCGTTGGGTAGCATCGAAGTAAAATACAGCCGCCCGGCTGCGAAAGGCCGCAAAGTATTTGGCGACCTGGTACGGATGAATCAATTATGGCGCACAGGTGCCAACGGCGCTACGATCGTAAGATTTACGGATGCTGTTGAGATCAATGGCAAAAAAGTTGATACGGGTTCTTACGCCCTCTATACTATCCCTGGCAACGAAAGCTGGGAAATTATACTCAATAAAGGGATTAGCAATTGGGGCGTTGATGGCTACAAAGTGTCAGACGATGTACTTCGTTTTAAAGTTACTCCTATGAATGTAAAAAATAAAGTGGAAAGTTTCACGATCCAGTTTGCAGATATCAAACCAGAAACTTGCGAAATGCATATTATTTGGGAAAAAACTGCTGTTGCCATTCCGATCAAAGCTACCATCAAAAGCCGCATTCAAGCACAGTTAGAAGATGCCCTAAAGGGTGACAAAAAACCATACTGGCAGGCCGCACAGTTTTACAATGAGTACGACAACAACCCAAGCAAGGCATTGACCTACGCCAACGAAGCAGTAAAAGAAAATCCAAAGGCATTCTGGATTTGGTTGTACAAAGCTAAACTTGAAAAAACTTTAGGTGATAAAACAGCAGCCATGGCGAGTTCTAAAACTTCCATGCAACTGGCCACCGAAGCTAAAAATGCTGATTATGAGAAAATGAACAAGGATCTTCAAAAAACATTGAAATAATATAAGTTTGAAATTTTTTTAAAAAGCTGCGCTTTACGCAGCTTTTTTTATGACTGCATCTCCCGCAATTTTTTTTGCGAGCGAACTACCAGTATCATCTGCAACGCGATGGCCATTAAAATCAATATTAGTCCGGCATAAAACCCAGGATGCTAGCTTTTGTTTTCACCTAAAAAAACAAACGCCAGAATGATGCCATACACTGGCTCCAGATTATAGGTAAGATTGGCCGTAAACGCCGAGATCTTTTGCAGCGCTTTTAGTTGAAGATCAAAAGCCAGCGCGGTGCACAAGATCGCCAGTATCAATAACCAGCCTAAGTCGCTCGCTGTAGGTAAATAATAAGTTGCAGGAAACTGTTGTAAATAAAATGGCAACACCAAAGTGAGCAGCAACCATCCGCCGCCCAATTCATACAACGTAAGTGTTTTGGGAGTAAACCGAAGCAATAGTTGTTTGTTCAGGATAGGAAATACTGCACTCCCGACGGAGGAAAGGATGCCAAACAAAATCCCTATTTTATATTGAGGATGAAAATCGAAGATGATATAAATTCCGGAAATGGCAATCAAACCCAATCCCAACTCCTTCCACTCCATTTTTTTTCGCAGGATCAATGGCTCCAGCAAAGCTGTAAAAAAACCAGTTGCACTAAAGCAAACCAACGCCACCGATACATTGGCGTACTTCACACTCCCATAAAAACTCACCCAATGCAGCGCAATGACGAAGCCCACCCCAGCAATCTTCCACCTGTCTTTAGCATTGATCCTTTGCAACTGTTTGCTAAAATACATCCACACACCCAACACCATAACGGTAAGGAACATCCGATACCACACCAGTAAACCTTCGTTGAGTAAAATAAGTTTACCTAATATGGCCGTAAAACCAGCTAAAAAAACAGCAACATGCAGTTGCAGAAACGCTTTTTTCATCAATGGTAAAGATAATGTTTCCGTTTTTGCCTTTTCTCAGCAATGCCTCCCGAAGGGGACGCTGCGTACCGCTTCTCTGCAATGTCTCGCACAGGGGGCGCTGCGAACCGCTTCTCAGCAATGCCTCCCGAAGGAGACGTTGCTGAGAAACAAAAACCTGGCAGCCTTATTTTAGTAAAGCTGGACACTACCTCAAAGATAATTTCCCCAAAAAACTGTAAAAAAGTAAAGCCCATGGCTCCCCAAAAGCAAACATCATTATATTTGCCCACTTATAACAACTAACATCGTATGAGCTTTAAACGTATCAACAACATCACAGGCTGGGCAATCTGCCTAATAGCCTGCGCCGTGTATATCATGACCATGGAGGCTACCGGTAGCTTTTGGGACACCGGCGAGTTTGCTTCCAGTGCTTATAAACTTCAAATTCCGCATCCACCAGGAGCTCCGCTATTTGTACTCCTCGGTCGTTTGTTCATGGTGCCTTTCGGTCCAGCATCAGCTGCCACGGGTATCAACCTGATGAGTGCCCTTGCCAGCGGTTTTACTATTTTGTTTTTATTTTGGAGCATCACACACTTTGCCCGCAAGATTGTGCAAAAAGATGGCACTCCCTTAACCTTGGATAAAACCGTAGGCATTATGGCCGCAGGTGTTGTGGGCGGATTGGCATACACTTTTTCCGACTCTTTCTGGTACTCTGCTGTAGAGGCAGAAGTTTACGCACTCTCCTCTTTTTTTACCGCAGTTGTGTTTTGGGCCATGTTGAAATGGGATCAGGCAGTTGCAGATGAAATGGAAGCTGGTATTAAAGGAAATTTTACCCGGGCCGACCGCTGGATCATCCTTATTTTCTTCTTGATGGGATTATCAATCGGAGTTCACTTGTTGAATATCTTGACCATACCCGCCATGGTGGTGATCTATTATTATAGAAGATACAAAGCCACCAATTGGGGCACTTTCTGGGCTTTCGTAATTGGCTGTATCATTACAGGATTTGTTCAAAAAGCTGTGATCCAATGGAGCATCAAAGGCGCCGGCAACATGGACATCCTTTTTGTGAACAGCTTTGGCCTTCCCTTCTTTAGCGGGTTCGCCTTTTTCTTCATTATGATCGCCGTGCTTATTTATTTCGGATTAAAAATTGCACAAAAAAATAGCTGGAACTTTCTTAAACTTGGCCTGTGGTGTTTTACATTCATGCTACTAGGTTACTCTACCTATTTCACTACACTGATACGTAGCAACGCCAATACGAGCGTAGATATGTTTAATGTAGACAATCCCGTAAACCTTGTGGGTTACCTCGGCCGGGAGCAATATGGCGATTGGCCGATATTATATGGACAAGACTTTACTGCAGAAATTGTAGATACCGATGTACAGGAAACTTATATAAAGAGTGATGGAAAATATGAGAAGAATGGCAGAAAGGTGTCCTACGTATATGCCCCTCAAGACAAACATCTGTTTCCGCGTATGTGGGACCAAAGCAATGATCAAGGACATGCAGATTATTACGCCAATTGGGCAGGAATAGGCAAAGACCAGCAAGGAAATTATGAACGCAAACCAACCATGGGCGAAAACATTCTTTTTGCATTCGACTATCAGGTAAATTGGATGTACTGGCGGTATTTCATGTGGAATTTTGCAGGAAAACAGAATGATGTACAGGGTACTAATATGGACAATGTAAGAGACGGCAACTGGAAAACCGGCATCGGTTTTTACGATAACCTACGACTAGGCGATCAAAAACAATTGCCAGACACCCTTAAAAACAACAAAGCCAACAACAATTATTACGCATTACCTTTCATATTGGGTTTGTTGGGATTGTTTTATCATATTAGAAAAGATGGTAGAGACGCCCTTGTGGTAGGACTCCTCTTTTTCTTCACTGGATTAGCGATTGTATTTTACCTCAACCAGGCAGGTAACCAGCCAAGGGAAAGGGATTATGCGTTTGTAGGTTCTTTTTATGCTTTCGCCTTTTGGATCGGAATTGGCGTATTGTGGGTAAGAGATCTACTCATGCCCGCAGTTAAAAACCTCAAAATGTCTAGCTACATTGCAGGTGCTGTCTGCCTTTTACTGGTTCCGGTTATTATGGGAAGCCAGGGATGGGACGATCACGATAGAAGTCGCAAAACGCTGGCGCCAGATTTGGCCAGAAACTATCTTGAAAGCTGCGCGCCCAATGCTATCTTGATCACCTTTGGAGACAATGACACCTACCCATTGTGGTATGCTCAAGAAGTACAAGGAGTAAGAAGAGATATCCGGGTGATCAACAGTAGTTTGTTGGGAACAGATTGGTACATCAATCAGTTGCGTTACAAATTAAACGAAAGTGATCCTATTGATCCAATTTGGACAGAAGCCCAAATAGAAGGGCCTAACAGAGATGTGGTGTATGCCCCAGAACGTATTTTTGGCCAGAACAACCCAATGACTGGCCAATACTACGCAAAAGCAGGTATTGCAGATCCTAATCAACCGATGGATCTTTATACCATGATGAAAAACTTTGCGGGTAGTGATGACCCAAACAAATACCAGGTTGGCCAAGATGGAAATGTGTTGAACTTATTTCCAACCAGAAAAGTGTATGTGCCAGTGGATATGAATGTTGTAAAGAGCAACGGCACCGTAAATGCAAACGACAGCGTTTTGAGCGCCATTGCATTCGAAATTCCAAAATCTGTGCTATATAAAAATGATGCTGCAATCCTCAACATCATTGCCGCCAACAAATGGAAACGCCCCATTTATTTTACCTCCCCTTATCAGGAATTGGGTTTCCAAAATTTCTTGCGCCAAGACGGATTAACTTATAGATTGGTACCAGTAGCCAACGGTGAAATCAATCAGGATTGGATGAAAGATAAGCTGATGAACAAATTTGTATTTGGGAATGCTGATAAAAAAGGCGTTTATTTCGATGAAGAGAATCGCAGGCACCTCAATAGCATACGTGCCGCTTATGCACAGGCCGCCATCAATTTTGCACAAACGGGCAGGAAAGAAGAAGCCAAACAATTCCTGAACAAATGCGACAAGATGATGGATCCGTCTAACATGCCTTATGGGCTTGTGAGCCGCAACCAACAACATAACCAAACCTCGCTGATGTTTGTATACGGTGCTTATTTATCAGGTGATACTGCATTGGCACAAAAAGCAGGTGGAGCGCTAAAGAAAGACATGCTACAGCAGCAAGCGTATTACGGAGGCTTGTCGGAAAACAGAAGATTCTCATTGGATTACGAAGTACAGCGCAACGACAATCTATTGAAGAGCCTGCTGGCCATGGAACAAGAGTTTGGTGCTAAACCTGGCATTAACCCAGAAATGATTGGTCCGGTACAAACCATCCCAACTCCAACAAACCCGGTGTTGCCTAAATAACCAGAATAATTTTAATATTAACTTTTATAAGACCTGCCTTTACCGGCAGGTCTTTTTTATTTAACAAACAAACCAAACGACTGCAAGATTTGTTATGTAAGTTGTACTTTGATTTTACTAAGTTGAAGGATTGGGCGTTTCTTCTTCAGTTTTACCTTTTGAAATAAAAAATATGCGCGGTTTTAACTTTTCCAAATACAACCCCCTCGAGGATGCAAAATCCAAATTTGAGCAACTACTCGACCTTTTTATGCAATTGCTTACCTACACCAGCGGCGATTTTAACGAAGCCATGCAGTGGATGAATGAGCTGGATAAACAATACAAACTCACCGACGATGATTATGGCATGGGAGATTTTTTGGAAGAACTCAAAAGCAAAGGATACATTGAAGAGGAATCAAAGAATGGGTCTATAAAAATTACGCCCAAAACAGAACAAGGTATTCGCAAAAAAAGTTTGGAAGAAATTTTCGGTAAACTCAAAAAAACTAAAACCGGGAACCACCATACATTCAAACCGGGCGGAGGCGATGAGATCAATCCGGAAACCAGGCCCTTTCAGTTTGGCGATACCATGGAGCAGATCGATTTTACCAGCAGCATTCGCAATGCGCAAATCAACCATGGCATCGACGGTTTTAAAATGTCGGAAGACGATTTAGAGATCAGGGAAACGGATTTTAAATCGCAAACCTCCACCGTACTAATGATCGATATCTCTCACTCTATGATCTTATATGGTGAAGACCGAATTACTCCTGCTAAAAAAGTGGCGATGGCACTGAGTGAGCTGATCAAAACAAAATATCCAAAAGATACTTTAGACATCGTAGTATTTGGAAACGACGCCTGGACCATTGAAATAAAAGATCTTCCTTATTTGCAAGTGGGGCCTTACCATACCAATACCGTGGCAGGGCTGGAGTTGGCCATGGATATACTTCGGAGAAGAAGAAATCCCAATAAACAAATTTTTATGATCACTGATGGCAAACCAACCTGCCTCAAGCAAGGAACCAAATATTACAAGAACAGTTTCGGAGTAGATCGCAAAATTCTCAACCGATGTATGAGTTTGGCAACGCAGTGCAAGAAAGTAAAAATTCCCATCACCACCTTCATGATTGCCAGCGATCCGTACTTACAAAAGTTTGTACAAGAATTTACAGAAACCAATAATGGCAAAGCCTTTTTTGCTTCGCTCGATAAATTGGGCGCCTTTATATTCAAAGATTTCGAAAGCGGCAGGAGAAAAACAGTGTATTAAATAATATTCAATTAAACCAACAGAACGAATTTATAATGGCAAAAACACCAGCAAAAACAGCATTGGCAAGCACTCTCGGAGAACTGAAACAATCTGGCTACCAACCAAAGTCTATCAAAGAAGAAATCAGGCAGAACCTGATCAAAAAAATTACCGCTAAGGAGAACCCTTTTCCTGGTATTCTTGGATATGAAGATTCAGTGATACCAGATACAGAAAGAGCATTGTTAAGCAAACACAATATTTTGTTCTTAGGATTGCGTGGTCAAGCAAAAACGCGTATGGCGCGTCAAATGACAGGACTGTTGGATGAATACATTCCAGTAGTAGCAGGTAGTGAAATTAATGACGACCCTTTTAAACCGATTTCAAGGTATGCCGTAGATATGATCGCTGCAAAAGGCGATGACACGCCGATTGTATGGTTACACAGCAGCCAACGTTACGGAGAAAAGTTGGCCACTCCAGACGTAAGCGTAGCCGATTTAATTGGCGACATCGACCCCATCAAAGCAGCTAATTTGAAATTGAGTTTTGCAGATGAGGGCGTACTTCATTATGGCATTATTCCACGAAGCAATCGTTGCATTTTTGTGATCAATGAATTGCCCGATCTGCAAGCCCGGATCCAGGTATCCTTATTTAATATTTTAGAAGAAGGGGATTTACAAATCAGGGGGTTTAAATTGCGTTTACCCCTAGACGTTATGTTTGTTTTTACGGCTAACCCGGAAGACTATACCAACAGAGGAAGTATTGTTACTCCATTAAAAGACAGGATCGAAAGTCAGATACTTACCCATTATCCAAAATCAGTTGAAACCGCACTGGGCATAACTGAACAGGAAGCTGATATCAGTGAAGAGCAAAAAGAAAAAGTAGCCATCAGCGATCTCATCAAAAGATTGATAGAACAAGTGGCATTTGAAGCCAGGGAAAGTGAAATGGTAGATAAAAAAAGTGGGGTGAGTGCCAGGTTAACCATCGCAGCCTACGAAAATGCCGTGAGCGCTGCAGAAAGAAGAGCCATCATCAATGGAGAACCGAGTACGCAGGTTTGGCTCAGCGATTTAACAGGTATCATCCCGTCCATCACTGGCAAAATAGAGTTGGTGTATGAAGGTGAGCAGGAGGGTCCATATCAGGTGGCTGTAAATTTGGTAGAACGCGCCATTAGAAACCAGTTTAAACAATATTTTCCGAGTCCGGAAACATTGAAGAAAAGAAAAAGCGCAGAAAATCCAGTTGAAAACCCGTACAAGGCGATTATTGCTTGGTTCGACGGTGGCAATAGCTTAGACCTGTTTTTAGAAACCAGGGATGACGATAAAATACAGTTGCTCTACAAAGTGAATGGATTGCATGCGCTGGTGAAAAAATATTTTCATACCGGCAACGAAAAAGAAACAGCTTTGCTGATGGAGCTAGTCTTACATGGATTGGCCGCACATTCCTTGATCAGCAAAAAAGTAATCGATGGAAAAATTGAATTCAAAGATTTGATGGGCAGTATGCTGAATATGGGCAACGACCATTTTAACGAAGAAGATTTTAATGAGGAAGATTATAATTAATGCTTAACGCTGAATTAAAATATAAGATGCTGGTTCAAACATGGAGGAAACATTGGAACCAGCATTTTTTTTATATAATATTTACTTCTCGTTCTAAAACAACCAAAAATTTTTCTTGAACGGCTTGAATGACGTTTTCACTCAGGGCAAATATTTCCTGTCCAGTTGCATTCCCATAATTCACCAATACCAGTGCTTGTTTTGCATAACATCCCGCATCTCCTTTTCGATAACCCTTAAAACCACATTGTTCTATGAGCCAACCTGCAGCCAGTTTAACGGAGTTATCTGGTAAATGATATCCAACAATTTGAGGAAATTCTTTTTGAAGCCGATCAAACTCAACAGTGCTGATGGCGGGATTCTTGAAAAAACTTCCCGCATTTCCAATTTCTGAAGGATTGGGTAATTTACTACTGCGGATTTGGATGACAGCCTGCGCAATATTGCTGATGCTGAGCTGCTGAACGCCCATCTGCTCCAACTGCTGCTGAATAGCTCCGTAACTCGCATTAAAAACGGGTTTTTTGCGAAGCTTGTAAGTAACAGCGGTAATCGCAAACTGATTTTTGAATAGTTGTTTGAATACCGATTCCCGGTAACCAAAGGCACAATCGTTTAAACCAAACCGCACCAACTTTTGATCGTTCAGGTGCCATGCTTCCAATTCTTCAAACACGTCTTTAAGTTCGACGCCATAGGCTCCAATATTTTGCATGGGACTTGCTCCAACATTGCCGGGGATCAGCGACAAGTTTTCGACGCCGCCCAAATTTTTAGTAATACAATACTGTACAAATCCATGCCATGATTCTCCGGCGCCTGCTTTGAGGTACACGAAATCTGCATCCTCTTTTACCATTTCAATTCCTTTGATCTGATTCTTCATCAGCAATCCATCATAATTTTTGGTAAATAGGAGATTGCTGCCGCCGCCCAATATCATGCTAGGATGGGGACGGAACATGTCTTTTGCAAATGCCTGCAAAGCACTCAATTCATCCACATCACTAAATGTAGCAAAATACCTGGCGGCAACATTGATCCCAAAAGTGTGGAGCGATTTTAATGATGTATTTTCCTGTATGTTCATGGATCGTTAAAAATATATTTTCAGTCAAAACAACAAGTACATATTGGTTTACATTGCATCTACATCCGCCAGCACTGATACTCCCTTAAAAGATTTTTCACTTTGCAAAATGTTGATGTGGTTGCGAATTACTTTCCGGTAGATTTTACTCATGCCGGGCTCTTTGGGAAGTTTCAACATGATTTCCATGATATAGAGATTGCGTTTTCTCCCAACCATGGGCGCAGCTGGCCCAACAACATAGGGCTTCAAATCTTGTTGTAGCAAATGAACCAATTTTTCAGCGGCGGCATCCACCGTATTTTTATCCTTGTGTTTTAAGGTGAGCATGATGACTCTACTAAACGGGGGATAAAAGAATTCTTTTCTATTCGCAATTTCATATCCATAGAATTTTTCAAAATCGTGTTGTTGCACCAAATGCAATACCGGGTGTTGCACATTCATGGCCTGAATAATTACTTTACCCTGTGCATGTTTTCGGCCAGCCCTTCCGCTTACCTGCTCCATCAATTGGAAGGCTCGTTCATTGGCCCTAAAATCGGCAAAACTCAATAAGCCATCTGCATCCAGAATGCCTACCAAACTTACGTTTTCAAAGTCGAGCCCCTTTACCACCATTTGGGTACCTACCAAAATATCGATTCGATGTTGTTCAAACAATTGAATGAGGTTGTCATGCGCCGTTTTACCCCGTACACTGTCAACATCCATCCTTGCAATTTTGTATTGATCGAAGTCTGTTTCCAGTTGTTCCTCAATTTTTTCGGTACCAAAATTTTTCTCCAGCCATGTTTGCGTTTGACAGGCAGGGCAAGTAACTAATTTTGGATAAGTACTCCCGCAATAATGACAATGCAGCTTGTTGCTGTATTTGTGTAAAGTAAGCGATACATCACAATGTGTACACTGTGGAATAAAACTACAAGTACCGCAAATCAAATAGGGATTGTATCCTCTTCTGTTTTGGAAAAGGATGACCTGTTTGCGGTTGCTCAGTTCTGTTTGAATGGCTTCTTTTAGTTGCGGACTGATCATCACCTTTCCCTTTTGAGCTACCTGACGGGTATTGATGATTTCTATGGCAGGTAATAATAACCCGCCAAACCTTTCATCGAGGTACACCAGTCCGTATTTATTTTGTTTGGCATTGTAATAACTCTCCAATGAAGGCGTGGCGCTTCCTAATAATACTTTGGCACCAAATAAAGATGCATAAAAAATGGCAGCGTCTCGTGCATTGTACCTAGGTGCCGGATCCTGCTGTTTATAGGAAGAGTCGTGCTCCTCATCTACAATGATGAGCCCGAGCTCTTTAAAGGGCAGTAAAAGGGCGCTACGGGCGCCAAGAACAATCTTAACCTCGCCTGTTCTGATCTTATTCCACAATTCAATGCGTTCCTGGTTATTAAATTTAGAATGGTAAATGGCGATGTTGCCACCAAAATGTTTTTGTAATCTTCGTATCACCTGTGCCGTTAGTGCAATTTCTGGTAGGAGATACAACACCTGTTTGCCGGCATTGAAACTGGTCTCCATCAATTTAATGTACAACTGGGTTTTACCACTGCCGGTTACTCCATGCAACAAGCATACATTTTTCTTTTCAAATTGTTGAACCAGTGCATCTAAACAGGATTGTTGTTTCCCGCTTAAAGTAAAATCGATGATTACTTCTTTAGGAAGTGTGGGAATTCTGTCGATCGCTCTTTTTTCAACTAGTAAAATATTTTTATCGCAAAGGCCTTTCAATTGTGCTGCGCTGGCATTGGCTTTTTTTAAAAGTTCTGCTTGCACTACATCGCCAGCCGTTTTTTGGAGGTGGAGGTAAGCCAGTAAAAGATCCATTTGTTTGGGCGCTCCCTTCCAGTCGTTGAACAATTGACTGAGTGCATCTTCGGACAGGTATTGCGGCGCTAACAATACATAAGATTCCTTTTTAACCTTGTAACGTTCGCTGAGTTCTTCCCAGATAAAACATACATGTTTATCAATCAGTTTTTTGATAACGGGATACACATGTGTGGCATCTAATATCTGCTGCACTTCGGTAAGTTGTAATTGTTTTTTCAAAAGCAGTGCTTCGGCTACCAAAAACTCTTCATCACTTAATTCTGAAAAATCTTCACCGATGCTTTCATTATAGATGAGGATGGTTTCACTGTTTAGTTTAAAGTTGGCAGGTAATGCAGCCGCCATCACTTCCCCTTCGGTACACATATAATACTCACTCATCCATTCCCAAAAACGAAGCTGTTGTGGATACAACAAAGGCGCATCATCCAATACATTTAAAATAGGTTTGGTGGGATAGTTTGGTTTTTCGGTACTAATGGCTTTGATGATGCCTGCATACTTTTTATTTTTACCAAACACCACTTCTACCCTACAGCCTATTTGTGTTTTTTGTAACAATGCTTCCGGAACTGCGTAGGTATATACGGCAGGTAGTGCCAGTGGCAGTACAACGTATGCCCAATGTGTAATGGTTTCTTCCTTAAATAAGCTGGCCGGCTGTTCGTACATGCAAACATTTAATGGGTAAAGGTAAATTTCTTTAGGCGGTTTTTCGCTCAGTCATTTATCCAAACAGCGTTGTATCTGCGTAAACCATCTTCCATTATTTGGTACACTTTTTCTTTAAGCGCTGAAGTTTGGTCTATGGTATATCCTTGTACCGGCACTTCGGCTAAGTAAATTGCACGGGATCTCCCCGGAGTCATACTGAATACAGATCGGTAATGCATCCGGTCCAATGCATCCAGAAACAATACTGGCTTGATAGGTGTTTGGGTATCAATCGCAATTCGAAAAGCGCCGTCGTAAAAACTTTTCAGTGCAGTATCACCCATATTAAAAGTGCCTTCCGGGGCAATTACTACGGATATATTTTTTCTAAGCACTGCTTTAAGGGTAGAGACACTGACTGCCCGGTGAGTGGCATCGCTGCGGTCAACAGTTACCACTGCCTTTTTATATATATAACCAAATATGGGCAGTTTCGACATTTCCGCTTTTCCCAATACCCGAATGTGTTGGTACCGAAAGGCTGTCATCAAAATAGGAATATCCATATAGGAAATATGGTTGAAGACAAATATGCAGGGGTGAGTGGCATCATGTGGTGCTTCAAACCGATTTTGATGGCGAATTCCCCAAAATAGCAAACATGCATTTGCCCAAAAGCGGCAAATGGCGTAAATCATATTACCTCCTTTTTCTTTTCCAAAAAAAGAAGCCACAATTACAAAGGGTAATAAAATGAACATCCACGTCAAAAAAATCAAGAAAGCGTAGATACTAAAGATGAACCGGGTAGGTTTGCTGATAAATTTCATTGGGCACAAATATAAAAGGTTTTGAAATATTGGAAATACCCTTTTTAAGGTAAGAGGCAGCCATGAATCGTTCTGAGAAATAGATTCGTAAAACTTCAAGGGTACCACAATTTGTAAAGATGTACAGGGATAAGGTACAGAAAAGGTACCAGCCTTCTTAGATAAGCGTTAATAACAGTTAATAAATAGTCAATGTGTGTACAAACCCTGGGCACCTAAAAGCGGCCAACCAATTGAAAATGAACCGAAAACGCCTTGTTCAGGGTTGTGTTCAAAAAAATCAAATAAAGTTTTAATAAAAGCTTCTCTTTTTAACCACAAAACCCTACCTTTGCCGTCCTAAATTCGGGTATGTTATGTTAGCAGTAGTAAAAATCGCAGGTCAGCAATTTAAAGTAAAAGCAGGAGATAGCCTGTACGTTCCTCATATCGAGGGTAAATCTGGAGATTCTTTGGAATTTACAGAAGTTCTGTTCACCAGTAACGGTGGTTCTATCGTTAGTGGAGCAGACGTTAAGGCTGTTGTAAAAGCTGAAATTGTAAATGACCTTGTTAAGGGCGAAAAAGTAATCGCTTTTAAAATGAAAAGAAGAAAAGGTTTCCGTAAAAAGCACGGTCATCGTACGCAGTACACACACATCAAAGTAACTGCAATTGCTTAATTAAAGTTGATTGGTTATTTCGGCATTTTTATTCAATATTTTTGTTGAATAAATTGTTGAAAATTATAGACTGATTAAACTAAAAAACAACGTAAAAAATGGCACACAAAAAAGGTGAAGGTTCCGTAAAAAACGGCCGTGATTCACAAAGCAAAAGATTAGGTGTAAAAATATATGGTGGTCAGGCTGCAGAGTCTGGAAACATCATTATCCGCCAGCGTGGAACAGAATATCATCCTGGCAAAAATGTTGGCCTTGGTAGAGATTTTACCATCTTCGCACTCACCGATGGTGTAGTTGAATTTAGAAAAACAAAAGGCGATAGAACTTTTGTTTCTGTAGTTGCTGTGGAAGCCACTGCTTAATTTTTTAATATTTTTTTTGGTAATATCAAAATAGTATTTATTTTTAAGTATTATTTACTAACCAATTAAATTCTAAAAAAAATGGCAACTGTAAAAAAAGCCGCTCCTAAAAAAGCCGCTCCTAAAAAAGCCGCTCCTAAAAAAGCTGCTGCAAAAAAAGCCGCTCCTAAAAAAGCTGCTGCAAAAAAAGCTGCTCCTAAAAAAGCTGCTCCCGCAAAAAAAGCCGCTCCTAAAAAAGCTGCTCCTGCGAAAAAAGCCGCTCCTAAAAAAGCTGCAAAGAAAGCTGCTCCAAAAAAGAAGTAAGCTCTTTATCAAAGCGATCAAATTTGAAACCCCGGCTCATCCGGGGTTTTTTTATATCTATAACTCAAGCCTGTAATGCTTTTGATGGATTTTAATGTATAAGAAACAGATCAAAAAATAATAGCTATTTTTTTGAATCGATACTTTCACTTGCAATAATCTGTAATTTTGAAAAATGGATAATTATCAAATAGCCGACAATTTTTCGTTGCTTGCAAAGCTGCTCGACATTCATGGAGAAAATAGTTTCAAATCAAAATCTTATGCAAGCACCGCATTCGCTATTGAGAAATTAAACCTCCCCTTGATAGGCACGCCAAGAGAAAAAATAGCCACCATAAAAGGTATCGGAACGTCGGCTGCACAAAAAATTTTGGAGCTGTTAGACACCGGCAAATTAGCAAGCCTGGAAGAAATAATTCAAAAAACACCCCCCGGAATCATCGAAATGCTCTCCATAAAAGGGATCGGTCCAAAAAAAATTAACACCATTTGGAAAGAGATGGAGATTGAAAATGTGGGGGAATTATTATATGCTTGCAAAGAAAACAGGTTAAAATTGTACAAAGGCTTCGGAGAAAAAACACAAGCCAATATTATAGACACGATTGAATTTTATCAAAAGAGCAAAGGAAGTTATTTATATGCGCAGGCGGATGCTATTGCGCCTCTCATCACCGATTTTTTAGGTAAAAAATTAGAGGGTATTCGAATGGCGCTCACAGGTGCATTTATTCAGCAAGAAGAAGTGATTCATGAGCTCGAATATGTAATAGCCGCAACAGCCGAAAATATTGTAAAAATATTATTGAATACCGACGGTATTTCGCTTGAAGAAAGAAGCGAAAATATGTTGCGCTATAACAGTAGTGCAGGCATCAAAATAAAACTCTACCCCGCTACCCAAAACAGTTTTCCTGCCACCCTCATTCGTACATCTTCTTCGCCAGATTTCGTATCAACATTGGAGCAAGAATACCCCCACATATTCGATGAAAACGGCCAGGATGAAATAGCAAGATTTGAAAATGCCGGTTTACAATATATCCCTGCTGCTTTACGCTACGATGCGAGTACGATTTCGCTGGCAAAGAGCCGTCAACTGCCCCAATTGATTCAACCATCTGATATCAAAGGCATCATTCATTGTCACAGTAACTGGAGCGATGGCAGTAACACACTGGAAGAAATGGCCAAAGCTGCCAAACACCGAGGTCTGGAATACCTCGTGATCAGCGATCATAGTAAATCAGCTTTTTATGCACAAGGGTTGCATGAAGATAAAGTGAGCGCGCAGCACCAGCAAATAGATGAATTGAACCAACAACTTTATCCCTTTAAAATTTTTAAAAGTATTGAAAGCGACATTTTAAATGACGGTTCATTAGACTACCACGATGATATATTAGCCAGTTTTGATCTGGTAATCGCATCTGTGCACAGCAATCTTAAAATGACAGAAGAGAAAGCCATGGTGCGCCTGTTGAAAGCCATTGAAAATCCTTATACCTGCATCTTGGGCCACATGACGGGTAGATTGTTGCTCAGCCGTCCGGGATATCCTGTAAACCACCAGCGAATCATCGAAGCCTGTGCGGCCAATCAAGTAGTAATAGAGTTGAATGCCCACCCAAGCAGGTTGGATATTGATTGGAGATATATCAAACAAGCAACAGAAAAAAATGTAATGATCTCCATCGATCCGGATTCCCACCATACCGATGGCTTGGATGATACAAGGTTTGGCGTGATGGTAGCACAAAAAGCCATGATGCAGCCCAAACAAAACCTGAGTAGTTTTTCCTTAATAGAATTCGAAGCATTTTTGAATGCAAGAAAAAAAAGAAAACAATGGTAAACAGTAAAGCAAAAACGAAACTTCTTGTAGAGTGATAGAATAGGTATTCCGCTTCACACAAAAAACGGATAGGATGATTGGCAACTAATATGAATCCGTTATAAGTTGAAAAGTATGTTATCATTCTTCTTTCCCTAAGAAAGGCAACTTTACAAAGAAGCTGGTGCCAGAACCTTCGGTCGTTTCAAACCAAATTTGACCACCCATTTGTTCGGTGATTCGCTTACACATCGCCAATCCTAAACCCGTACCAGATGTTTTGGTAGTGAAGTTGGGGGTAAATATTTTTTCTTGAATATTCTCAGGAATGCCGTCCCCATTGTCCGTGATCTTTACTAAAACCTGTTCATTTTGCAGGGCGGTACTTACTTGCACTTGCGGCATTTTCCCTTCGGGTACAGATTGCAATGCGTTCTGAATAAGGTTGGTAAACAATCTGTTGATATGCGTTTTATCTGCGTGCAACTCAATGGCTTCATCTGATAACTGCCATTGCATAAATATTTTCTCATTCCCTTCGTGGAGCCTGCGTATCGACTGCAAGGATTCTGTTAAGTCAAGACTTTCTTTTCTGGCATTTTCAATATTGGCAAACTGACTAAACTCACTGGCGATATTACTGAGGTGATCTATTTGTTCTACCAATGTATTGGCCACGCTAGCGGTCAGTTCCTTTACATCAGGGGAATTATTTTCGATAGACCTTTGCAAAAATTGCATACTCAGTTTCATAGGAGTTAGTGGATTTTTGATTTCGTGTGCCACCTGTTTCGCCATCTCTCGCCACGCACCCTCTCTTTCTGTTTTTGCTAATGCAACAGCACTCTCATCCAGCTTTGAAAGCATCTTATTGTATTCGTTTACCAAACTACCAATTTCATCATTGCCGGTCCATACAATGGCATCATTCACTTTACCTAAATTGATATCTTTCATCTTATCACCGATAACAGCAAATGAATGCGTAATTCGGTTAGCAATAAACAAAGCCACAATACCCGCAATCAGGAAAATAAAGGCGTTTAGGTTGATGATGGTAACGAGGAAGTTGGCAATTTCCTGTTGCAGTTTACTTTCAGAAGTAAAGTAAGGAATGTTGAGATATGCAGAGGTATTACCGTTGGCATCAAACACGGGAACATAACTGCTAACAAAGGCAAGGTTACCTATCTTTTCTTTTTGAAAGTATTGTATCTCCCGCTTATCATTTAAGTGGTAATATGCAAGGGGTTCCATCTTTGTGCTCACAATACCTTTGATGTAGGGAAGTGGAAGTGAGGCCAGTCGGAGGTTTCCTTTCAAATCGTACAGGTTTACATCTACCCCATGAATCTCTGCAATCTTCATCACATCGGCTTCTAGTGTTTGGGTGGTACCTCCCGCTGTTACTGGCAAGGTATTACTCATCTGCCATCCATTCGACAAAGAAGTGGTTACCTGATTTTTCATGATTTGTATAGCCCTGCTTAATTTTTCCTGGTTGTTACTTTCATACCTGCTGATGAAAAACAATATGGTAGCAATACCAATGACAATAAAAGAAACGGTACTTATAAAAATAATGATCCCGTGAATTTGATTGCGAATACTGAGATGCCAATACTGCCGAAGTTTGTGCCAACTGAATTTGGAATTTACCAATGCTGTGAGAAACCAGAGCAAAGCCATTACAAACAAGAAAGCACAAAAAAAGTAAGAGAATAAGGTGATAGACTGAAGCGCACGCCTTGTTTCTTTCACAATGACGATCAGTTTATCTGGTCCTGCTTTGTACCAAAGTTCATCGTGCCCATTCTTATTAACAAGTAAATATTCTTTGCCTAAAAAATTATAATCGGGTAATGCACTGCTGAAGGGATAATCGTTGTGACTGGTAATCAGTTTCTTTTTATTGTATATAGCAAAAGCGTACAAAGAAGAATTTTCAATGGCATTGTCGATTCCTTTGCTAAACAATTCAGGATACAATTTTTCATTCCTTATTTTTTTAGGTGTAACTAAAATAAAAATAGTACCCATGAGATTATCCAGTGTATCCTTGATCTCTTTTTTGCTGATGTAGCTGAACTTATCGTAGGCCTCATCATAATAATAAAGTCCACCCACCCCTGTTGGCTTCGACTGGGTATTTAGAATCGTATTAAGTTCATTGTAAGATATATTATCTTCATTATACAAAGGTGCTTCCGCATCATTATAGGTAAGTACCTTAGTATCATAACGATTGGTGTACCCTGAAAAGTTGTTGTTGATCAAGCTGTCTTTCAAAGTTCTGTTGGATTGCGGATGCTGCAATCTGCTGAAATTTTCCGATAAAAAATCCAGCCTGAAATCTGAGAGCATCGAGTTGAGCAAAGACTCACTTACCGGATCGGTTTTTGTTGCCATGGTTTCCGCGTAATGGTACCGTTCGTCTAACTCTTTGCGGCTATTTTCTGAAACGATCACAGCTGTTATCGAAATAGAAAAGAAGAAAATCCAAAACACCAATCGGGAACTAATGATGCGGGTAGTAATCAAATTGAGGTATCCACTGTTGAGTAGAAATACAAACAGGAGTACCCATAATAAAGTAAACAAGCCCATCCCCCCCTGCACCAAAAGACTACTTACACTGAGTATCAGCAACCCACAGATGGCAAGAGATAAATAGAAGATGGGCCATTTTTCAGGAAAAAATGGATCTAGGAAATGAAGTAAGAGCTGAGCAAGAAAAAAGTATCCGATAGCAATACAACACAAGATCACAAATCCAATAACACTGTAAATACTCAGTGAAAAGAAGTTGATCACATCAAATGAAATCTGCGAATCTGCAACCAATGATCTAATAACATTTACCGCAACAAAACCGCTTACGAGCAAAGCAAAAGAAACCACCGCCAATAAAATCCATTTGTGACGAGGATCCGTAAAATGTAAGCGGTAATTTTTTCGTTGCATTTGCAAACGGACAAAAATCACCAACCATAGAAACAATATCGCATTGACGAGCAAATCTCCGAGAGAACGAAAAATGATACCGGAACCATAAATGGTTGGATCAAATAATTCTAATTGGCGAAAATTAAGTGGAATAGGTAGCACGTAGCTGATAGCACGGAGCAAAACCACCGTTCCCGTTAAAAATAAAGTGGCGGTAAGTAAACGCTTTTTATGAACAATAGCTTTGGCATATAAATGAATAAACAGTAGCACCAAAAAAGCAGCCATCACTCTAAACCAAACAGAGATGACGTTGTCTTTTGCAAGTAAGGTGCTGGGCTTTTTTACCAGATAAAACAAGGGTTCCTTATAAATAGAGTTGATATTGCCTGCTGCCGAGGTACCTGGAAAAATATCAAAAAATACCCCGGTTCTTGGGTTATTGGTAAAATCATTTTTCAGGTACTCGTTGGTTACAATATAATTCCATTTTATTGGAATCAAAGCAATGGCGAATTTGTTGGAATTAACCACTTTGTTCCAAACATAAAAACCATTAGACAATTGGGCGAATCCTGCTTTGTGGGGTGATGCCAAAATACCTTCATCAGGCAAAACCGTTTGGGTACTCCAATATTGCAGGGAAGGCTGACTTAAAGACTTGCCTTGATATAAGTAGATGAAATAATCTTTTTTCTGAAGTAAACGCTCTTTTTTTCCTGACATGGCCGCTCGTTGCATGTGCTTAAGAAAACTGGAGTCGTTCAATATCTTTACAAAATCATTTTCTGCATCTTTCACATAGTTGTTCATTTTTTTCTGAACAGCCTTGATATTAGAAGTAGAAGACCAGTAGTTATTTATGATAAAAGAAAGGGTAATCAACCAAGCTGCCGCTACCAGCAGGTAGAGGTTGTATTTAAAAAAGCCGGGGATCTTAAATTTTATAGACAAAGAATGACTGGTTTATGGATGATCTTATTTCATGCTGTTCCAGAGCGCATCCAGTTCCTCAAGGTTCATATCATGCAGCGCTTTGTTTTGAGCCTTAGCCATTGCTTCCATGCCGTTGAACCTTTTCATGAACTTTTTATTGGTGCGTTCTAACGCATTCTCCGCATCTACCTGCAAAAACCTTGCAAAGTTTACCAAAGAGAACAAAACATCTCCCATTTCATCCTCCATTTTGTCTAAATCATTGGAGGCGACTGCCTCTTGCAGTTCGTTTAACTCTTCTTTCACCTTGTCCCACACCTGTTCTTTGGTATCCCATTCAAAACCAACCGTTTTAGATTTTTCTTGCAATCGAATGGCTTTTACCATGGCGGGCAACGATTTAGGGACACCACCAAGGATTGTTTTTTTACCCTTGCCTTCTCTCAACTTTATTTTTTCCCAGTTTTCTTTCACGTCTTCCTCATTGTTGACCACCACATCTCCATAAATGTGCGGATGCCGAACGATTAGTTTTTCGCAAATACCATTGATCACCTCATCGAGCGTAAACTGATGTTGTTCTGAACCAATTTTTGCATAAAAAACAATGTGCAACAATAAATCGCCCAACTCCTCTTTGATACCCATCCAATCTTTTTCTGTAATAGCATCCGCCAGTTCGTATGTTTCTTCAATAGTAAGATGACGAAGCGTTTCGATGGTTTGTTTTTTATCCCACGGACATTGTGTTCTCAGTTCATCCATAATTTGCACCAATCTGTTGAATGCCGTTGTAGGTTCGCTCATGTTATTATGCATTTAAAAGAGAAAGTATGAAGAATAAAAACAACAAAAATAAGAGGATAAAAAACCGAACACCGAAAGCAAGTATAAATTTGAAAATGGTTTTCGCTCTACCCTGACCATAAAAATGACGCATCGCTTTGTATTCGTACCAAAATAAAAAAAATACCAGAAAGGTATATACCCAGTTTAACCATTCCCAAGCATATAAATCTTCCAGTTTAGATGACAAAATCCACAATAATAAAATAATAAAATAGGTGATGTACAGGTGCACCGCATAAATACCATGGGTAACAAAATAAAAAGAACGATTCCTTTTATACAACAGATAGAGTACAAAGGCAAACAACGGAAGCGATACAAACAACATCTGCGGAAAATAGTGCGTCAACAATTCAATCACTTGCTTCCACATGGCCGACTGTTGATCCGCGTATTTATCATTGATCTCAAATTGTCGTTGCCGTATTTTCTGTAGAATCCAGTTTTCTTTTAATGTACCCGTCCTGATCAACGAATCATAAGTAGCTTTGTCTTTGTACTTTGTTTTACCTACAGTGAGCACTCCGCGGTTAAGGGCGCGCATACTATCTGCCAAATAACGAAACTGTGCTTTGCTCAAAGCGGTATCATCATACATTGATTTACTAAAATTGGCAAATTCAGTACTGTCCATTTCTGAAGTGATGAAAAGTAATTTATCGTACTCCTTGGCAGTAAGATCCGACAATCTTAAGAAATGAACTTTAGGTAATAGTGACACGGCAGCCTTTCGTACACTATCTGTGTAATGCAACAAGGCATTTCGGTTATTTTTTGCAGCGGGATAAATTTTTTGTGTGAACTGTGCTAACTTCTTTTCATCACTTCTTTTAACTTCTTCAACAAATAGTTGGTACTGGTTATTGTCTAGAGATATCACTTCCTCTACTGAGTCTACTGTTATTGATATTTCCAGAATATCTTTACCCGGCTTGAGCAATAAAAAGAAAATAAAAAAGAAAATAAAGGAAGTAAAAATATACATCCGCACAGGATTCAGGTAACTATTGCGGCGACCCATTTTATATTCAGCAGATAAAAATCCTGGCCGGGTGAGTAATAAGCCGAGGGTGCCAAAAAACTTTCCATCAAAATGGGTAATATCGTTAAAAAAGTGAGTAATCAAATGCCAGAGCGATTCTGATGGTTCTAAGTTCTCTTGTCCGCAGACATGGCAATATTTTCCATGTACCTCCGCATTACAATTCAAACAGTTTTTTTGGTTTCGTTCTTTTAAATGACTCAAGGGAGTTAATTTTGTTAAAAATAACAAAGTTTCTTTAGCTGTCAGTTTATTAGCAGGTAACTTTGAGTAAATTCATACCGGTATGTTGAATAAAATATTTTTTGTCGGCGTAGCATATTTAGCGATTTCCTTTTCTGCCACATCGCAATACTTTTACAAAGACCTTATCAGCAACAAACAATTGCTGCAAGATATGGCAGACTACAAAGAAAATAAAGTCAAATCCATCAATATTATTAGTTTGGAAACGAACGGTATGCCAAGCGAAGGTTTTTTCTGCCAGAAAAAATTCAACCGCAATTATACAAAAGCTGAACTCTTCACCCGAGCAGATATGTCGAGTGCTTCCCTCCTAACTTCTACCTTTAATAAAAAAGGATTATTGGAACGTACCCACGATAGTTCCGACATTTCGGTAACTACCAATAACTTTCAATACGACGCAAATAACAGCATCATTTCAATCCGTTCTTCGATACGTTCCCGAGACGATGATTTTCTTACAGAAATTCTTGAAGAGCATTTGTACAGCTATACTGATAATGATGTGCCTGAAAAAATGATCCGGATTAAAAACAGTACCGATAGCACCGTGATCCTTTTTGCTTTGGATGAAAACAACCAGGTAGCTATTGAAAAGGATACTAAAAGCGGAACAAAGTTTTACTACTATTATGATGCAAAAAAAAGGCTCACGGATATTGTACAAGAAAATGAATTCAAACCAAGGTTGAAGCCTGATTATGTTTTTGAATACAACAACGCCTCCGGAAAAATATCAGCAATGACCACTACCGAAGAGGGAGTAAACGATTTTTATGTATGGAAATACACTTACGATGGAGCGCTGCGCATCAAAGAGAAATGTTACAATAGAGCGAAGCAATTGCTAGGTACTATTGAATACCAATATAAGTAGCGTGACTTCCATTTTTGGAAAACACTTCCCTAAAACTATAACAACTTGCTGCCGCCCGTTTCCCAACAAACGGTAACTATTACTATTTGTAAAATTTCCCGAATTGGTTTAGCTTGATGGGTAAACAGGATTATACATGCTGGATATATAGGTTACGGTTACCAGAAGCAAAATTATATAAACCTATTTACTCCTAAACTTAAGAAAGCGCCATACTTCCTTCAGCAAAGGATACAAGTTAATAGCAAAAATAATTTTCATCATCAACCAAATTATTGCAATGAGAACATTTCGCCTTCGTGTTATTCATATAACCTTTGCAGCCCTATTCTCTGAAGATTATTAATTATTGATATTTTTAATGATACCGTAATAAAAGCGTTCTAGTAATCTAACATTCCTTGTTATAATTTCAGCACTTGCAGTAAGACCTTCGCGGTATTGAATCTTCTTTCCATAAGTGGTATTTAACTCAGACTCAAATGAAAGCCTAGCAGTATATCCACTATCTGTTGGAATATGAGAAATGAAATCGATAGTAGCTTTTACGGCGCCGAATTCTTGGAATGGATAAGACGGAAATTTAAGTAATACCATTTGCCCTTTAAATACTTTCCCAAAATTATTTTGAGGTATCGTTAACTCAGCAAAGTATCGGATTTCGTTCGGATTTACGTAACATAATACCTGGTTCGCCTTCACCTGTTGATTCTCCTGTATCGAAGATACAAGTGCTACCCTTCCAGCTAATGGAGCGGTGATCAGGTAATTTCTCTTCCACTCTTTTATTTCGAAAAGGTAAGAATTCAAGGCTTGCAAAAAAATCTGCTTTTGCTGTGAAATTGTATTGTCTAGCTCCAAAATTTCTTTTTGCTTTTCAAAC
>Ga0105049_10001549_pt1 | contig 27119 bp, 25 predicted proteins | sample MAT06_FD_78087 | JGI IMG/M metagenome (GOLD analysis project Ga0105049, IMG submission 78087) | Freshwater microbial communities from Lake Fryxell liftoff mats and glacier meltwater in Antarctica - MAT-06 | ecosystem: Environmental > Aquatic > Freshwater > Ice > Liftoff microbial mat | place... | reverse complement strand
CCCGATATGTATAAGGGAAACACCCAGGTAGACGGAGCAGCGCACGTTCGTGAATTGACCGATCTCACCATCAGCAAAATCAGTGTTGGGCCATACAACAATAATTCATATTTGTTGCGATGCAGGAATACGGGCACCCAAGTTCTCATTGATGCCGCAGCCCAATCGGAGCGACTCATGAGCCTCATTGGGCCCGGCGGCTTGATGAGTGTTCTCACCACGCATGGTCATCACGATCACTGGAATGCGTTGGCAGAGGTAGTGGCCGCCACCGGCGCCCAAACATTCGCGCCTCAAGCCGATATCGAGTTAATCGGTGTCCCAACCAACCATGCGATGGCTCCAGGTTCAATGGTCACCTTCGGGGATATTTCTCTGAAAGTACTCACCACCGGTGGTCACACACCCGGTGCAAGTATGTTTTTTTATGACGACCCATTCGGTCACGGACATCTGTTCTCTGGGGATTGTCTTTTCCCCGGTGGTGTAGGAAAAACCACCACCCCGGAAGACTTCACAACGCTTTTCATCGGCGTGAAGTCACAGGTTTTTGATTCTCTCCCCGACACCACGTGGGTGTATCCGGGGCACGGCGATGACACAAGCGTTGGAGCCGAGCGACCATCCCTATCCGAGTGGGAATCCAGGGGCTGGTAATCCCTGACTTAAATCTCATCCTCGGGATGTTCTTCGGTGATCCGACCCGCATGTCCTCTGGCACTTGGATCACGTCTTAGTTTGATGGCTGATCCAATAAACACGGCGATCAGCACTAACGCGATGAAGATCAAGCTGAGGTTCGTTGAAATTTTTGGGATCGAATTATTGACCTCGTGGAAGTAGGTCAAAAACAATTTAATTCCGATGAAAATCAAAATGACGGAAAGACCCAATGACAAGTAAATCAACTTGTCCAGCAGTCCGCGAAGTAAAAAGTACAAGGCCCGCAGACCGAGTAGGGCAAATGCGTTCACGGTAAAAACGAGATAGGGCTCTTGTGTTACTCCGAATGTTGCCGGAATGGAATCAAGTGCGAAAAGCAGATCTGTCGTTCCGATGGCAAACATGACGAGCAGGAGCGGCGTTGCGAACCGCACACCATTGACCCTGATGAACAGTGATGTTCCGTGGTATCCGTCGGTGAAGCGGTAACGCTTACGCGCAATTCGGACCATAATGTTGTCATGCGGATTCGGATCTTCGTTGCGGTGCCTCATTAGCTGGACACCGGTCCACACGAGAAGTGCGCCGAAAATGACAAAGGTGAATGAGAAATACTCCAGGGCACTGGCCCCGATCGCAATAAATATTCCCCGCAAGACGATTGCCAGCGCCACCCCGATGAGGAGCACTCGTTGGTGCAAATTAAAGGGAACTGCAAACTGAGTCAAAATGATGATGAACACAAAAAGGTTGTCGACACTGAGTGATTTCTCAACCAGGTAGGCGGCGAAATATTCGGTACCGTACTGCGAGCCTTGCCACAGAAAGATGAATACCCCGAAAGCAATTGCAACTCCGACGTAGAAAATTGACGCTATAAGTGCTTCTTTGAATTTAACTTCATGTGGCTTGCGAGTAATCGCTAAAAAATCAAAAGCCATGAGAACGGTGATACCAGCGATCGTGATGAGCCAAAGCCCTAAGGACGTTTCCATAATCTAATGCGCCTCCGCAGATTGCATTCCGCGCAATTCCTTTTTCAAGTCGGATATTTCGTCACGCAACCGGGCCGCCAACTCGAATTGCAATTCGCCGGCGGCGGCTCGCATTTGATCACTGAGTTCCTGAATTAAAATGACGAGATCCCCGCTGGGTGTGTGTTTGCGATTTTGACTTCTCTCAACAGATATTAGTCTTGCGGTATCTTCTTCCTCGCGCGACAGCATGTCCGTGATATCTGCGATTTTCTTGCGCAGTGGCTGAGGATCGACTCCCATTTTCTTGTTATAAGCCACCTGCTTTGCGCGACGCCTATTTGTTTCATCAATCGCCTTGGCCATGGACGGGGTGATCTTGTCGGCGTACATGTGTACTTGCCCATTTACGTTTCGAGCCGCACGACCAATAGTTTGAATCAGGGAGGTTCCTGAGCGAAGGAAACCTTCTTTGTCGGCGTCAAGGATTGCGACCAGTGACACTTCGGGAAGATCCAACCCCTCGCGCAAAAGGTTAATACCCACCAGGACGTCGAAAACTCCCAAGCGCAACTCTCGCAGTAACTCCACTCGACGAAGTGTGTCCACCTCTGAATGCAGGTACTGAACTTTGATCCCGTGCTCGGCTAGGTAGCTGGTTAAATCTTCGGACATCCGTTTGGTAAGAGTGGTGACTAAGACCCGTTCATTCTTGTCCACGCGGAGCCGGATTTCGTGAATCAGATCATCAACCTGGCCCTTGGTCGTCTTAATCACAACTTCCGGATCGACAAGGCCGGTGGGTCGGATCACCTGTTCCACAACATCGCCTTCAACGGCGGTGAGTTCGTAGGGACCCGGTGTAGCTGAAAGAAAAACTGCTTGACCGATTCGTTCCTCGAACTCTTTCCACCTCAGTGGTCGGTTATCCATTGCGCTTGGTAGCCGGAAACCATGTTCGACCAAAGTTCGCTTACGACTTGCATCCCCTTCAAACATGGCGCCGATCTGCGGAACGGTCACATGGGATTCATCAATGACGAGAAGGTAGTCCTCCGGGAAGTAGTCAATGAGGCAGTTCGGTGGACTTCCCGCTTCGCGACCGTCGATAAATCGACTGTAATTCTCGATACCGGAACAAAACCCAACCTGTTGCATCATTTCGATGTCAAAAGTTGTCCGCATTTTTATTCGTTGCGCCTCGAGGAGTTTCCCTTGCCTTTCAAACTCCGCAACTCGCTGCTCCAACTCAACCTGGATATCCCCGATCGCTTTCGACATGCGCTCGGGACCCGCGACATAGTGGGTAGCCGGGAAAATATACATTTCCTGGTCTTCGGTGATGATTTCACCGGTAACGGGGTGAAGTGTCATCATGCGTTCAATCTCGTCACCGAACATTTCTATCCGAACCGGATGCTCCTCGTAGACCGGGAACACTTCAACGGTATCTCCGCGAACTCGAAAAGTACCGCGGGTAAATGCCATGTCATTTCGGGTGTACTGAATACCAACCAATGCTCGCAGTAGTGAATCGCGTGAGTAGTCCTCGCCAACACGAAGGCGGATCATCCGGTCAACGTATTCCTGGGGAGTGCCCAGCCCGTAAATAGCAGAGACGGTTGCTACCACGATCACATCGCGCCTGGTGAGCAAACTGTTAGTGGCGGAGTGGCGGAGTCGCTCAACTTCCTCATTGACCGTTGAGTCTTTCTCAATGAAAGTGTCTGATTGAGGAACGTAGGCCTCTGGCTGGTAATAGTCGTAGTAGGAGACGAAGTATTCAACAGCGTTATTCGGCAATAGTTCACGAAACTCAGTGGCCAATTGCGCAGCGAGAGTCTTATTGGGAGCCATAACCAATGTGGGTCGCTGTAACTTTTCAACGAGCCACGCCGTGGTTGCGCTTTTGCCGGTACCGGTAGCGCCCAGCAGGACGGAATTTTTTTCCCCGGATTGAATCCGCTTGGTGAGGGCTTCGATTGCCGCTGGTTGATCCCCTGATGGTTGAAACGGTGAAATTACTTCGAATGGTGCGACCGTTCGAGTGAGATCTGTTATCGGGCGGGTCACGACCTAATCTTACCGGCCCGCTGCACAATCTCCTCCCAGACGAAAGTACAGGCTTTAGCAAAGTCCTGTGTGCTTCCATCATTATTAATGACCCACGTCGCCACTTGATTGCGTTGGTCCCGGGGGACTTGATTGAGAATCCTTGATTGGGCCTCGGGGTTGCTCATGCCTCGACTGGCCATCAGCCGTTGCACTTGACGTGCAGGATCAAGATCAACCACCACTACCGCGTCACACATGTCTATCGAGTTTGTCTCGACCAGCAACGGCATGTCATAAACGACGATCTGATGGGGCTCAGCCTTCGCAATTCGCCTCACTGCCTCGGCTCTAATCCTGGGGTGCATGATCGCATTGAGTCGGGCCAATGAATCCTTGTCGTTAAAGACAATATCCGCCAACCCCTTGCGATCAAGTGACCCATCTGATTGAAGAATTTCGCTACCAAATTCCTGCGCTAATTCACCAACCACAGGCGAACCGGGCGCGGTCAAACCGCGCGAGATTTCGTCTGCGTCAATAACAACAGCGCCGTGCTGTGAAAAGCACGACGCCGCCGTTGACTTACCCGATCCGATGCCGCCGGTTAGCCCGACGATAAAAGGCATGAGGTGGGCCATAAATTATTCGGTGGTGAGTTTGTCCCGAAGGGCCTGAAGGGCTGAATCGTCGGCCAACGTACCTTCACTGGCCGTTGATTCTGACGAGTACGCGCTTGCCTCGCCCGAATCAACCGCGGCAGCCTGATCGGCTTCCTTGGCTTCGGATATCTGCTTGCGGTGTGCTTCCCAACGGGAGTGCGCCTCCGCGTACTCGCGCTCCCAATCTGCGCGCTGCTCCTCAAAGCCAACTTTCCATTCACCGGTTTCAGGATCGAAACCTTCTGGACCGGTGTAATTGCCTGCTTCGTCGAAGGCTGGGGCCATTCCGTAAAGATATGGATCAAATTCTTCGACCGCTTGAGAATCAGATGCGTCATTAGCCTGCTTGAGTGACAACGAGATGCGACGGCGCTCAAGATCAATGTCGATCACCCTGACAAAAATGTCGTCGTTGACCTGAACAATTTGCTCCGGCATTTCAATGTGACGCTCGGCAAGTTCAGAGATGTGGACGAGTCCCTCGATTCCTTCATCAACGCGAACAAACGCACCGAAAGGAACCAACTTCGTTACCTTACCGGGCACAACCTGGTTGATGCCGTGTGTCCGCGCGAAGTGCTGCCATGGATCCTCTTGGGTTGACTTGAGCGAAAGTGATACCCGCTCCCGATCCATGTCGACTTCAAGAACCTCAACGGTGACTTCGTCGCCAACCTGAACGACCTCGGATGGATGATCAATGTGCTTCCATGAAAGTTCAGAAACGTGGACGAGACCGTCAACGCCGCCAAGATCGACAAAGGCACCGAAATTTACAATACTGGAAACGACACCGTTGCGGATCTGTCCGCGCTGAAGCTGATTCAGGAAGGTTTGGCGAACCTGGCTTTGAGTCTTCTCCAGGTAGGCACGGCGGGAAAGAACCACATTGTTTCTGTTCTTATCCAATTCAATGATCTTGGCCTCAAGGGTCTTGCCTATGTATGGCTGCAGATCGCGAACGCGACGCATTTCAACCAACGACGCGGGCAAGAAACCACGCAAACCAATGTCGACAATCAGGCCACCCTTGACAACCTCAATAACGAGACCTTCAACAACACCATCTTCTTCTTTGATCTTTTCAATGGTGCCCCAGGCACGTTCATATTGTGCGCGTTTCTTGGACAGAATCAAACGACCTTCTTTGTCCTCTTTGGTGAGAACGAGCGCTTCAACGATGTCGCCGACACTCACCACTTCACTGGGATCGACGTCGTGCTTGATCGAAAGTTCGCGGGAAGGAATGACACCTTCTGTTTTGTATCCGATATCGAGAAGTACTTCGTCTCGATCGACCTTGACCACAATTCCCTCAACGACATCTCCGTCATTGAAGTACTTGATTGTGGCATCAATTGCTGCGAGGAAGTCCTCGGCGGTTCCAATGTCATTAATTGCGACCTGCGGTGGTGTCGTCGTTGCGGTTGGGTTTGTCATGGAGAAAGTGGCTCCGGTGGGTAGATGTAGTGGGTGCTCAGCCGCCGTTGCGTGGGGACTCTAGGTCTGGTCCCCGGGCAGTTGAAGCCATTCGAGCCTAATGCTTCACAAATTCTCAATGAGCGGCGGCATCCCAGTTCGGGCCGGTTCCCACGTTGACATCAAGTGGAACAAGTAGTTGAGTAGCTGAACCCATCTGATTACGAACCAAGTCGCTGACTTCCTCACGTTCCCCCTTGGCCACCTCAAGCACCAGTTCGTCATGGACCTGAAGGAGTAACCGCGATTGCAACCGAGCCTTACGCAGGGCTCGATCAACGTTGAGCATGGCAATTTTCACGATGTCGGCGGCACTGCCCTGAATAGGAGCATTCAGGGCCATGCGTTCAGCAATCTCACGACGTTGCCGGTTATCACTCACCAGATCCGGGAGCTTGCGGCGCCGGCCGTACATCGTTTCGGTGTACAGTTTGGTTCGAGCCACCTCGACCACCTCGGCAAGATAGGTGCGGATTCCACCAAATCTGCGGAAATAGTCATCCATCATGATCCGGGCATCTTCGGTCGAGATATCCAGTTGAGCTGCTAGACCATATGGCGAGAGCCCATAAGCCAAGCCGTATGACATCGCCTTAATCTGCCGGCGCATTTCCGGCGTCACTTCACTGACGCCAAAAACCTTCCGCGCAACACTCTCGTGTAAGTCTTCACCGGATTTGAATGCTTCGATCAATGCTTCGTCGTGGGACAGATGAGCCATGATGCGTAACTCAATTTGACTGTAGTCCGCGGTGAGTAGGCATTCGAAATCCGCCCCAGCCGAGTGCTTCCCAACGACAAAAGCAGCCCGAATACGTCTGCCAGCTTCCGTACGAACCGGAATATTCTGCAGATTGGGGTCTATCGAAGAAAGCCGTCCGGTTGCGGCCACCGTTTGTCGAAATGTGGTGTGAATCCGCCCCTGTGAATCAACAAGTGGGAGCAGACCTTCGACGGTTTGACGCAGTTTTGATTCCTCGCGCCAGTTCAACAGATGTTGAAGTAGGGGATCTTTCGTCTGGGCATACAGAGTGGTGAGTGCTTCCGCATCAGTAGTGAACCCGGTCTTGATTTTTTTGGTTTTAGGTAATTCTCGTTCACTAAAGAGCACTTCTTGCAATTGTTTTGGTGATGCCAAATTGAATTGATGACCGACAAGAGCAAAACTTGCAGACTCGGCAAAACGCATGTGTTCACCGAACTCGTCGGAGAGACCCGCGAGCGCATTCGAGTTCACCGCAATTCCAAAATGTTCCATGTGTGCCAAAGCAATTTCCGTAGGAATCTCCATGTCAACCAACAGTGACATTAAATTGAGTTCCTCGAGTTTACGGGTCAGACTCGCACCCAATTCCCAGATGAGTTGAGCTGCCAGCACCAAGTTCGCATTCGCATCACTTTCCCCAAACATGGAGAGTTGGTCGTCTGGTTCATCAATGCTTCGGCCCAGTTCACGTTGAACCAAGTCGGCAAGTTCATAGGACCTCTGACCTGGATCGAGCAAGTAGCCTGCCAGTGCGGTATCCATGTGAATTGCGAATTGGGAAATGTCGATGTCAGCGCTTGCTAGGGCCCACAGAATTCCTTTGCCGTCATGGATGGTCTTCTCATTGCGAGCGGTGGCCAGCCAGTTGACGACCTGTGAGTAAGCCGGCCCCGGGGTGGTGTGCAGAACATGTACGTGATGGCCGGAGCAAACCGCGAGCGTAGTTATGATCCCGGATCCTTGACGAAATTCACCCTCGACCGCAATGGCAATAGGTCCCGATAATGCCATTAGGTCGGTGAGTGAGGCATCCGGGAAAATATCTCGTTCCACAACAAGTCGCTCTGGATCGAAGGCTTCGACTTGCGGATTCGTCCCCACATGCGTGATGGCGCCTGGCAGCTTCTCGACCCTTGAGCGCAAGGCCGTGAACTGCAATGTGTCAAAGAGTTGATGTACATCTGCCAATGAGAAGGACTTGCGATCCAGTTCGTCCACGGTGAGCTCAAGTGGAACATCACGCACCAACTCGGTGATACGACGGTTAAGCAGAACCTGGGAAAGGTTCTCACGAAGTGAGTCGCCAACTTTCCCACTAACAGTGTCAGCCTTCTCGATTAATGCACTCAACGTTCCGTACTCATTGATCCATTTTTGTGCGGTCTTTTCGCCGACCCCCGGAATCCCTGGCAGATTGTCGCTTGGGTCGCCGCGCAATGCCGCAAAGTCCGGATACTGGGACGGTGTGAGTTTGTATTTGACTTCAATCGCTTCCTCGGTCATCACGGCAAGGTCTGAGACACCTTTTTTGGGATAAAGAACGCTGACCACGGGCGACACAAGGGCAAATGCATCCCGGTCACCGGTCACAATGTCAGTTGCGAAACCCGCCGCGCTGGCTTGCGTGGCCAGAGTTGCGATGAGGTCGTCGGCTTCATAACCGTCTTTTTCCAACCGACGGATCGCCATGGCATCCAGCACTTCCTTGATTAATTCAACCTGTCCCTTGAACTCATCCGGTGACTTCGAACGAGTTGCTTTGTATTCGGGAAAAATATCAGTTCGAAAACTTCGCCGGGAGACATCAAAGGCGACCGCCACGTGGGTCGGGTCATATTGCTTGAGCAAGTTGATCAACATGGAGGTAAAACCGTAGACCGCATTGGTTGGTTGCCCGGTGCTAGTGCTGAAGTTTTCCACCGGTAACGCAAAAAATGCGCGGTAGGCCATCGAGTGTCCATCGATAAGAAGCAATCGACTTCGCACCATAAACGGATACTAGTTGCTTCGGCACCCAATAGAGTTTCTCACTATGTCGAAGGTGAGTGATCAATTGTCAACAGATGTGACCCCCGAAGTGCAAGGACTTGGCATGGGCGCCCTTGCCGAACAAATGGGGATCCGGCTAGTCAGTGCATCGGTTGATTCCCGTGGCTGGGCAACCATTAGCGCCACGATGCCGGTTGCCGGAAACACCCAACCCTATGGACTGCTACACGGGGGTGCCAGCGCAGTTCTGGCCGAAACGTTGGGATCAATCGCCGCCGGAGTAACCGCACATCAGCGTCTGGGACAAGGTGCCCTCGTCGTCGGTATCGATCTGAATTGCACGCACCACAAAGCGGCCCGTGACGGTGTTGTGACCGGAATTGCCACCATGATTAGCGTGGGGAGCACAATGCTGTCCAGCGACATTGTGATCACCAACGAAAACGGCGATCGGATTTGTACCTCGCGGCTCACCGCGATGGCCCGTAAACCACGGCCGTAAATAAATAGATATTTCGGGCATTCTTCGGTGATTCAGCTCAGTGAATCTCGTTTTCGTTTCCTCTGAATCACTTACAAGTGGGTAACAATCCTGTTTTATCCGAGATCCTTAAGCGCATTTGTGACATATGGGGGTAGGGTTTCTCGAGTCCTACCCATGCGTGTGCTCTGTGCCAGTACACAACCGCGAATTTTGGCCCGATCGAGACCCGGAGGTACGCCCACGTGCTCAGAGCTGTGCGACTCACCCTGGGAGTGCTGCTCCTGACCTCCATTGCTTTTCTGATCTCCGGTGGACTATCCCCGGCCAATGCGGCAGAAACAACCATCACCGGGACGTTGAGCACGCCGGCCGGTGTGGCCGTCAGTGGAGTTGTGGTGAGCGCCACGGATGCTGGCGGTGTGAGCGTTTCTGGAACCTCCGATGAAAAGGGTATTTTCCTGATTCCACTTCCAGCCGGTGGAACGTACACTGTTGAGATTGATGTGAGCACCCTGCCCGATGGAGTCACTCTTAATAACGAGGCCGACGCCAGTCGATCCCTCTTGGTGCTCGGCGGTGAGAAAAAGATCATTATTGGGCTCTCAGAAGGCGGGGAGTCAGGGATCGCAACTGCGGATTCGGGCACCAGCGAGCGGGTTATTCAACTTTTCCTTGACGGAATCCTCTTCGGACTGGTCATTGCCCTGGGCGCCGTCGGTCTGAACTTGGTGTTCGGCACCACCGGTTTAACGAACTTCTCACACGGGGAATTACTCACCTTGGGGGCATTCACGGCCCTCGCCTTCAACACCGCCGGTCTGAACATCATCATTGCCGCCCCCATCGCGATTGTTTTCGCGGCCTTCGTATACGGCTGGGGACAAAATCGAATCCTGTGGCGACCATTGCGGCGGCGCAAGACCGGTCTGATTGCCGCAATGATTGTCAGTATTGGTCTCGCGATTTTCCTGCGCTACACCTTGGTGTTGTTCTTTGGCGGCGCTCCGGAGAGTTATAAGCAGTTCGCCGGACAAGCTGGGATCGCGCTTGGACCATTCAACACGACCCCGAAAGCACTCATTCTGGGCGCCCTCGCGGTCATCGCCTTGGCCGCAACGGTGATCTGGCTCCAACGCTCACGCATTGGTAAGGCCACCAGGGCCGTCTCCGATAATCCCGCGCTCGCTTCGGCAACCGGTATTGACGTTGAGCGGGTGATATCCGTCGTCTGGATCATTGGTGCGGGTCTGGCCGCCTTTGCCGGGATTTACCTCGGTTTAACCCAAAATACGGTGTGGAACATGGGTCAACGGATCCTGCTTGTCCTTTTTGCCGCCGTCATTTTGGGCGGTTTGGGAACCATTTACGGCGCGATTGTTGGCGCCATGGTGGTTGGAATCTTCATACAGATGACCACCCTTTTCATCCCCACCGAAATGAAAACCGTCGGGGCACTATTCTTGATGATTCTCATTCTGTTGGTGCGGCCTCAGGGCTTACTCGGGCGAAAAGAAAGGGTGGGTTGATCTGATGGATTTTGGACAAATTCTCAGTCTCACCATCACCCAAGCGGTTGGCGTCACGGCCCTCATTTACCTTTTTGCCGCAATCGGTCTTAACGTTCAATTCGGTTACACCGGGCTACTCAACTTCGGCCAAGTGGCCTTTGTGGCCGCCGGCGCATACGCCGTCGGAGTTATTGTCCTCACCTTTGATTTAAGCCTGTGGCTGGCAATTGTGGTGGGCCTGATCTCCTCAACATTGTTAGCGCTGCTACTGGGAATACCCACCCTGCGATTACGGGCGGACTATCTGGCAATTGTGACCATCGCTGCCAGCGAACTACTGCGATTATTGGTCCGCTCAATCGCCTTCAAGGACGTTTTCGGCGGTGCCCAAGGGCTTAATGGCAAGTTGGGTCAAGAGTTTCACGACCTCAATCCCCTGCCGACAGACATCACCCTCCCCCTGCTCAGTTGGAGCCGCCAGGACCTCTGGGTGGTCATCGTCGGCTGGACCCTTGCTTTCATTTTCACCGCTCTCGTGTGGGGACTGGTCCGCAGCCCGTGGGGCCGGGTGGTCAAAGGTATCCGCGAAGATGAAGACGCCGTAGTTTCATTGGGCAAGAACGTATTCGTGTACAAATTACAGGCTCTCGTTATCGGAGGTGGTATCGCTGCCTTCGGCGGTATCCTGTGGGCGATCGCTAAGCAATCGGTACAGCCCGACACCTTCCAACCTGATTTCACCTTCTTCGTTTTCACCATCCTGCTCCTGGGTGGAGCTGCTCGGGTATTCGGTCCTATCGTCGGAACAATTATTTTCTGGTTCCTTCTCGCCGGATTTGGCGAAGTCCTGAGTTCCTTAATCAATAACGGCTATATCGATTTTCTTACCGCCACCGATGTCGGCTCAATTCGATTCATGCTGATGGGCCTTGGATTGATGTTGCTGATGATCTTTAGGCCGCAAGGAATATTCGGCGACCGAAGGGAGTTGGCCCTCGATGCCCGCTAACACCGAAAACATGGCACCGGGAAGGGCCGCCGCTGTGCAAGCTTTGCGCGACGTGGATCGATTGCCCGGTGCACCCAAGCCAGACCCCATCGTGATTGTTGACAACGTGCATCGCCAGTTTGGTGGACTCACCGCCGTTGATGTCGCCCACGTCGAAATCCAGCGTGGAGCCATTACCGCGCTCATCGGACCCAATGGAGCGGGTAAAACAACGCTATTCAACCTGTTAACCGGGTTTGATAAGCCCGATACCGGCGAATGGACCTTTAACAAAAAGCCCATTGCCGGCACACCTCCCTACCGCTTGGCGCGAATGGGCATGGTGCGCACTTTCCAGCTGACAAAAGCTTTGTCCCGCATGACCGTTATGGACAACATGTTGCTGGGTGCAAGCGGGCAGAGTGGTGAGCGAGTATTAAACGCGCTACTACCGTTTACCTGGAAAGCGCAGGAAAGAGCGAACACCAATCGCGCAATGGAGTTGCTCGCGCGGTTTACCTTGGACGCCAAGGTCGATGATTTCGCTGGTTCACTTTCCGGGGGTCAACGCAAGTTACTCGAAATGGCTCGAGCGCTGATGGTGGGCCCCGAAATCGTGATGCTGGATGAACCGATGGCCGGCGTTAACCCGGCATTGACCCAGAGCCTGCTCGGTCATATTAAAAACATCAGGGAAGAAGGAACAACGGTTCTTTTTGTCGAGCACGACATGGACATGGTGCACGACATCAGCGACTGGGTGATTGTGATGGCCCAAGGCCACATCATTGCCGAGGGTCCACCCGATGTCGTGATGAAAGACTCACAGGTCATTGAGGCCTATCTTGGCTCGCGCCATGGAAGTGCGCTCACCGCCGATGGCGCCTCCCTCACCACCGATTCCCAAGGGGGAAATACATGACGTTTAGCGAACCTAGTGACCTGCCTGGCACCGGTAGTCCTGACGGTGCCCACGAGTTTGAGTCTGAAATCGATGTAAACGCTGGTCAACGTTCACATGCATCTGCGGCGACACCTGCCCAGATTCACCGAGCACAAGCAGTAGGAGCACTGATCAGAGCTGACAAGCTCATTGCTGGCTACTTTCCCGGGGTTAATATCCTCAATGAATCGGATCTGTACGCCCATGAAGGTGAACTCGTGGGAATTATTGGGCCCAATGGAGCCGGCAAGTCAACCCTGCTGAAGGCTCTTTTTGGCTTGGTTCATATCAATTCAGGCGACGTGACTCTGCGAGACGAAGACATCACCAATCTGCGTGCTGACCAATTGGTCAAGCGAGGCGTTGGTTTCGTCCCCCAGAACAACAATGTGTTCCCCTCGCTCACGATCGAGGAGAACATGCAGATGGGCGCCTACCAGGACCCAAAATCCTTCACCGAGCGTTTCGCCGCTGTCGTGGATCTGTTCCCCACCCTGGGAACCCGCCGTAAGCAACGAGCCGGTTCCCTTTCCGGCGGTGAACGCCAGATGGTCGCAATGGGCCGCGCCCTGATGATGGCGCCTAGCGTGCTCCTACTCGATGAACCAAGTGCCGGCCTGAGCCCCGCCCTGCAAGACGAAGTTTTCATTCGGGTCAAGGAAATCAATGCAACCGGCGTCACCGTGATTATTGTTGAGCAGAATGCCGCTCGATGCCTGCAAATCGTTGATCGCGGTTATGTCCTGGATCAAGGGCAGAACGCCTACACGGGGACCGGGCAATCCCTGGCCAACGACCCCAAGGTGATCGAGCTCTATCTCGGCACCCTCGCAAAGGCATAGAACTCCCCCACGCCAACCACGGCAGAGCACATCTTGCTAATGACGGCCGCAGCAACCTGAGTCCCGTTTCGCTCAATGCATGGAATCCGCTGGATCTGGTTCACGGTGGCGTGCAGAAACCCGTGGGCGTCGAAATCTCGTCACAACGGGGCCATGCGCTACGTTGGCGCTCGTGATCGGCGCCTCCCAGACTGTCGAGTGGGCCTTTACGGTACTCGTGATTATCGGAACTGTTTCTTTCGCCGTCTCGGGCGTGATGGCCGCCGGCCGGGCCAACATGGATTGGCTCGGTGCCTTCGTCCTGGCTCTGGCCGTCGCTGTCGGAGGCGGGACGATTCGCGATCTTTTGACCGGGCAAATCCCCGTGAATTGGATCACGGAGCCTTGGCCGATCTTCGTCGCAATGGGCGCGGCCGCAATCGCTTTAGTCGTTCTCCGGTTTCGCCCAACTCTTGATTTTGAGTCGGCCCCGCTAGGCCTCGTCGCGGACGCCCTCGGACTCAGTGCCTTCGTTGTGGTCGGCACCCAGGTCGCGCTGCACACCAATCTTTCCGGGTTCTTAGCGGTGCTGCTGGGAACGGTCACCGGCGTGGGTGGTGGCGTGATCCGGGACATTCTTACGGGCACGAAACCGGCTGTCCTTGTCGGCCAGGTCTATGCGGCGGCCGGCATCGCTGGCGCAACCGTCTACGTCCTAATGATCGCGGGAGGACTCTCGATTGCACTATCAACAGTTGTCTCGGTCCTTCTGATATTGGTCATCCGCCTTGCCTCGATTAAGTGGGGCTGGCAATTACCAAAGGTCCTGAATACCGGAAAAGATAAAAATCCGGATACTGGCTAATTCAACGGCCTACGCCACGTCACCACCTCGCACCGACAGCGAATGAGTGCCCGCGAGCGCGGACACCGCGCCTGCTTCCTTTAGGTACGAATGCCATGCTCGGGCAACCCATTTATCGGCGCGGACTCTGTGTATTGGGGGTCGGGTCTTTTTTTATCAGGTCCGGCAAAAACTGTGGCCCCGCACCTTAAAGGTGCGAGGCCACAGTTGCTTTGGCTAACGAATCGCTACTACGGCAGTGGGACCACTGCTGTTACTGAGCCGATTTCGGCAAACTCAGTGTTGGAGCTGTACTCGTTAATCGAGATGGTGCCTTCGAGGAGGTCGCCGAATTCGTTGAAGTCAACGCCTCCGGTAACTCCGCTGTAGTCGATGTCGGTGCCTGCATCAAGCAGAACCAAGCAATCGGCGTACGTGGTGCACTCTTCGCCACCGTTACCGGCAACGTCGGGTAGGGCCGCAGCGATATCAACACCGGAGGCACAGCCAGCCTTCTGGGCAGCCAGGGCAATAACCATGGTTGCGTCATAGGACTGTGAGCCGTAGCTGAAATCGGTCAACGCTGGATCGAATGCAAGGAGGCGCTCATTGAAGGTCGTGAGATCAACTGAACCTGATGGAACGGTACCGATGACACCCTTCATGGTGCCGGCTGGGAAGTCAGCAAACGCGGTGGTGGAAAGGTTTCCATCAACGAGATACAGATTAACATCTTTAGGGCCAACACCCTGCTTGATCATTTCCTGAACAAGCTTGACGGTCTCTTCGAAACCAATGACTGCGACGGCTTCAGGGCCACCGGCCTTGATTTCTGCGACTTCAGCCTCAAATGAAGGAGCGGCTGGGTCGTAAAGGATGTCGCTGGTGACCGTGCCACCGGCTTCGGTGAAGTTCTTCACTGTAGCTGCTGCAAGGCCTTCGCCGTATGGATCCTGGCGGGCAATGACGGCCAACTTGGTGATTCCTGCATCGACTGCGCTTTGCGCAATGACGGCGCCTTGAAGCACATCAGATGGTGAGTTGCGGAAGTACAGACCGTTGTCCTCGTAGGTGGTCAGCGCAGGAGCCGTGTTAGCTGGTGAGAACTGAACGACACCATTTGAGGTGATCTTGTCGATTACGGTCAGGGATACACCCGATGATGCGGCACCAATAATCGCGTTAACACCCTGTGCGAGCTGGGAATCGACGGTCTGGCTTGCAATATCTGTGGTGGTGTCACCCGAGTCACCCTCGATGTAGGTAATTGGTGAACCGAGAACGCCGCCTGCAGCGTCGATCTCTTCAAGAGCCATTTCAACACCAGCGAACTCGGGTGGGCCGAGGAATGCAAGGTCACCTGTGGCCGGGAGCAATGTTCCCAAGACCAAAGATGTGGCCGCACACTCATCTGTTGCGGCTTCTGCGGGTGTTTCCTCTGCCATCGTTGCTTCTGCGGTTGGGCTAGCTGCGGTATCGCCACTGTCGCTGCTACAAGCAGCAAGAGCGAGGGATGCCGCACCCAGCACAGCCACGGTCTTCAAGACCATAGTGCGCTTCATGCATTCTCCTTGATTAAACGAAAGTGACAACGTGCGCTGTCACATGTTTTTTGGTCCGGTTGACCGAACCCAGCCAACAGACTAAGGCAATCTTGGTGCCGATCAAAGCCTCGCCATCTAAATTGTGCACTTTGTAATGGGACTGTGACCTAATAAATCTGGGTCGGACACCTGAACCAAATGACTCTTGAGGAGTTAGTCAACGATTTTCGCGGCCGCTTCAGCGATTGTTAGCCGATGATCCATCGCGGCTTTCCGCAGCAAGGTAAATGCCTCATCCTCGCTCATCCCGGATTCCTGAAGGACTTTTTTGGCTCGATCAACAACCCCGGAGGCGTGGTTTCGAGAGCGGAGCCGTTCCACCTCAGCATTGAGACCCACGAATTGCTGCCACCGCGCATGGGCTAAGACGAGCGCTGCCCGTACTTCGACTCCGGTGAAGGGCTTGACCAAATAGCCGAAGGTCCCGGCCGCGGCGGCACTGGCAACCAGGTCGGTTTGTGCAAATGCGCTTAGAAGCACAACCGGCGCTATTTCGGCGCCAATGATTTCAGAAGCCGCACTGATGCCATCACGCACCGGCATCGAAATATCCATTAGAACCACGTCGGGCCTTAATGTTCGGGCCGCGTCAACCGCCATTTGACCATTGCCCACCGAACCCACAACGTTGATACCGAGTTCGGTGAGTGTCTCTGCCACGTCGAGTCTGATCAACGTTTCATCTTCGGCGATCAGAACGCGAAGGGGTGTCATGGATTCAGAGCCCTCGGGTAAGTCCTGACTGCGCATAGGGCAAGGCTAGGACGTATCCGAACGTGGATAAGGTTATGCCCCCTAGCCCCGGTATCCCAACCGGTAGAGGAAGCGGTCTCAAACACCGTCCAGTGTGGGTTCGAATCCCACCCGGGGCACATAATGGCTGCGTGAATGTGTATTCCAAGATCGCGGTCGCGGCGGTTGGCACCGTACTCATTCTGGGTGTGAGCGGATGCTCGACTAGCCCCGACGTAGGCGAAGCGAGTGAACTGGGAAATCATTTTGAAACGTCTAATCCGACAGATGAATTTCTCGATGATGGCTCGGGAAATGAACTTGAAATTGGCAGTAATTTAACCCTCCCATCAACGTGGCCGATCGGAGTCCCTACCCCGGTCGGCTCTTTGATCGCAGTCTCGGTGATTGATGAACAGACAGCGGTTGCCACGTGGTCCGTTGCTGGCGACGTGGTCCCGGCCCAAATGGAATTTCTGACATCCTTTGACTCTCGGTATGTCGTCGAACCAATTCCCGATCTTTCAACAGACACAATTTCTGTCTATGGGGCAATAGGAAACGGTTACGACATAACAATTAGCGCAACGGTGGGCGAAAAAAGCACGGACCCGGGTGAAATCACCCTGCTGATAAATCCGAGCTCGTAATCGATTGGCTTGTCGAATCCACGGACCTGGAAACTGAACCCAGGACACCGTGCACAAATGAACTCGAATCATCCGTTGACAGGCTCTGTGCAAGTTCAACGGCTTGACTCACCACAACAGCGTGCGGTGTTTCCGGCATAAACAGCAACTCGGCAACGGATAGCCGCAAAATTGCCCGGTCAACATCGGGCATCCGTTCCAGGCTCCAGCCCTCTGCATTCGCCTGAATCTCTGCGTCAATCTGAACCTGGTTGGACGCAACGAAATTGACCAACTGAACCGCGTAAGTATTGAGTTCGGGGTCACCGTCGCTCGCCCGCCGGCGAGCATGCTCACCTAAAACCATCAGGAACGGAACTTCCTTTGATTCCGCTTCAAAAATAATGTCTAGGGCGCGCTTGCGGGCCTTACCGCGAGCTGACATCAGTCGTTCACGCGACCCAGGTATGAACCATCGCGTGTGTCAACTTTGACTTTTGTGTTTGAGTCAATAAACAAGGGAACTTGAATCTCGGCACCCGTCTCCAACGTTGCTGGCTTGGTGCCCCCACTTGATCGGTCACCCTGAAGGCCCGGCTCGGTGTACGTGAGCATGATTTCCACCGATGCTGGTAGGTCAACAATGATCGGATTGCCTTCATGAATTGCGACTTGAACAGTCTGGTTTTCCAGGAGGTACTTGGAACTATCTCCCACAATAGAATTGGCCACTGGGAACTGCTCGTAGGAGATGTTGTCCATGAACACCCAGCTGTCGCCATCGCGGTAGAGGTACTGCATCTCGCGGCGATCAACCGAAGCCGTCTCCACTTTGACGCCAGCATTAAATGTGCGATCAACAACCTTGCCACTGAGTACGTTTTTTAACTTACTGCGAACAAATGCTCCACCCTTGCCTGGCTTCACGTGTTGGAAGTCGATGACGGTCCACAGTTGTCCATCAATGCTGAGGACGACACCGTTCTTTAGGTCATTACTGGTTGCCACCGAGGTGCCCTATCTCTCTTTCACACATTACGACGGCAACTCGGGTAGCTGCCACGCTCGCTCTACGCCTTGGACAACAATAGCCGCGAGAGCGCATGCAGGGCCAAGAGGTAGGAATCCACACCGAAGCCCGCAATAACACCGGTTGCGACAGGAGTAACAACCGAATGATGCCGGAACTCCTCGCGCGCACCCGGATTACTGATGTGCACTTCGATTAATGGGGCACGAAGCATTTCACACGCGTCGGCAATGGCGTAGGAGTAATGGGTAAATGCTGCGGGGTTAATAATGACGGGCAACTCTAGGTCAGCGGCGTCATGCAACCATTCAATAATTTCACTCTCACTATTGCTCTGACGAATGTCAACTTCCAGTCCCAGTTCAACTGCTTTGTGCGTCACTTCCCGCTCAAGGTCGGCATAATTCAGGGTCCCGTAAATCTCAGGTTCCCTGCTGCCTAGTCGATTCAGATTCGGTCCATTAATAAGCAGAACCCGGTGCACCATGCCCCAACCTTACTGAATCTTTTAGCTCAATTGTCTAGGAGAGGTTGCTGTAGGCCGAGAAAAGAAGTGACGGATCCGGTCCTTCTAGAATTGCCGGTTTTCCGATACCGTCGAGGACCACAAAACGCATCAGATCACCGCGGGCTTTCTTGTCCACCTTCATGGTCGAAAAAAGCGATTCCCAGCGTCCTGCCGGATAGGTGGTGGGAAGCCCGATGACTTCTAGGACATCGCGGTGGACCTGCAGGTCCGAATCGGACAGTCGGCCAGCGATATTGGCCAACTCTGCAACAAACATGATGCCAACGGAGACGGCAGCGCCATGACGCCAACGGTAATTCTCAAACTTTTCCACTGCATGCCCAAATGTGTGCCCGTAGTTAAGTACCTCCCGTCCCAGGTCAGACCCACCCTGTTCGGTGAAGTCCCGTGAGACGACCGCCGCCTTAACGGCAATCGCTCGTTCAATCAACGAGGTAACAATCTCCTGTTCTGGGTCAAATGACCTCTCTCGCTCGGTTAAAATTGTGTCCAAAATACTGGGATCACTCGTCAGACCGACCTTGGCCACCTCGGCCAGACCGGCGCGTAGGTCGTTTTCTGGAAGTGAACTTAACGAATTGACGTCGATGATCACCAAACGTGGGCTATGGAATGCGCCAACCAAGTTCTTTCCCGCATCGGTATTAATTCCCGTTTTCCCGCCAACGGAAGCATCAACCATGCCCAGTAACGTGGTGGGAACCGCGATCCAGTCAATCCCTCGTAACCACGTCGCAGCAACGAAACCTGCGAGGTCAGTGGTGGCTCCCCCACCCAACCCAATAATCATGTCGGATCGGGTAAATTCTGAGGACCCCAAGGCATTCCAGCAGTACTCCAGCACCGCTGCCGTCTTGGAATCTTCGGCTTCGGGCACCTCAATCAAAATCACTCGCGGACCCGATCCTTCCAATTCAACTTGAAGGGATTCAGCACTCAACCGCAATGCAATCGGATAGATGATGGCAACCCGAGTTGCCGTGGAAACTGCAGCATGCAACTCTCCAAGAAGACCACGACCAATGTGCACGTCGTAGCTGTGTTCAGCGTTTACGGTAATGCTTAACATGTAACACCATTCGTCAGTTTGTCGGCGATTTCCTGGGCAAGTTGTTGTGCATCGAGGGAGTTCGCATCGATTCGATAGGTGGCTAAGCGTTCATAAATCGGGGTGCGGGTCTCCAATAACGACACGAGGTTTGCCCGAACATTGCCCACCAGTAGCGGCCGTGGCGCCGAGAGACCGGCCCGGCGAAAAGCAATCGAACTACTGACTTGAAGCCAAAAAATTGGTGCGCCACTGTCACGGATTTCTTCCGCGGTGCGGTCATCCATCACGGCGCCACCCCCGAGGGACAGGACCCCTTCACACGTATGAAGGGCCGACGTGATCGCTGCATGTTCCCATTCGCGAAATACGGACTCGCCATGATTGATGAAGATATCGGGGACGCTTTGACCATGTCCGGTTTCAACCAGTTGGTCTGAATCAGCAAATGGGCAACCGAGTGTGGTCGCCAATAGTTCACCAACAGTCGTTTTACCTGACCCTGGTGCACCGATCAGAATTGCCCGTGGCGTCATCCAAAAACTTACGGTGCCAATGGCGCGATTTTGATCGCGAGGTTGTCGAGGTAACTGGCAATATTGCGTTGACATTCACCAAGGGAGTCACCACCAAACTTGTCCAGAAGCGTCTCAGCCAGTACGAGAGCTACCATTGCCTCGGCGACAATTCCCGCAGCGGGGACGGCGCACACGTCGGATCTTTGATTGATGGCCACGGCTGCTTCTCCAGTCGCAGTATCAATTGTCTGTAATGCCTTAGGAATTGTTGAAATGGGTTTCATGGCGGCGCGAATCCTCAACATTTCACCGGTACTCATGCCACCTTCCGTACCACCAGATTTTCCTGAACCGCGATAAACCTGGTCACCTTGGACAAAAATTTCGTCTTGGGCCAGAGATCCCCGGATAGCAGCCAACTCGAAGCCGTCACCCACTTCGACACCTTTAATCGCTTGTATTCCCATGAGTGCCGCTGCCAACTTTGAGTCGAGTCGGCGATCCCAATGCGTGAAACTTCCTAAGCCTGGTGGGAGTCCAACGGCGACCACCTCAACGACGCCACCCAGAGTGTCACCATCACGGTGGGCCGCACCTATTTCCTCTTCCATCAAGGCACTCACTTGGGGGTCAATGCAACGCACCGGGCTGGCATCAATGACATCAATCTGGTGCGGCATCGGGGCGGGGCCGGTGTACGCCACCGAACCAATTCGGACAACGTGACTGACCAGAGTTATTCCAGCTGCCTGCTCTAGGAATGCCCGCGCTACGGCGCCAAGGGCCACTCTCGCAGCTGTTTCGCGGGCACTCGCACGCTCCAAAATCGGTCTAGCGTCGCCGAAATCGTATTTCTGCATCCCGGCTAGATCAGCGTGTCCTGGACGTGGTCGCGTCAGTGGTGCGTTGCGCGCCAACCCGTCGAGGGTCACTTGGTCCACGGGCTCGGGATTCATAACCGCTTCCCATTTTGGCCACTCAGTATTACCAATCTCAATGGCAATTGGTCCACCTAGGGTTTGGCCGTGGCGGACCCCGCCGAGAAATTTAACGTCGTCTTTTTCAAATTTCATCCGGGCCCCGCGACCCGTGCCGAGCCTGCGCCGGGCCAGATCGCGATCAAGGTCAGCCGTGGTGACGCGAAATGAAGCCGGTAGCCCTTCGATGATGGCGGTGAGCGCCGGGCCATGTGACTCTCCAGCGGTTAACCAACGAACTCGGGACACCATGGCGTCATACTGTCAGATCCAGACTACGCACCCGCGCTCACACCCACGGCAATAATCCCGGATAGAACAACTCCCACGGCCATGAATGGGCCAAATGGCACATTCCGGGTTTTCCGTTGGGTAAACAACAGTGGTAGGGCCCACACGGCGGCGCCGGTAAATGAAATGAGTGACCCAAGATACAGATACGTCCAGCCCAGGGATCCTAGGTAGAGCCCGACAACCGCTGCGTATTTGACGTCACCCATTCCCATCCCACCGAGCAGGTGAATAGCCAAATAGACCATGCAAGCGATAAAAGATCCCGCAGTTGCATTCACTAACAGACCAAGATCACCCCGTAATTGCGCTGTGAGTGCAAAACCAAACACACCACCGACGAAGGCAACAAGAACTAATCGATTGGGAAGTCGATGCTCGCGAAAATCAACTCTGGCGAGCATGACCGCGGTCACAATAAACCATATCCAGGTGGCGAAAACCGCGATAGCACTCACGTCGATCATGAATCGATTCTGATAGTACCGGGACTCGTACTCAAGACCAAAAATCAGGCTGTGGATAACCCGTCAAGCAGTGCAGCGCGCATGGCCTCAATCGGCGCTGAGCGTCCGGTGAATAGTTCAACCTGAACCGTTGCCTGCCACAACAACATTTCGATCCCGCTCAGCACCAATCCGCCGCTATGCGCGGCCCAGTAGCGCGCCATCTCACTTGGCCATGGGTTGTAGGCAATGTCAAGAAGTGCAGGAAGACTCTGAATGGCGGCAAAAGCCTGAATGATGTCCACCTGCGCGGAACTGGGAACAGTACTAATCACCAAATCCCCCACAAGATGAATTCTGTGGTCCAACCCCATAACGCGAACTTTGACTCCCAATAATTCGCCGTGAGTTTGAATAATTGAGGCCGACCCTTGATTACGCGAAAAGCAGGTGATCTCTTGTGCTCCTAGTTGAGCAAGTGCACTAAGGGCACTACGCGCTGTTGCACCTGAACCAATGATGCAAGCAGATGCAACCGGACCAAGTCCCGCTCGCCTGATAGTTTCAGTGATTCCAAAAACATCGGTGTTTTGTAATGCCCAATCCAGGTGGGCATTTCGGTACACCGTATTGGCGCAGCCAGTCTCAGTAACGAGTGGTGATTGTTGCGAGATGAGCGCGAGCACTTCCTGTTTTAAAGGCATGGTGAGTGAGTAACCCAGAAAGTCGCTGTTGAGTTCAGAAATACGCTGTCGAAGTGCCGATGCGGAGGTTTCGATTGCCGTGTATTCAATGTTTAATCCGAGAGCCTTGTAAGCGGCGCGATGCAAGACTGGTGAGAGTGAATGCAAAATTGGCGACCCGAGCACAGCCGCTTTCACACTCATGTCGAACTCACTATGAATCTAAAAAGGCGCGGTATTCCGCCTTCAACACTAAGAACCTCTCGTACGTCTTGGCAAACTTCGTTTTCCCCGTATCGGGGTTGACCGTCACGAAATACAGCCATTTGCCTTTCGCTGGTGAAAGAGCAGCCTCCAACGCCGATTCCCCTGGTGAGTTGATCGGGGTAGGCGGAAGTCCGGTAACTTTGTACGTGTTGTACGGCGATTGCGTATCCAGTTGGTCTGCGGTGAGCTCCAATTGGTCAAGTCCTAATGCATACGACACAGTTGAATCAAATTGCAAAGGCATCTTGGCTGCCAACCGGTTATAAGCCACGGCCGCGACTTTGGCGAAGTCTTTGGGTGTGACCTCACCTTCAAGTAGTGATGCGACCGTGAGCACCTCGTAGGGGCTGCGACCCAATTGGATGGCCCGAGCTTCAAGATCGATGCTGGTTGCCGACTGATTGAATCGACGGACCAATGAGATAAGAATTGACTCGGCGTTTTCATCCCCTGCCAAGTCGTACGTTGCCGGGAACATGAATCCCTCCGGCCTACTTTTGGCCCAGCCAGGCAAGGCAAGCGCATCTGGATTTTCTAGCACCTGCTCAAAGTCAGTGAGCGGAAGACCCGCCGCGCTCGAGGCAAGGGCCACAGTTTCACCAAGGCGTAAACCTTCTGGTAACACTAATCGAGATGCCCGCGAGGCAGGGTCCAACATCAAAGCAAGTGCTGACTCCCCGCTCATCTGCATTTTCATCGCGTAGACTCCCGGACCAATTGTTGAGCTTTGCTCATTATTGGCTGCTGCAGAAGTGAAACTCTCAATGGATTTGACGACACCACCAGCCTGAAGCGTGCTCCCAATTTCAGTCAGGCTGTCACCTCGACTGACGTTCACGCTGACGCTGCCTGACCCTGATCCGGCGTAATCATTTGATTCACTGCCTCCACCAAGGAGTGAATAGATGCCGTAAACAATTGCGAGGGCGGCGATGAACCCCGCTCCAACAACAACACGCTTACTCCAGCTATTAGCGTTTCGCGAAGGTGGTAGTTGCTCGCCACTGAGAACTTCATCAATGAATGTCACTCGCTGGAACCTTTCGCTTGCGCCAACATATCAATGTAGGACTGTAGAAAAATCGCTGCGGAAGCGCTATCCACCCTACTTCGCATTTGCTTCACGTTGAGGCCGCCTGCTCGCAGCGCGCTCGTCGCCTGCACGGTTGTCAATCTTTCATCAACGAGGATAATTGGAATCGGGGTCACTTGCTCTAGTTGGCGCGCCCATTCCCTAGCATTTTCTGTTGACGCGGTGTCATTTCCCTTCAAATTCTTAGGCAAACCAACAATAATTTCACATGGGTCATATTCGTGAATAACCTTCAAAGCCGCGTTGATCGAGTCATCAGCGTCACTAATTGCGGGTTGAGGTGAGGCCAAAATGGCGTCAGAGTCGCACGACGCCACGCCAATGCGTACTGTTCCGACATCAAATGCCACTCGTTTTTGACTCATGCGAATCATTCCTATTGCGCGACCAGCGCCGCTTGCACACTTTCGATGGCAGCAGGCAGGGCTGCACTGTTTGACCCCGCACCTTGGGCAAAACTGTCCTTGCCACCACCCTTACCGTCGAGTTGGGCCAATGCGATTCGTAGTAATTGTTGAGCTGAGTACCCGGATTGAACTCCGAGATCATTAACAGCGACGACCGCTGAAACTTTTCCGTCAACCGTCAAAGAGCCGAATGCCACTGCCTTCGATGCATCAACTGCTGTGGAAATCGCCTGTTGCGCTAACTCGCGAAGACTCTGTGCATCAGTGCCCGTAGGGGCTGCAAAAACCCAGAAATCAACATCGCCGTGACGCACCGGGTCGCCCACAATGCTACCCGCATCCTTGAGCAAGGTAGCCCGCTTAAATTCTGCGATTTCCTTTTCCGCGACCTTGAGTGCGGTAATAGTCGACTCAAGGCGATCTGCTATTTGATCCACAGGAACCTTGAGCATCGTGGTGAGTTTGTTGACCAGTACGTGTTCATTGGCTGCGAACTGGTAAGCATCAGAACCAACAAGTGCCTCAACTCGACGAACACCAGCACCAACAGAACCTTCACCGACGAAATACACCAAACCCAGCGCACCGGTGCGTTGGGCATGAGTGCCACCACACAGTTCGTGGGCCCAGTCACCAACCGAGACCACTCGCACCTCGTTGCCATATTTTTCTCCGAAGAGTGCCATAGCGCCCATGTCGAGCGCTTCCTGTTGGGACATCAGGTTCGCACTGACGGTGAGGTCTTCAATGAGCATGGCATTGACGTACTGCTCAACATCACGCAGGACAGCCGGTGAAACGGCCTCTGGATTCGGGAAGTCGAATCGGAACCGACCGGGCGAGTTTTCGGACCCCATTTGGGTTGCGGTCTCCCCCAGCCTCTCACGAAATGCCCGGTGGACCATATGCGTGGCCGTGTGAGCTCGAGAGATTGCTTTTCTTCGTTGGATATCAACCGAACCGATCACGAAGTCCCCGACCGATAATTCACCCTCAACCACTCGGCCTCGGTGCAAGACAAGTCCAAGGACGGGTGTTTGCACGTCATAAATCTCGATCCGTGCTTGTCCCGACGCTGATGTGATCACACCGTGATCCCCCAGCTGACCACCAGCTTCCGCATAAAACGGCGTGCGATTCAGGATAACTTCAACATCATCTCCCACTCGTGCGGCCGGTACCGACGTTCCCTCGCTCACGAGCCCCGTGACCTGCGCTTCGGTGAGCGTTTCGATATATCCGGTGAACTCGGCGGTGCCTCCGACCGTCAAAATTTCTTTATAAGCGGTCGTTGCGACGAAGTCACTCTTGCGGGCAATGGAATCGGCCTTGGCTCGATCGCGTTGCTCTTTCATGAGAACGGTGAAGCGATCCCGGTCAACCGCTAGTCCAGCCTCAGCCGCCATCTCCATGGTCAAATCAATCGGAAAACCATAGGTATCATGTAAGGCAAAAGCTTTTTCGCCAGAAATAGTGGCGCTGCCTGAATTTTTTGTTTCACTAGCTGCGGTGTCAAAGAGCATGTTTCCGGTAATGAGTGTTTGGGCAAAAGCATTTTCTTCTCCAGTAGCAATGCTAAGAATTCGTTCGCATGAATCGTTGAGCTCGGGGTACTGAGGAGCCATTACTTTAATTGCCGATTCGCATAATGTCCGAAGGGTGGGCCCGGTGGCGCCCAGTATTCGCATATTGCGAATCACCCGCCGCATCAGGCGCCGTAACACGTATCCGCGTCCTTCATTACCTGGGAGGACACCGTCAGAGATAAGAAATATGACTGTGCGCGAATGGTCGGCAACTACTCGAAGTGCAATGTCATTTTTCTCATTCGCACCATAGACCGCCCTTGAAAGCTGCGATGCCGAGTCCAAGATTCCGCGCGTTGTATCAATTTCATAAATATTGTCAACTCCTTGCAGAATTGCCGCCATCCGTTCAAGACCCATTCCGGTGTCAATACTTGCGGCGGGCAGCGGGCCCAAAATGGGAAAGTCATCTTTGCCCGAGCCTTCACCTCGCTCAAATTGCATGAACACCAGGTTCCACACCTCGAGGTATCGATTCTCGTCGGCAATCGGACCACCTTCCACCCCAAATTCGGGTCCGCGGTCGTAATAAATCTCCGAGCATGGTCCGCACGGTCCCGGCACACCCATGGACCAGTAGTTGTCATCCATTCCACGCCGTTGGATCCGAATAGATGGAACACCGACGACATCCCGCCAGATGGCTTCACCTTCGTCGTCATCTTGGTACACCGTGACCCACAGTCGTTCGGGGTCAAAACCGTAGCCACCGTTATCAATTGACGTTGTGAGAAGTTCCCAGGCCAGCGGAATTGCTTCTTCCTTGAAGTAGTCACCAAACGAGAAATTGCCTGCCATTTGAAAAAATGACGCATGGCGTGTTGTTTTCCCAACCTCTTCAATGTCGAGCGTTCGAACGACTTTTTGCACACTTGTTGCACGTGGATACGGGGCCGGTGCTTCACCTAAGAAGTACGGCTTAAACGGCACCATGCCGGCGTTCACAAAAAGCAACGTTGGGTCGTCAAGGAGCAGGGATGCCGAAGGAACTATTTCGTGTCCACGCTGCGCGAAAAACGTGAGAAATCGAGTCCGTATTTGCGCCGAATCCATTGCCTTTACTCCTTGCGTGTGGTTACGGATTGATCGGGTGGTGTCGTGTGGGG
>Ga0105049_10001548_pt1 | contig 27130 bp, 28 predicted proteins | sample MAT06_FD_78087 | JGI IMG/M metagenome (GOLD analysis project Ga0105049, IMG submission 78087) | Freshwater microbial communities from Lake Fryxell liftoff mats and glacier meltwater in Antarctica - MAT-06 | ecosystem: Environmental > Aquatic > Freshwater > Ice > Liftoff microbial mat | place... | reverse complement strand
TTGTTGCCATCCGTTTTAGAATAAGCATTGAGCCGGATGAAACCATTAGCGTAAATATGGTTACGGGCGTCGCTAACACCAGAGAGATTTGCCAAAGTTTAATCAATAAATACCAAGATAATAAATCGCACAAAGACCGGGTATTTGAAATGGCATGGACACACAGCCAGGTAGTACTTCGCCAAATAAATGCCACTGAAGGGGACGCACAATTGTATTCAAAATTGGCAAGTTCAATTCTATTTGCCAATGCATCGTTTCGTGCAGATCCTACTATTCTCCTCAACAACCACCGCCAACAATCGGGTTTATGGAGTTATGCTATTTCTGGCGATTTACCCATTGTGCTTTTAAAAATTGAAAGCCATGACAACATGCTTTTAGTAAAGCAATTGATACAAGCACATGCCTACTGGCGTTTGAAAGGGCTCGTATTGGACCTTGTGATTTGGAATGAAGAACATAACGGGTACCGCCAAGCTCTTCAAAACGATATACAATCCCTTATTCCTGTAGAATTATACGGAACCAAAGGGGGTATTTTTTTAAGGCCCTCCGACCAAATATCAAATGAAGACCGCATATTATTTCAATCAGTGGCCCGCGTGATCATCGCTGATAGTGGCGGAACACTAGCAGAACAAGTTAATAAAAAAGAACTATCAAAAGTGCCCCTTCCATATTTGGAAAAAAAACAAACCCATCCACTTATTATAACAACGATTGAACAGCCAAAAGATCTTATCTTTTTTAATGGACTAGGAGGTTTTTCAAAGAACGGAAAAGAATATGTTATTGTAACAGACAACAACAATAAAACGCCCGCTCCATGGGTAAATGTAATTGCGAATCCAGATTTCGGCACGGTGGTATCTGAAAGTGGATCAGCTTATTCATGGACTGAAAATGCACACGAATTAAGACTTACATCATGGAGCAACGATCCTGTTTCTGATACTACCGGAGAGGCTTTTTACATAAGGGATGAAGACAGCGGACATTTTTGGTCAACCTCCTTATTACCTGCGGCTGGCCAGTCGACTTACATTACCCGTCACGGATTTGGTTACAGTATTTTCGAACACGTGGAAGATGGAATACATACTGAAATGACCGTGTATGTTGATATGGTGTCGGCCATTAAATTCACTGTTTTAAAAATACGGAACCAATCAGGACGGCCTCGTAATTTATCTGCAACGGGTTATATAGAATGGGTGTTGGGTGATAACAGAACGAAAACCTCGATGCATATTCATACTGAAATTGATCCCGATAGCGGAGCTATGTTTGCAAAAAATCATTACAGCACGGAGTTTAATAGCAGGGTAGCTTTTTTTGATGTTGATTATTTGAAAAAATCTTTTACAGGCGACCGCACAGAATTTATTGGCCGTAATGGAAATTTGAAAAATCCGGATGCTTTGTCTCGATTAAAACTTTCCGGAAAAATCGGACTTGCTTTAGATCCCTGTGCTGCAATCCAGGTTCCCTTTTTCGTTGGAGACGGCGAGGAGCAGGAAATCATTTTTAGACTTGGTGCAGGTAAGAATAGCAATGAAGCAAGTGCCATTGCCAAACAATTCAGAGGAACAGGAGCAGCTAAAGATGCATTGATTAAAGTAAAAAAGTATTGGGAACAAACTGTTGGCACATTGCAGATTGATACACCGGATGTAGCCCTCAATATCCTTGCGAACGGATGGCTTACTTATCAAACCCTCTCCTCGCGATTGTGGGGCAGAAGCGGGTTTTACCAATCTGGAGGGGCTTTTGGTTTTAGAGACCAGTTACAGGATGTTTTATCGTTGCTTCATACCAGACCAGAACTTGCCAGAGAACAAATTTTACTTTGCGCTTCAAGACAATTTAAAGAAGGTGATGTACAACATTGGTGGCATCCACCCATTGGCCGCGGCGTGCGCACCCGTATCTCAGACGATTATCTTTGGTTGCCGCTTGTAACAGCTTATTACCTGAAACAAACAGGTGATGTTGCCATACTGGATGAATCAGTTGATTTCCTCGAAGGGCGTTTATTAAATCCGGAAGAAGAATCGTATTTCGACCTACCCCTTAATGCCCACAGACCTGCTCCTTTGTACGATCATTGTGTTAGAGCAATCAAACATGGACTCCGTTTTGGCGAAAAAGGCTTACCACTAATTGGTACCGGAGATTGGAACGATGGTTTTGATAAAGTAGGACAACATGGTAAAGGGGAAAGTGTATGGCTGGCATTTTTTCTCTATGAAATCCTAACCTGTTTTGCAGATACAGCAGTTGTTTACAATGATCCAACCTTTGCCGATACCTGCATTAAAGAAGCAAAAATATTAAAAGCAAATATTGGTAAAAATGCATGGGATGGCGAGTGGTATAAACGAGCCTGGTTCGACGATGGAACGCCGCTCGGGTCAAAAATAAACGAAGAATGTACCATCGATTCTATTGCGCAAAGCTGGTCGGTGTTGTCAGGAGCTGGTGATGAAAATTTAATTCATACTGCTATGGAATCAGCCTATAAAAATTTGGTGCAAAAAGACGTGGGTATTATTCAGTTGCTGGAACCAGCATTTGATAAGTCGGATCTGAATCCTGGATACATAAAAGGATACGTGCCGGGCGTAAGAGAAAATGGCGGCCAATATACGCATGCTGCCATATGGATGATCATGGCTTTCGCGAAGTTGGGAAATAATGAAAGGGTTTGGGAATTATTAAACATGATCAATCCTGTTAATCATGGTAAAACAGCAGAAAGAATCGCCATTTATAAAGTAGAACCCTATGTAATAGCTGCGGATGTTTATTCACGTAAGCCTCATGCCGGCCGGGGCGGCTGGTCATGGTACACGGGGTCTGCGGGGTGGATGTATCGCTTAATCACAGAATACTTTCTGGGTTTTCAGCAACAGGGAAATCAATTAAAATTTACCCCTTGTATCCCGGAAGAATGGGAATCATTTAAAGCACAACTTCAGTATAAAAATACGGTCTATCATATTGAAGTAAGGCATCTTTCTTCCAATAAAACGATAACCATAGCAGTGGATGGAGTGGAGTACGAAGGAAATGTAATTACACTGATGGATGATGGGCTCGAACACCACGTACTGGTAGCCGAAAATAAAAATGTTTAAACAGGTTAGTCAGTTTTCAATGCGGTATCGTCACAATTGAAGTAGAAAAGTGCCAGGTAGAAAAGGGCTTTAAATCAGCATTCTTTTGCGTAAACACCACAGTATGGTATTTAAATTTTAGTTGCCATGTAGCGTAGCCATAAAGGCTATGCTTGTATTATTTATCCTAGGATATATTATCAACCATATGCAGAAGATAATATCTTACAAAAAATGAGTGCACGCCTCCTATCGTTTTGGCATGGTTATAGCCACTTTTCAAGTGGCTATAACAAACAATCATGCTTAAACTTAAACTCATATTCGCTATCTCCATTCTGCTCTTTTTGATGACATCGTGTAATGAAAAGAACACTGATGAGGATATACAGGAGAATGTCACTAAACAATTAAAGGACAATAAAAAATATACAGGCGTTAATTTCACTGTAAAAGACAAGGTGGTCACACTAACTGGAATGTGTGAAGGCGACAACTGCGCGGCCGATATAGAAATAAAAGTAAATAATATAAATGGCGTAGAAAAAGTTATAAATAACACAACCAGCAATAATTCAACTGACTTCACTTTGAGAACTTCTGTTCAATCTATCATCATAAAATATCCCGGCGTGCAGGCAGATGTAGCGGATGGAAATGTAGTTCTAAGAGGAAATATCGATGGCGTTCTACTCCCAAATTTGATGAGTAACCTTGCTGCCCTTCATCCTAAAAAAATAGACAACCAACTGCTGATAAAATAAAATAACTCTTTATTTAGTTCAGAAACGTAGAACCTTCACTTAAAATATATAATTATGGATAACAAACTAAATCAGGCCGTGCCTCCTCTTATAAATGAGACAAAGGCCGGCGAAAACAATGAAAGACATTTTAACCTGTTAGTGGACGAAATTCCTTACAGGGTTGAGTTTGAACCGTTTTACTTTAACGACCAGGTGCGGTATTATGTGAGTATAAATGCGAGGTCTAAAGATGTTTTTGTATGGGATAAAAGCATGGAGCAATTCAGAGCTATTGATGATAATGCCGGGGTACTGCCTGTAGCGCTAGAGCAGGCAATCAGTGAAAAACTAAAAAATCAAAACCTTTAGTGATATTAAATAGGGGCATTCATACTTCTGCCCCGGAGATATTTTGTAAATCATTTTCCGGACTGATTCCAGGACGGCTGTAAAAAATGAGCGATTAAATAACCTGCGATTATTATTTACTTGGATCGAAAGCTCCCTTCTATTTTTCCTTAAGGCCGTACAACTAAATTGATACTATCATAAAAAATCAAATTCACTTTATGTCCCAAGCGAGAAATCAAAAACCACCTTCGAACCATCTGGTGCAATGGCAAGTATTTGAATAATCCCGCTTTGAGCAGAGAGTAAAGCCATATCGATGTCTGCCGGATTATTAATCGGCTTCCCATTAATAAAAGCGATAATGGTGCCGGGGGGAATACCAGCCTGGTCAAAGAAGCCTTCTCTACGTACACTTGTTACCATCACACCTGTGGCCAAATTAAAACGTTGCTTGACATCTGCAGTAAGCGGAGCAAAAGTTGCTCCTAGTCTTTCGTAGATTTCTTGAAGCGCCCCACTACTTTTGGCTTCCCGTTTTTCAGCGTTTATCACCACTTCATTGAGCAGTGTAGCAGAGACGCTAGCAGTAGCGCCATTGCGCTGATAGGTTAATGTTACGGTATCACCTGGTTTTTGCCGTGCAATTCTTTCAGAGAACTCCGTTGATGAATTAATTAGCATGTCATTTAAACTTAGAATGATGTCACCTTTTTTAAGCCCCGCACCAGCAGCGGCACTTTGCGGTTGCACACCAGTAATGTAAACGCCTTTGACCAAAGCAGGATTGAGCCCTAAGGCTATCAGGTGCTGGTCTTCTGCATTAGGCGACGGAAAGGACACACCCAGCACTCCACGCTTAACAACTCCGAAGTTTTTTAAATCATCCAATATCTTTTTCGCAAGATTAACGGGTATGGCAAAAGCGTATCCCGCATAGCTTCCCGTTTGTGTAGCTATAGCCGAATTGATACCTATCAATTCCCCATCTGTATTAACGAGAGCTCCTCCGCTATTGCCTTGGTTTATAGCAGCATCGGTTTGAATAAACGATTCGACAGCCATATTACGGTCAAGCGAAGCATTGTTTTGTCTGGATCGTGTGCCTGGCCTATTTATGATTCCAATGCTTCTGGCTTTGGCACTTACAATACCCGCAGTAACGGTTGTATTTAATGAAAGTGGGAAGCCCACCGCCAACACCCATTCGCCAATCTGTACCTTATCTGAGTTGCCGAATATAACAACCGGAAGGTTATTAGCGTCAATCTTTAGCAGCGCTAAGTCAGTGTTCGGATCACGGCCCGTTAACTTTGCGGAAAAAATCCGTTTGTCTGGAAGTATGATGTCAATTGCAGATGCATTTTCAACAACATGATTATTGGTGGCTATAAATCCATCCGGACTAATAATTACACCTGAGCCAGATGCGCCTCGATCGGGCGCGCCATTGAAACGAATTTTGATGTGCACAACCGCCGGCATCACCAATTTCGCCGCCTTTACAAAATTCCCGCTGCTGTATGAAATATTTGCGTTGGTGATGTTTTCTGTTGGCTCTGGTAAAATGGTTTCTGAAATCCCAGAAACATTGGGGCGTTGCTTACTGGCACAACTGTTAGCTAAACCCATTAGCGTGATTAAAATAACCGGAAGCAAAGTGAAATGCGACTTATCCATATTAAAATTTTTAAATGAATTGTACGTCTCTTATTTAGGAGCAATAAATCTGCCGTAATTGTTTTTAAGAATAGATTCGTATGCTGCGCCTGGTTGTTTTGAAGCGTCAAATTACGGTCTGTTTTTTACTTGATCAACTTAGGCCTTTACAGCAACTTCTGATGTATTCGAATTGATGTTAAACTTTTCTTTCTACATCTGCTTCTTGCAGGATGATGTTTCTGTGCGCGTGATAATATATATAATCGACGAAATTAAAAATTTCTTAAAAACGATCAGTTCTTAATAACACATAGGAGCTGGGATATTGAATATCTGCGTCGTTTTCGGCAGTTATAAATAAACTCAACAGCTTAAGGGAGGATACGGTTTTTAAAAAACTTTTAAGTGTTTTTGAAAACATACTACCGGAAGTATTTAGGCTACCAATATTTTTCGACCCGTTTTCTACAGTTTCTATCCAAACTACATAGGTGCTTTTGGGTGGTTCAAGTCTCGTAGGATCTGCAAGGCGTATCACCTTCAAATCAATACTGTAATTGTTATTGTCATCCTTTTTTACTTTTGCCGTTCCTTCAGCAGAGGGTACCACAGATGGTGTTTGAAATGCCATTTTTTTAGAACAGAACATCAGTGAAAAAACAACGAAAATTAATATTGTTATTGAAATTATTTTTTTGGTGTTTCCCCTTAATGAATTTCATGATTTGTTTTGTTTAAATTAATAAGTTTATTCTTTTAATAGATCTGCCCGGTTTAGTAAATAATCGGTTTTTTTTGTAAAAAAGCGGGTTAGATTTACTTGTGTACATTATTTAAAAAGCTGAAGAAGGAGTACGAATCGTCTTTTTTTAAAACCAGATAAACCTAACAAAATGATATTAAAAATCGTACCAAATAATGCTATGTAACGATAGCAAATAATTTAAACATCGCGGGATATATTTGAGCAATTAAGTACCCATAATCTGCACAATCATATACAATGTTGCCTGATTATTGCTTTTATGGTAAAGCGTGCAGCAAGTAACTACTCCAAGCTTCGTAAATTTAGTTAGTGAAAAGACACTGACATTTAAAAATTTCATTACACACTACCACATTGTTACAGCATAGTTATTTTTTATCGATCCTGCAAGAGAAATAAATCAAAATCTTATTTGATCATTTTTATAATTTGATAGAAATACTTACGCACTTTATACGCCAACCTTTTTCAATTGGGTGTGTGCCCACGTCAAAAAATAATCACTTACGTAGATTTCAGTAATACAAATTCCATTCGTCGTGCCACTAAGGTCAATTGTGTTTATGCTTGAATGATGATGTGCAAAAAAATTCCCATTCAGGGAATATAATTATTTAATAATCCTTTTTTTGAAATGACTTTTAGCTATCGAAAGGTTGGTCATGATTTTGTTATAACTGATATGATTGATTTTTGGAAGATGAGTTTGTTCGCTTTCATATTTTCATTCAAACGTTATCAAACAAATGGAAACATTCATCATGCCCGCACGATCTGTGTGGCAACCGTTAAAACTGTAAATGTTTGCAATTGCACACACTTGTATAATTAGGAAAATTAAACTTTTCAGAACCTATGAGCGATTTCAATAATTTAGAATCAACATCTCTTTTCGGGGCCGAGCCTATACCCTATTCTGCTATATCAGATATTAGCAATAAGTCGGCGGACCTGATTGTTTACGCCATCCCTGTTTTAGCCATTTTTACCTTGGCCGAAATGATTCATTCCTGGGCTACTCAGAAAAAGCGTTACAACGCTACCGAGGCTTTTGGATCCTTAATTGTTGGGTTGGGAAATGTTGCAGTAAATTTATTGGTGAAGGCTTTTTTGCTTTTAGGCACACTTTTTTTATACAACCTTATCCCTTGGCGGATGAGCCTCAACTGGTGGACAATCATACCCTGCATTCTGGTGTATGATTTTTGTAGCTATTGGGCGCATCGTGTATCTCACAACAACAGGTTCTTTTGGGCAACACATGTAGTCCACCACACCGCTGAACATTACAACCTTACTGTTTCTTTCAGGTTGAGCTGGGTTCAACATTTTAAAATAATCTTTTTTATACCCATTGTTTTATTAGGATTTCATCCAATCATATTTTTTATTGTAAACCAGATAATGGTGCTGTTTCAATTTTGGCAGCATACAGAGTACATCAAAAAACTTCCTGCACTAATCGAATGGGCCATTATTACCCCCTCTAATCATCGAGTGCATCACGGGTCGGACGAAAAATATATTGATAAAAATTTTGGCGTATTATTTACTTTCTGGGATAGATTGTTTGGCACTTATGTTCAGGAAGACAGTAAACCAACCTACGGAATCACTAGTAAAATAAAGCTTTCCTCCAACCCCTTTTATCTCAACTTTCACGAGTTTGCCAGCATCATCAAAGATGTTCGCCAGGCAAAAAATACCAGAGAGAAATTATTTTTATTATTCGGAAGTCCAGCCGCAGTGGAGGCTTTCAAGCGAGGGGAAACTCTTGAAAAGAAACTGTTTTAAAGCTCCGCATCAATGTAATTCCAACAGAACAACATTGTAAAAATACATCCTATTCATTGGTTTGCGGCATAAATTCAGACCGAATTCCTACCGGCATTGATAATTCCAAAAGAAGAACGGATGATGAGCTTTTCATATACAGATCTATTTACAGAAAGTGTTGATTGCTCGTCTTGTTTACGCAGATGCGCAATGGCGAATTGCTGAATGGTAAGCAAGGGCAAGATAATTCGTTCTCGCATACTGATCGACAATTGTTCCACTGGATAATCATCCATCAACCCTGCTTTTCCCGAAACCAGCCCAACATATTTCTTCGACAATTCATACTCGTCATAAATATTTTGCCAGATGGCAGCATACTTGTCATCTTTTAGCAAGTATTGCGTCAATGGAAAAAAACATTTTTTCATCGCCATCTCCGCATTGCCGATAAGGGTTTTAAAAAACATAGACTCTTTGTACAGCTTCATTACTTCAGTCAGCTTACCTGCTTCATCCGCTTTTTTAAAAGCCGTGCCGAGACCGTAATAACCGGTCACATTTTGTTTCAACTGACTCCAGGCACCCACATACGGGATGGCTCGTAATTCTTTTAAATCAAATCGATCATTACCCGCCCGTTTGATAGGACGGCTACCTATATTGGTTTCACCATAATACATCAGTGGACTCACGTGTGTGAGGTAATCTAAAAAGCCAGGATGGTTTTTTAAACCCATGTACGCCTCATAACTACTGCCAGCCAACTCGCTTATGAGCAATTCTTCCCCAGACGTTAAAGTGGTTTCTTTTTTGCCAAACAATTCATTGCTGATACCCGCGTGAATCATCTGTTCTAAATTATAGGTGGCTGCATCAATGGTTCCAAAGCTGGTACTAACGGTTTGACCTTGTACGGTAAGTTGAATTTCTTTGTTGGCAATATTTTTTCCCATAGAGGCATAAAACTGATGCGTTTTACCACCACCCCTCGAAGGCGGCCCTCCTCGCCCATCAAAAAATACGACTTCAATTTGATGGAGTTTTGAAACAGCAGTCAGTGCTTCTTTAGCTTTGTAAATACCCCAATTGGCCATCAGGTAGCCTCCATCTTTAGTGCCATCACTAAAACCCAACATGATGGTTTGTTTGTTGCCCCTTCTAGCCAAATGTGCTAAATAAACAGCATCCGTGTAAAGTGATTGCATCACTGTGGCTGCATTCTCAAGATCGATTACGGTTTCAAACAATGGAACAATGTCGATGTGACGGTCTGCTGCTGTTATTCCACACAACCCAAACAATCCATACACTTCCATCACATGGAGGGCACTGCTGCACTGACTGATGATATAACGATCACAGCCCCTTGGCCCGTTTTGCTCCTGAATGTTTGCGATGGCTTTGATCGTATCTAAAGTATCCTGTACCAAGGCGTCTTCAAAAATTGAACTACCCGTAACGTCTTCGCAAACAGAACTCAACAATACCAATTTATCTGTGGCTGATAATTCAGCATAACCCGATGGAACAACCGTAGTTTGCGCTGATAAATAGCGGAGTACTTTGCTATGAATACTCGCTTCCTGCCTAATATCCAGTGAAGCAAAGTGTAAACCGAAAATGCTTACTTTGTCTATAAGCCCATTGAGTAATTCCAAAAACATACTATTGTGTTGAGATATTAATATGTTTTTTATTTCATACAAAGAAGACAAAATTGCTGTTTTATTGAGTGCTTCTTTTTTACCCGGGATAAAAATATTTTTGTAAAGAACTTCTTCCAATGCATTCAAAATTGGCTCTATTCCTTTAAAAGTAAGCCTGCGCTTTAGGTTCCTAACGTCCTGATAATAGCATTTTATAATACTTCCTCTTAGCGCTTCTGCCACCTGAATGGTAGTTGCAGCAGTCACAAATGGATTTCCATCTCTATCTCCACCTGGCCAAAAACCCATATTCACCAGGGATACTTTTTCTGATACCTGCGCAGGAAATTGTTCTTTAAAATAAGTAACGATTTTTCCACAGGCTGCGTAAAACACATTTTCCAAGTACCAAATTAAACTTACCGCTTCATCAAATGGCGTTGGTTTCACCTTTTTAAGAAAGGCAGTTTTACCTAATTGCTGTAAGTAAGTATTAATGAGTAAGGCGTTGTTTTCAATTAAGGCCTTACTCAGATCATTGATAATACCTAATACCTGCCCCGGATAAAATTGAGTAGGATGTGCGGTAAGTACCATGCTCACCGAAAATGTTTGTAACTTCTCTCTTAGTGCAGCTTCCTTTTTTTCGTTCTTAATTTGTAACGTTAATTGTTTTAAGGTTCCCGCACCACCCATATCGTGTACCTCTGTGAATGCAGCATCTTCCAACGCATCAAATAAAACTACTTGTCGTTCAATAAATTGTATAAAACGGAACAACAGATCGAGTTTTTCAGTTTCCTCATCATAATGAGCGTGCTGGCTAAAGAAGATTTGTATAATTTCTGCCGGACTTTTATCATGAGCATATCCTTCCTCACAGGCATCCAGTAACATCGAAAGTAAAATACCCGTTTTCTCAATCTTATGAAAGGGCAACCCCGTAAACAAGCTGTTGTATAATTGAAAACGGATGCCTACAAAATTTTTAAACTGCTGTAGGCCATTTGAATTGTGTTCACTCATGTTGTAAGGTATTTTGTCCATTAAACATGGAAGCATCGATATTTAAATATAAAACAAAAAATGCGGTTGGGCCCTATGCATTTTAATAAACCACGAGTACTGCTGGAACTTGCCGCTGCAATCCTTTATCGCTGGGGTAAATGGTTTCCTGTCCATTGATGAGCATACAACTGCTTCCTCCTCCGTCTAAATTCATCGCTTCAACACAGCCCAGCGATAACATCAATTGGGCACATTGCGTTAGGGAAGCGCCATCAGACACGCCAGCATGTCGACCTTCAATGACCATGACGATCATTTTATTTTTTTTGGTATAACCTATCAACGTTCTGGGATGTTGATCCTGGATAGCATTCCCTGCAAATTTTAATTCTTCGTTGTTGGTTACTAGCAGGCTGTTATTTTGTACCAAAACTGGTCCACCGCCCACCGCCATTGATACGTTCCAACGCTTCCATTCATTTTGAGATGTGGAGGAAACATTCACAGCAGTTTTAGCAGACTCCAAAGAAAAATGTGCAATTGAATCTTTCGTAACCTTTACCGGGTTTTGGATGGCATACACCTGTTTCATGGATGGTTCAGTGTAGGTCCAGGCGATATCAGCCTTCCGTTTTTTATTAATCCCAAATGCACTTCCAAACACATGCTTGTAAGTCAGGGTATCTTTCGCTTTACCTGGGATGGTGTGGTTGTTGGTGGCGAGTATTTCCCCGTTTTTAATAACCACATTTAAATTTTTGTTGGTTGCAAAAGAGAAGAAGGTAGTGTTTACTACCAACAGCGGTTTTTTGTTTTTTTGATAAAACTGAGTGGGAGTCAATCTGCGGTTTTGACTGGTATCTACCGCCAGTTTTCTTTTTTTATTGTTCAAATTTACCATGGCGTAGTAGGCCAAAAAAGGTTTGCCATCTAACGAGTCTTTCGATTTAAATAACTGCATCCCTTTTGGCAATTTGCCAAACTCAGCAGTTGCGTTTACCCATGATTGCTGGGCTTGTAGGCTATTAACGCTTATCAGAAAAATGCTACATAAAAGGGATATGTATTTGACCATACGCTAAGGTAGGCAAGAAAGTATTATTGTGGGGATGGATCCTGTTAATGAATATTATTTATTCGTTTAAATAAATGAACATTGTCTATGGAAGATAATTGAAATAATCCCTGCAATATTGTTATGCCAGCTACAATTGAATATCCATACTATGAGGAGTGAATAGAAGGCCATCCACCATTTGTTTGATAATATAAATAGGTGAACTGTTTCTTGTTCAGATGTTGTTACAATGTAATTACTAATCTTGGGAATGAAAGAAAGGTTTTATTTGGAATTGATGGGTAATAACACACCCGTTAGAATGTTTCATTACAAAACGCCTGGTGAGGTATATCTACTAAAGGCAAAAGTTGCACTTATTGCTTGAACAGCACCAGGATAAAAATGGAATTAAGAGCCTTTTAAAGAATGAACACAGCCAAAATAATATATTATCCCCTTTTTTCCTCCATCCACTTGTTTCTACCCCAATTAGGAATCACATGTTTTTCGCTGTGGTAAGATGATCTTACCAAGGGGCCGCTTTCTACATAGTCTAATCCAATTTGATAACCGATTTCGCGGTATTCGGCAAACTCATCGGGATGTACAAAACGCTGAACAGGTAAGTGTTTTTTACTGGGTTGGAGGTATTGCCCGATGGTCACTACATCAACCCCGTTATTGTACAAATCTTGTAAGGTTTGCACCACTTCTTCCTTCGCTTCACCCAACCCCAGCATAATGCCGCTTTTGGTGCGCATGCCGCCTTCTTTTAACATTTTCAGGGTATCCATACTTTGCCAATACTGGGCCTGTATCCTCACTTGACGGGTAAGTCTTTCAGTAGTTTCAATATTATGACTAACCACTTCAGGTGCTGCATCGATGATACGCTGAACATTTTCTTGTTTATTTTTTCCTTTAAAATCGGGAATCAGGGTTTCGAGCGTCGTATCCGGATTCAACGATTTTACAGCGTTGATGGTATTGTACCAAATAATGCTACCGCCGTCTTTTAATTCATCTCTATCAACAGAGGTGATGACGGCATGTTTTACTTTCATTAAATGGATGGCTTCTGCTACACGCTGCGGTTCATCCCAGTCTACTTCCAGGGGCCTGCCAGTGGCTACTGCACAAAAACCGCAACTACGGGTACAAATATTTCCCAAAATCATAAAAGTAGCCGTTCCTGCACCCCAGCATTCTCCCATATTTGGGCAATTGCCACTCTCACAGATAGTGTGCAATTTATGCGTATCAACCAGGTTACGCACGTGTTTATAATCTTCGCCAATTGGAAGTTTCACTCTCAACCAATTGGGTTTTTTTAATGGAATATTTTCACTGGTCGTTATTTCTGGTGCACAAGCCATGTTGATTCAATTTATTTCGATGTGTAAAGATAAGGCCTTGCAAATGGAGCAAGGCCTTACTAACTAACATAATTTCATTGTAAAAGTTTATTTCCGTCTTCCGAAAACGAAGGCCACAAAAGCTGATACAAAAAGCTGGCGTTCTTTCTGGTAGATGATCTGTTGTATTTTTTGACTGTAAAACTCTCCCATCAATCCAACTTCAATTGCACTTACCATTTCGTTGTATTTGCCATAATCGAAGCGGATGGCGGGTTTCAAATAAAGGCCAGGGGTTACTTTCATCTTTCCCCAACCGGTTCCAAAACCGGGACCGCCGATAAAGGGGCCATTTAAAAAGAACAAGCTATCAGGTGAATTGTAACCCACGAATTCCCGTTGACCTTGCTTTTCTACTTCTACAAGATAGGGCCTTAATAATCCAATAATAGCACCACCACCAACATTGCCTGTGATGCTGATACCATTTTTGTTGCTTTTATTCCCTAACAAATATTGGTATTGAACTCCCAATTTTGTTTGATAAAAATAATTGATTTTACCGTATATAATCGGAGCAGTGGTAGTAAAGTTGAACTGCTGCTTCTCTTCTTTTTCGTGTTTGCGTTCGGTGATCTCCAATTGAAACAATAGGGCCGACCTTACAGATTTTGCCCTGCCAATTTCCATAAACGCTCCGTATCCATCCGATGTAATCTTGCCGCCAAAAACAGTATGTTTTTTGTAGGTGATAACGCCTTCCTCTTCCAACTTGGTCATGGCATCAATACGCTCTCTTCGGATCCCTTTTTTTGTTTTCTTAGAGGTGGTTTCTTCTTGCGCAACTGCAGCCATCGTTCCAGAAAAGGCTAAGAGTATTAAAAATATTTTCTTCATGTATTCTTTTTACTTGAGTAAATTTATGCAAAAATAGAATGCAGCAATGAATGTTACCCTCTTTTTAACGTACTTAGGGTATTATTCCTCATATTTTAATAAATCTAGAACATGACAGCAACGATTATTTATAAAGGAGAACTCCGATGCGAATGCACTCATTTGCAAAGCGGCACCGTAATAGAAACCGATGCCCCCACGGACAACAGGGGAAAAGGCGAAAAGTTTAGTCCAACCGATACCCTTTGCGTGGCATTAACTACTTGTATGATCACCACCATGGGTATCAGGTCAGCTGATATGGGTATTGATCTTACCAACACCCAAATAGATGTAACCAAACACATGCTGGCAGATCCAAGGCGCATCGCTAAAATAGAAGTAATCTTTCATTTACCAGCACTGGACGTATCAGAAAAAGACAAACTAATTCTTCAAAAGATAGGTGATAATTGTCCGGTAATGAAAAGTTTACACCCCGATTTGGAGGTGATGGCCACTTATAAATGGGGTTAAACGATCTGCTACATTTTGTGAAAAACGAACTAAAAAAAGGAAGTTGTTCCTCAAACAATAATTTTTTGCGAGTCTGATAAGGCAAAAGAAGGCAATCAATTGATTTGAATTTGCGCGCTTTACCCTTTCAGTAATTTTCCCCCAACTGCACATTGCAAACATTTTTTTTCATCACAGTACCATTTTTTTAATTGCAGCAGCGCCTGCGAATCAAAGGCGTTGCACGATATTGTACCGAGTACTTTAAATCCCCGAACCACGTTGTTTTGCTCAGTACTCAATAGCCTTAACCAATCGATTGCTTTATTTTTAAATGACTCAATATGATGGTAATATCCATAGGCATACAAAACAGGTACGATGGTATTGATACAGATATTATCTATCATAGATTTACCCAATGTTTTTTTACAAAAAGCCGTGGGATGATCGGGCCTGTAACGATAATGCCAATAATCGTTGGCGGTAACATTTAAGTAAGTTTGAAGTTCTTGAATGGTTTCTACTTCTTTAATGATAGAAAATAAATGATGACTTTGGTGTATTAACATCGCCAGTTGGGCTAAACGTACGGTTGGAAAATTGGCCGGGCGCATTCTTAAAAAATAAAGAGGAGCATGCGCTTTTTTGAGCCGATATTTTTTCTGTAAGAAGATGTATTCGCGCCTCAACATATTTGGATAATCATCGTCAAATTTTTTGTCTAAGATAGCAGCCTGGCCCAACAACAATGCTTCCAATTGCTGGATTTGGTTTTTGTGTTTTGCTAAAAGATTAACGGGAATTGTTTTGGCTATCCGTTCAAATGAATCGTTGTTGATCTTTACCCCAAAATTCCGGGCTAACATCCACCAAAATATTTCTTCCCAGTGATTATTACACTGCTTTAATAATTGTTCAATGTGTTTTGCACGATCTTGGAGCCGTTCAATGAGTAACCGCTCTTTCCAGGAACTAAAAATAATTTCCGGGATAGAAGCCAGGTGTTGCTGGCACGGTATAAAATGCACGCTTTGCATGAGTTCTTCGTATCGTGATAACAAAACAGAAGATATCAAGGGCTGAAGTTCTACTGTTGGAAATGGGTATTTTTTCATTTGATCATGTTTCCACACCACGTGTAAAATAATATTCTGGTAGTTTTGATCACTGCTGTGCTGGTGCAGATCCCAATCAGAGCTTAGCACATGTAGTTCGATATTCCCTGCTAAAGTTGTTGCAGCAATTTTTATTTTTCCGTTTAAAAAATCGGGGCCTTGATTTGAATTAAGGGTCCCTTTATCGAGTATTAATAAAGGGTCTCCGTGTGTACAATGAAGTTGCCTTGTTTCAAAATATTGGTGTTGCCAAATGAAATGCAAAAGTTTCTCTGTCATTTTTTACTAATTGAGGGTACAGAATGATATCTGTTAAATTAGTATAAATGAATGTTGTTGTGCAAGGGAATTCTCCCACCATATCTTGTGAAAATTAGGGAACAAGAAAAGAGGCTATTATTACAACGCTTTCAAACACTGTACTACCCTGCTAACAGGGAGCCCCATCACATTGTAAAAATCGCCTTTCACGGATGCTATCCCAACTACCCCAATCCATTCCTGTATGGCGTAAGCACCCGCCTTATCGTAAGGTTTATATTTTTCGACGTAGTGGCGGATCTCTGTTTCCGACAAAGGATGAAAACTAACCTCCGTGGTATCAGCAAACAATATTTTGTGTGCCTCGTATAGGATGGCCACTCCGGTAATCACCTGGTGCGTATTCCCAGCCAACATTGTAAGAAAAGCAACTGCTTCTTCTTCATCAACTGGTTTGCCGAGAAATTGTTTATTACAAACCACCACAGTATCTGCCGCTAAGATGGGCTGAGCCGTGCCTGCTTTCTCTGCAATTGCTTTTGCTTTGTTGTGGGCAACATAAATGGCAGCTTCTTCAAAGTCCATTGAATCATCAAAACTTTCATCAATATCACTCACCATCACATCAAAAGGTATTTCTGCCCATTCCAGCAATTGTTTTCTACGGGGCGATTGGGACGCAAGTATGATTTTTTGCATATGCTTAAAAAATAAAAAATAACATAGATAAAATGCCTGCCAGAATTACAAACTTCATATGCGTACTCAATTGGCTGTAATCATGGGCAACTTTAGCCTTGAACAGCTTTCGTAATATGAGTATCAATGGTAAAATAATCAGTAAAATACTGTAAACGGCAACGGGCCACCAGCCCAATTGTACCGCATATAATTGTATAATAGATAAGGTTGCAATACAAACTACCAACCACACTGCTGTGTACACTTTTGATGCGGGTACCCCCCAGGCGATAGGCATGGTTCTACAATCGTATTTGGCATCACCTTGCATATCTTCCAGATCTTTCACCACTTCTCTGATCAAAGAAACGATGAAAGCAAAACCAGCATACAACACCATGTATTTGAAAAACTTAGTAACGTCAAATGGAATATTAGTTTGTTGCCAATTGATAATATTGGCGCCACAAAAAAAGTAAACTACTATTATGACCCATGAAGTTAACGCAGCTATGATGATATTGCCCGATAATACTTTACGCTTAAAAGTGGTAGAATAAAACCACAGCAACAATACACAAACAATATTAACAACTGCTATCACCCAGTTGCCAATTTTATAACTGATGTATAAGCTTAATACAATACCCAATGCGGAAAGCAATAAATGCCACATAATGGCCCACCTGCGTTTTACAATTTTATTTACCACAACTTTTTGTGGTTTGTTGATGGCATCTATTTGTAAATCAAAATAATCATTGATAATATATCCGGCCGCCGCAATAACTACAGACGCTGATACCAATAAGAAAAATAAAAGATGACTGTGTGGGAATTCAGATGTCAGTAAAAGGTTTTCGAACACGCAGAAATAAAACAGACTTTGGGTAAGCGCAATAAAAAAAAGATTCGGCCAGCGGATCAATTTTAAAAAAGCGGCTACTAATTTCATGAAGCTAATTGAATATAAAAGAAAGCTGGTGCCGTTTTACCTGGATGCAATGTCGCCATCATCATTCCAGTGATTATTTAATTTCAATACTTTTTCGAATACGTCTCTTACGCATCCTTCTCCTCCTTTGATGGGCGAGATATAATGAGAGATCGATTTTATTTCTGCAACCGCATCAGAAGGACAACAAGCCAAACCCACCATTTGCATGGTTTTTAAGTCCGGAATATCATCACCCATGTACAGTACTTCATTCCAACTGATTTGATGTGCAGTTACATAACGCAGTAAAATTTCGGTTTTATTTTTCACATTCATGTGCACTTCCTCCACCCCTAGTTTCAACAATCGCTCTTTTACTGCTTCTGATTGTCCGCCCGAAATAACCAACACGTTGTAACCTTTTTTAATGGCTAACTGTAAGGCATAGCCGTCTTTAATATTCATCCTTCGAACCATTTCACCATTTCCGAAAACCAGTAGGGAGCCATCGGTGAGCACACCGTCAACATCCAGTACAAACAATCGGATTGGTTTAAAATTGGCCAGTAAACTCATAAATAAAGGTTGAGGATCACTTATTATTTTTGGTTATCACGCCACTCGTACACCCAGCTACTTTGAATCATTTCCAGATGTCCTTCATTGCTTTCATCGGGCTTGCCAACAAAATGGGGTAATTCCATCACCCATTTGTGCAGGTCGGTGAAACGAATACGGTAAATTTTTGCTTCGGAAAAGTCATCTCCAAAACGTTCGTACAATTTCTGAGCGATGTCTTCATAATCGTTCCAGTGAATCGGTGGTTCGAAATTCATATTAGTTCTAATGGGCAAATAAGCTAATTATTTATTTGCTGGGTTAATGAATGGTTGAAAGATGCATTTACAAAAAAACGTTATTGCCTCTCTTCTTATTCTCCAAAAAACTGCGATTGATCGGGCAAAGTTACCTCCAGGGTTCCTTCCCCTACCTGCAACACACACTGGCAGCCCAGTCGCGAATTGAGGCGTGGATTAACTGCTCTATCAATAAAATCTTCTTCCCGATCCGTTAATTCTTCCACAAAATCTGGTCCTATTTCCAGGTAGACATGACAAGTACTGCAGGCACAAACCCCACCACAATTGTGGTGCAATTCTATATCGTTCTTGAGTGCTACTTCTAAAATAGATTCACCTGCATCAAGGTTACTAATGGTTATCGGTTCTAGTCCTTTCTGTTCAAATTTAAACTTTATATTATACATGAATGCAAATTTCGGAGTTGCAAACCTACTTCAAATTACCAATTAAGGAAAAATTCATTTTTTTAGCCGCTGAATGTATAAAAGAATCGCTATTTTGTTCATCAAACCAAACTACGCCAACATTTCATGAAAAAAAATGCTGCTATTTTAACCCTTGCTTTGCTTTTGTGTTTTGTGCTTTTTTCCTGCAAAGAAAAAAAATCTAACAACATCCCCAATCGCTTACAACCTCCGGTTAAAGTAAAAAAAGACAGTACAGCACCCGTTACCAATGCCGGCCGACCACCCATTATCAACATCGTTGATACCATCGCCCCAAAAAAACTAGTGTTATTCGTCAGTGATAGTGCTGCCACCAGCGAAAGAATTAGTGGTAAACTGAGTTTGATTTTCAAACAAAAACTAGGCGAGTACATAAAAAAACAACAATTACAAACAGATGGGTATCCTATGGTGTGGTACAAAACCAATAAAGCGCCTTTCTTTTTTGAAGCGGGCATACCCATCACCAAAAAACCTGCCAAGCTACCCAAGGGAATCATGGTTAAAAACATCGGAGGTGACAGTGCCATCATTGCACATTACTATGGTCCCTATTCTAAAACCAACATGGCTTACGATGCATTGGCAGAATGGGCCAAAGACAATAAGAAAAAGAAAAAGGGAAATCCTTACGAAGTATATGTCACCGATCCTATTGGTACAGATGGAAAACCCTTAGACCCTTACAAAGTTCAAACAGACATCGTCTTCCCTCGCAACTAAACTATTATTATTTTACGGGTTCATGATACTGTCCGTTAATCGCAGATACATGGTACGTAACTTGGGATGTGCCGCTAAAATACGCAGGTGTTTGTCCATGGTAATTATATCTTTTCGCACAGCAGGTCCGGTTTGTACTTTAGATGGCAATACAGATTGCACCCGATAGGCAGTTTCCAATATGAGTGGTTTCAGCATTCCGAAATCGACGTTTTCCTTTTCACAAAACTCTTCTGCAATCGCATATAGGTGGTTTGTAAAATTACTTACCACCACGGCCGCAGCATGTAATTTCAACCGCTCTTCATCGCCCGCCCTTTTTACTATATCAGAAATACTGAGCGCAAAATTTTCTATAAATTTAGTAACATCTTCCGTATTGCCATCAATTAAAAAAGGAATCGGCGGAATGAGCTTCATCTCTTTGCGTAAGCTTTGCAAAGGATATAAAACGCCGTAATTTCTAGACATTTTTTGCAATACATCGATCGATGCAGAGCCCGCTGTATGCAACACCAGTTTGTTGCCCATTTCTTGCTGAGCAAACAAATGTTCTAACGCCTGATCGGCCACTGCTAATATAAAAATGTCTGCAGAAAGATTTGGTTTTCCAGAAAAATCGGTAAATCCGGCACCAAATTCCTGCGCAAGTGTTTGTGCATTTTGGATGTCTCGGCTAATTACTTGAATGATCTGGTGCTGCTTACTGACCATCAGCCGGCCTAAAACAGCGGCCACATTTCCAGAGCCTATCAATGCTATTTTCATAAGTAGTAATTTTGACAAAATGAATATACAACAAAAGCTGGCAATTCGATTTTTACGAGCGAAAATTAACCTTCTTTCCGTGATCAGTAAACGAAAAGCTGGTGAAGAAGCATTTCGGATTTTTTGTACCCCACCTGCAAAGTACAAAGGTAAAGAAGCTGTTATTTTTACATCGGCTGAGAAACTCATTTTTTCTCTCAATGAGAAAAAGGTGATCGGTTATCGCTGCAATGTTGGTGCACCCAAAAGAGCACTCCTATTACATGGATTTTCATCTAGCTGCCACAAATTTGACAATTATGCCGTAGCGTTAACTCAAAAAAATTACGAAGTGTTGGCCTTTGATGCGCCAGCACATGGAGCCAGTGAAGGAAAATCGATACATGCACTAGATTACAGCAATCTGGTTAAAAAAGTGGTAGAATTGTATGGTAACGTAGATTTATTTGTGGGACATTCCTTTGGTGGCATCGCCATCAGTTTGGCAATGGAAGACCTGAAACACGATATCAACACCAAAATAGTGCTCATCGCACCTGCCACCGAAACCAGCAGCGCTATCGAAGGGGCATTTGTGGTATTGGGCTTGCAAAAAGCATCCGTCAAAAAAGCGCTCCACGACGTGATATTTGAGATAAGTGGTAAACCCGTAGAATGGTTTTCAATCAGAAGAGCCATGAATAATATCAAAGCTTCGGTTTTATGGGTACACGACGAAGATGATGACATTACCCCCATTCGGGACGTACGCAAAGTAGAAAAGGACCAGCTTCCTCACGTACGATTCTTGTTTACTAAAGGATTAGGACATCAAAGAATATACCGTGATGCTGCCGTTAAAAAAGCCATCATCGATTTTGCTGATGAATGAAATTTAAACAGGAAAAAATTGGATTTTTCAATTTTAAACTAATATTGCAATAATCTTAGTGTGATTTTCAACCCGGTATTTTGTTGTTTTTCTCCTTAAACTACAAAAAAAAGGCTTTAATTTCATCACTAATAAATAAAGGAATACCTACTTAAATTCTCTGAGTTTCTAGGGGGAACTATATAATATTATTATGGCGAAAAACTTATTAATAGTAGAGTCACCGGCGAAAGCCAAAACGATTGAAGCGATTCTGGGGAAAGACTTTGAGGTAAAAAGTTGTTTCGGGCATATACGCGACCTCGAAAAAAATGATATGGGAATAGATGTGAACAATAACTTCACCCCAAAATACATAGTACCCCCAGAAAAAGAACGAGTTGTTAAAGAATTAAAAGCCCTTGCCAAAAAAGCAGAAGAAGTGTGGCTGGCATCGGATGAGGATCGGGAAGGTGAAAGCATCAGCTGGCATTTGGCTGAAGTACTCAACCTTGATCCGAAAACTACCAAAAGAATTGTATTTCACGAAATCACCAAACCTGCTATTCAAAAAGCCGTGCAAAATCCACGATTGATCAACATGGATTTAGTAAATGCACAACAAGCACGTAGGGTCGTGGATCGATTGGTAGGTTTTGAATTGAGTCCGGTTTTATGGAGAAAAATTGGCCGCCAGGGCGGATTAAGTGCCGGACGTGTTCAAAGTGTAGCAGTGAAACTAATCGTAGAAAAAGAAAGAGAGATCAACTCATTTGTACCTGTAGGTAGTTTCAAAGTTGAAGCATCTTTGGCTGCTACAGATTTAAACAACCGATCGGTAAATTTTAAGGCAGAAGGACAACGCTTCACAGAATCTACTGATGCAGAAAAGTTTTTACAGAGTTGCATTGGAGCCAATTATACCGTAAGAGATATTCAGGTAAGGCCAGGAAAACGAACGCCTGCAGCACCTTTTACCACCTCTACCCTACAGCAGGAAGCTAGTAGAAAAATGGGTTATGGCGTAAGTAAAACCATGTTGCTGGCTCAAAAATTATACGAAAGTGGAAAGATCACCTATATGCGTACCGACAGTGTGAGTTTGAGTGATACCGCCATGGATGCCATTAAAGCAGAAATCACCAAAAGTTATGGAGATCGTTACTTGCAAGTACGCAAGTATAAAAATAAAAATGAATCTGCCCAGGAAGCGCACGAAGCCATCAGACCGACTTACATGGAAAATCATACCGTAAACGATCCTGAGTTAAATCGTTTGTATGAACTGATTTGGAAACGCACGATCGCCAGCCAAATGAGCGATGCAGAATTTGAAAAAACAACGGCCAAGATCAACATCAGTACCAACAACGAAGACCTGACCGCCAGCGGTGAAGTACTCAAGTTTGATGGTTTCTTAAAAGTGTATTTGGAAAGTACCGATGATGAAGAAACGGAAACAGAAGAAGGTGCAGAAAGCAGACTACCGAATCTTACTATTAATCAAGCTTTGCAGTTTAATCAAATGACGGCCACCGAAAAATATACCAAGCACTCGGCAAGATACACAGAAGCATCTTTGGTTAAAAAAATGGAAGAACTCGGTATTGGAAGACCCAGTACTTACGCACCTACCATTTCTACCATTGTCAAAAGAACTTACGTGGAGAAAAAAGACAAAGACCCTGTTAAAAGGGAGTTTCGCATATTGAAGTTGAAAGACAATGAGATTAAAAAAGTGACAGAGATTGAAAATACTGGCGCTGAGAAATCTAAGTTATTCCCAACAGATCTTGGACTGGTGGTAACCGATTTTTTGAGTCTGCATTTTAAAAATGTAATGGACTACTCGTTTACAGCCAATATAGAAAAAGAGTTCGATGAAATCGCAGATGGAAAAATCAAGTGGAACAATATGGTACACGATTTTTATGAACCCTTTCATATTGGCGTAGCACATACATTGGAAACCGCAGAACGAGCAGTGGGAGAAAGAGTGTTGGGTGTGGCGGATGACGGAAAGCCAATTACCGCCAGGATGGGCCGCTATGGTCCGATGGTGCAAATAGGATCACAAACGGATGAAGACAAACCGAAATTTGCTAAATTAAAGGCCAGTCAAAGTATAGAAACCATTACCCTTGAGGAGGCCATGGATTTATTCAAATTACCACTCACCCTGGGTGAACACGAAGGGCTGGAAGTATCGGTGAACATCGGTCGCTTCGGTCCTTATGTAAAATGGGGGGAGCAATTTGTAAGTATACCAAAAGGTGAAGAACCTACCGAGGTGGAACTATCCAGGGCCATCGAAATCATACAGGCCAAACAGGTAGAAGACGCACCTATTGGATTTTACAACGAAAAACCAATTACCAAAGGAAAAGGAAGATTCGGTCCATTCATAAAATGGAACGATCTATTCATCAATATTCCGAGAGCATATAATTTTGATAGCCTCGCCCAAAAAGATTGCAATGAACTGATTGAGAAGAAATTAGAAAAGGAATCCAACAGGTTCATACAACAGTGGCCAGATGAAAAGATTGCGTTAGAAAATGGCAGATGGGGCCCATTCATTCGATTCGGTAAAAAAATGTTGAAACTCACAGCTGGCCCCGACGGAAAACGTACGCCCGAAGAATTGGCTGTATTAGACCTGGAAACAGTTAAAAAAATGATTCTGATACAAGAGCCCAAGGCTTTCGATAAAAAAGCACCCGCCAAAAAGAAGGCAGCCGCCAAAAAAGCAGCTCCTAAAAAGAAATAAAACATCCACCCCGGCAAGTCCGGGGTTTTATTTTTCCTTTAGCTTAAAAGTAACAGTAGTTTAATAACATCTGTGGAAAATTATTCGTTTATAAACCAAGCAGGAACAACGATCTTGGAACTAAAATAGCATCCCTTGCAAGAAAACCGCGAAATAATAGCTTTACTACACCTGATCGACGATCCGGATGAAGACGTGTACAGTACGGTGAGTGAGAAAATTCTTTCTTTTGGAAAAGATATCATTCCCAACCTCGAACACCTCTGGGAAAACATTCACAATGAGGATACTCAGGAAAGAATTGAGATGCTCATACACCGTGTACATTTTCGCGATCTCACAGACGAATTTGTGCTGTGGAAAAACAATCCTGCAGATCTGATGACGGGCGCTTTAATCGTAGCTCGATACAATTATCCAGATTTACAGATCGAACAAATTAGGCAGGAAATTGAAAAACTACGCCGAAATATTTGGCTGGAACTCAACAACTACCTCACTCCTATGGAAACGATCCATGTTGTGAACAGCATCGTTTTTAATTACTACAAACAAAAAGGAACAGAGATCAGTTACGAACATCCCGATCAATTTCTGATCAACAAAACGCTGGAAACAAAAAAAGGAAATGCCATTGGGAACGGCATAGTATATCTGATTCTTTGTCAGTTATTAGACATTCCTGTTAGAGCAGTGAACATTCCACGACAATTTTTATTAGGCTATTTCGACGATCAATATGAGTTGCTGAACCCCGCTGGCCACCCTTCAGAAAAAATAAAGTTTTACGTTGATGCGCTTACCGGACAAATGTACTCTCACAAAGATATTGAAGCCTATTTTAAACGATTGGCTGTACCGCCCGTTCCCACTTACTTCAGACCAATGAACAATAAAAAGACCATTCAATTTTTACTGGAAGAGTTGAGCAAATGTTACGACAACCAAAGAAATTTATATAAGATGGAAGAACTCCTTTCCTTAGCCAATATATTAGACTCATGATTTACCACGTTACTACGAAAGCCGCATGGCAATTAGCTTTAGATACCGGTTTTTATACCGCTCCTTCTCTCGAATTAGAAGGTTTCATTCACAATAGCACAGCGGCGCAAGTGACAGGCGTACTCAACCGATATTACCAAGGCCAAACAGATTTGTTGTTACTACACATTGATGAAACCAAACTAACGGCTCCGTTAAAATACGAACTAGCTCCATCTGTGATGGAGGAATTTCCGCATATTTTTGGCCATATCAATTTAGAGGCAATTATAAAAACAGTTGATATTATTGAATAATATTTATTATTTTAGATAGTTAATATATCGAATATGCAACACTATTTATTTGTAATGCCAGTAGGTATATGGCTATTCACATTCATATTACTGGTGATAGTCTATGTTTACATTTGGTTTAGCACCATTTTAGAAATTGCTAACCATGCTTATAAAGGGAAAAACACAAGAGTTTTCTGGTTGTTTTTTACACTCCTCACAGGTTTCTTAGGTATTTTACTGTATTTGATATTGGGTAAAAGTGATCGATTACAAAAATTAGAAATTTAAATGATCAGTTGGGAAGATTTTGAAAAGATAGACCTGAGAGTTGGTACCATACTCGAGGCTCAACAATTCGAAAAAGCCCTCAAGCCAGCCTACCAGCTACTCATCGATTTTGGTGGGCTCGGCATCAAAAAATCATCGGCGCAAATAACAAATTTGTACCAATGCGAAGTTCTCATTGGATTACAAGTGGTTGCGGTGCTAAATTTTCCCCCAAAACAAATTGCCAATTTTATCAGCGAATGCTTAGTGTTGGGGGTGTACAATGCCAATCAGGAAATAGTATTGTTACATCCGGGGATGCCAGTGAGTAATGGAGATAAAATAGGTTAAGCTTCGCTAAATTGCTGAAAGTACTGCTCTAACAGTTTAAAATTCTCTTTATTAATGGAGAAGAAATTATTGCGACCTTCTTTTCTACATTCGATCAATTCACTATCCGCTAGTAACTTGATATGGTGTGAACAAGTAGGCTGCGATAAACCGGTAAGTGATACCGCATCGCAGCAACGCACTGCACCTTTTTCCAGAATTTCCTGTAAGATGCTCATCCGATATGGATCCGCTACTGCCGACATAGCTTTTTCTATGAACCTGATATCTGTTAACTTTACTAATTCCATTCACTGCAAATATAGCATTGCAGGTTACTTCTCAGGAACTTTTTTTATTCATAGTTGTTTAATCAATCAATGGAATCTTTCATTTACAACAGTCCCTTAGGTCAATTGTCGATCACTGCAAATGAACATTCCATTTGCAGCGCGCATTTTATTAGCAACGAAGTGCATCTTTCATCTTCAAACTATATAGTTGATTCAGCGTTTCCTTCCTCACCTTTATTCAGGCAATGTCAACAACAGCTAACTGCTTACTTCAATGGTACCAATCTTTTGTTCGATCTGCCCCTTGAACAACCGGGAACCGAATTCCAGCAAAAAGTTTGGGCAGGTTTGTTAAACATCAAAGCCGGCGCTACCATGAGCTACCTGTCGTTTAGCAAACAACTAGGCAACAGCAAAGCCACCAGAGCCGTAGGAACAGCCAACGGCAAAAACAACATCGCTATCATTGTTCCCTGTCATCGGGTGATTGGCAGCAACGGACAATTGGCAGGCTATGTCGGAGGACTGTGGCGCAAACAATGGCTCCTGCAGCATGAAGCCAAACATTGTAATGGCGTTGTGCCATTATTCGATACCGAAATTTTTCATCAAAAAAGCAACATCTCATGAAAAAATTATTGACGGCCATCTCATTC
>Ga0105049_10001547_pt1 | contig 27137 bp, 17 predicted proteins | sample MAT06_FD_78087 | JGI IMG/M metagenome (GOLD analysis project Ga0105049, IMG submission 78087) | Freshwater microbial communities from Lake Fryxell liftoff mats and glacier meltwater in Antarctica - MAT-06 | ecosystem: Environmental > Aquatic > Freshwater > Ice > Liftoff microbial mat | place... | reverse complement strand
TTCCTTCAAGAGATTGCGATCAAAAATGTCGCTGGAACGCACTTCGCTATGCAATGCGGATTCGATCAAACTGACACGCCGTTCGAATTTAGATTCTGCTTCTAAATCATCGATATCTTTGGAAGCACGCTTTGCAAATTCATTCCATCGATTCGAGTTGGACTCAGCCAAATCCTCCATTTGAAGGAGTTGAGATTCGATGGTCGCATGTGCGATAGGATTCGATTGGATGCAAACCTCGAGAGCCTTGAACCGTTCCCAAAGTTTGTCGAGTTCTTCAAATTTAGGTTGCAGCTCATTGCCGCTATTTGTAGTCGCCAGCTTCAATTTCGCGCTCGTAGTGCTATCGGTATTGAACAACTGGATCTTGTTTTTCGATTTGGCTGTATTCTCCGACATCAGGAACTTGGGCGTTTGTTGTGCGTGCCGGTTCAATGCGACCCATTTCTCGACTTTGCCGGACAACGTTTTCTCAAAACTCTCAAGAGTGATCGCCCCTTTCGGCAATTCGAAGCCGTTGAGAACGCCCGCCCAGAAGAAATGGGCAAAGGCCGAGCTAGTGAATTCCGGCGCCATCCAGCTTTCCTCAGATTGGTCACAAGGCAATGTGAGAATCAGTTTGTCGCGGATGGATGCGGATAGATTCTTCAGCGCGACCTCGAAAGCCTCTAAGGGAAACTCCATATCCGATACGTTGGTGATGACACTGGGTGGTTTGATATCCAGAATGATCCAGGCATAGCAATCGGCTTGAGTGCAATTGCCTACGCGTTCCAGGAACGCCGTAATACCCACCGTTTGATTCTTGGGAGTATCGTTGCTTGAGAGCAGGCGATAGGGATCATCTTCGTGATAGAGCAATACCCATTCGCCATCGCTCGCCCGCGCGATCCTACAACTCACAAAGTAGGCGGTTACATTTTTGCCGGGGCCACCTCCTAGCAGCAGATTTTTGTTGCCGGGCAGCATGATCTTTTGGGCAGCCAGTACTTTCGTACCGCTAAATCCGCTAAGCCAGTCCGCGTTCGAATTGACTTCTTGAACGAATTCGTCTCTCTCTTTATTAGACGAGATGATGGTTAGGTTTTTGGTCTTACCGGATAGGCCGGCGATTTGGTCGAACGACTTTTTTCCGAACGGGTTTTCGGTCAGATCCAAGGCAGAATATTCCCCGGCCACACTGACAATGATGGGAAGCCCAGGTGCCGAGTAGAGAATTTGCCAGAGGAAGTTTATGAAGAGAACTGCGATGGCCAATCCCAGCCCGCCGACAATACTAAGTTTGACCAGTGAGCCCGTTGGTGGCGAAGTAGTGCGAGTTGAGCCGGTCCAGGAGCGATCTATAGTGGCCGTTCCGCTCGTTTCGCTCCCTTTGTTCCGTCGCCATCCGCGGGGGGTGGGAGCCTCCGTTTTGGGAGGTGCGGGGGTCGCCCGCGGTACCACGGGCAAGCGTTTTGATTTATCCCTTTCCCCTTTTTCATTGCCTCCTGCTTTGTTGTTACCGTCTCTCCAGTCCGCCATCTTGATAACAGCCCTTTGCCAACCAAAATTGTGAAGCAGGGGGGCGCTAGCAAGAACGAAAACGCCAAACAGCCCAGTTTCATCGAAGCTAGGTTCTAACAGTTTTGCTGAGCAAAGGCAATCAAATGGCTCATCGCATTAGAGATGCGAAGATGCTTCACCGAGATTGGACCAAATGCTTTACGTTCTGACGCCGGGGGTACCAGAATGCGAAGCAGCGATAAAACTGCCCTGGGTGCAGCGCACTAATTGAACTTATTCGCTAATTTTCACGACGACGCGTTGAGAGGGCGACGTGTGAACTTGCTGGCGGCGTTGTAGCGGTGCACAGTCTCCCGGTCGCTTGTGCCCCAAAGTGCAACTTTTCGACCACGGTGGTTGCCACATGGCCTTGGCCGGCGACGTGACGACTTGTCCCAAAAAGTACGAGGCGGATAAAACTGGATCAACCAAGGGGCCATGGCCGTTGCCGTACCGCTCCAAATTGGGTTGTTCGAAATAGAGAGGCGAATGGCAGAATGCCGGGCTCTGCCAGCAATATCCGCTGGGAGACCATTCATAGGACCCTACCTCATCGATAGACTGGCCCCGGACTGGCGATGCCAGTGACGACTGTTCGATAAAACTTCGGTCTATATTCAACTTCGAGAAGAGGGCGACATGATCCGTCGGCGTTCGGATCATATTGTCGACGTTGAGTTTCCCTCTGCCTACCTTTGGGTCGCTTTTATTCGGATCACTTTTTGCTGGAGTCAAAGGGAGCACATTGACTGGGCCAGCGGCTTTCTGCGTGGGCGCCACTGCAGGCCGAGAGGTTTGCGGAATGGTCTCCAATTGAATGTTGGGACTAGAGGGAGGGACAATGGGCTGGAGGGTTCTAGCTTCCGGCTTGATCGGTTGCAACTGTTGGACCACCAGCGGCGCTTGGGCAAACAATTGTCCGCCCGCGAGAGACACGAAAACCAACGTCAGAACCTTGCAGGGTTCATTCTTCCCAAGAGTAACCATTTTTCATCCATCCTTGGATTGATACTGGACTTCGGTGCAGACTTCGTTTCTCGAAGCATCGCCCATCCCTTCCCTATTTTCGGTTTTTCCCGTTGCCAAAATGATGGATTTCAGCTTCGGAAACAAGGGAATTGTAAGATATGGTGGAACAGTTGTGATATCTTGCCTAGCTTAAACGATTTCGCAGGTTATCCTCGGAGCGATGGCTTCTGATCGATTGGAAGAAAAGTTTGTATCAGGCTATCATGGGCGTTGGTTAGGCCGCATTGGGCGACCGACCGAACTTAGCTTCCATTTGTAGTTGCAGTAAGAACCGTTGGGATCTAAACAATTTTCGCTAGTATTGTCGGTAGATGCCGGCCCGCTTGCAGGGAACAAACTGATCGTCCCCACGGGAGAAACACGTACCGTTGGCAGGACGAACTCATCGGATCTAGCAACGGACGATGGGTTCATGTCGGGCGTTCACTTTGCCATCCAGAGTCATGGTGATTTCGCTGAGATTCGCGACCTAGGAAGTACGAACAAGACCTGGGTTAACGGCGTTTCCGTGGCTAGTTTGAAACTGAGCCCCAAGGATCGCATCCGGGCAGGCAAGACGCTCTTTTCGATCGAATGGAAGACGAGTTTAGGGGACGATGATTCCTCCGAGAGTGCTGTGAGCGGTTTCGGAATGACTTCGGATGTCCCACTTCCTTCTAATCCGCTGCCTGTCCCTCCCCCGTCGGCGAGAGCCGCAAACCCTCTCATGGACTCCAGTTCCGCAAGCTATTCAGTTCCTAGCGACAAATCCGTTTCTCAGGCTGAAGAAAACGCTGTTCCGGAACCTTTCGCGCGAACACCCGATTTAGCCAATCCTCCTTATACAATCGTTCCCTCTGATCACAGGAACTCCTCCCCGTTCGAGTCTGTCGATCAGTCCTTTTTGTCGGCGAGGGAAATCGAAAAAGTTCCGTGGGCGGAAGCAATTCCCGGCCAGAAACATGTGCAAGATTGGGATTCGCCGTTCGACGACGGCAGTGTGGTCGTCCCGGAGTCGATTTCCGAAAGCGGCAAACAGTTCCAGACCGATCCAGATCTAACAGATAGTTCCGACGCTTCCTACGCGTTTCGTCGGCTTCGGCAGCGTGCTGCGAGCGCAACGGATTTCGACTTCGCTCAAATTGTGTCCCAGCTATCGACGCAGGAAGAATGCCGCATCGTAGCTCACTTTCTCAAGATTGGCGAAAGGACTCCGACCGACCTCGGTGGCGTACCTGTCATTCCGTCCATCGCAGCGTGCAAAGAGTACTTTCCAGTGCTCATTGAGAAAAAGCGATGGCAATCGGCGGAAAGACGATCACTGACACAGCGGCTGATCCTAGCCGACGGCTTCCTGTTGGTGATCCTTCATCGCGATGCGAATGCGAATGCTGTCCTGCAGGCCATCTCAAGCCGTGGTGCCTCTGGCTTCTCCGAGCCAAATGGACTTTTAACCTGGTTCTGGCCTTCGCATATGTTTGCCTTGAACGAGTCCTTATCCGATGCGTTGCTGACAGGTCTGCTGGGGACCGAGGTGGAAGGTGTTGTTTTCGCGGCCCCCCAACTCAAACACGGATTGTGCGCGATCGCGAATCGGCGTTTACAAGCGTTGCTCGCGGACTTCGGTTTTGAGTAAGGATCTAACCGACAGGCCTATCGAATCTGCGAACCGACGACGACGTCCCTGCTCTTCGGAACGACTCGATAGTCTTGAACCGCAACGCGGCTGAAGGCATCGGTGACCGCGTCACCCGAGGAGGCGGATTCATTGAGCCAAACACCGCAATACCGAAGCAGCGTGCCTTTCTCAAGGTTGACGTTTCGCAATGCCAGGACATATTCGACTTCGGATTGATGGTAACGCAAACGAGCATCCAGCAATCGACGGTGTGTTTCCAGACGCACATCCAGTTCGGCCCTTTCGCCTGCCCCTTGTTTCGCATCGATCGCATTCAATTGCTCTACGATGCTTCTCAATCGCTTTTCTTGCAGAATCAAGTTGTCATAGGCTCGTTTGGATTCGTTGATGGCATTGCTAAGTCCGAAATGCACTGATCTCTCTTGCTCTCTCAGGACTTCGGACTCGCGAACGAGCGACAATTGTGAGTTTCGCACGGAAGCGTTAGCGCGTCGGAACCCGACCGGCAGTTGGTAGTCGAGACCGAGTTGCCACTCCTGGTATTGACCGTTGAAGGGGGAGGTCGCGGAGCCAAGGCTATCGGAAAACCCGCGAATACGGTATTGGCTGACCAAGTCCAACTGCGGTTTCAGAAAGTTACGGTTGGCGAGCAATTCCAACTCGCGTTGCTTCACTACCCAGCGTTGGCGCCGCAGTTCTTCGCGAAGTGTCAAAGCTTCGTGAATTGAGCCATTCCAGTCAAACATTACTTTGGCTGTGGTCGGCGAGTCGCTAGGTCGCAGCAACGTTCCGTCGTTGATGGGCATACCCGACATCAAGCGGAGTTTTCTTTCGCTCACGCGGATTCCGCCGGAGCCCCGGAACGAACCTCCAACACTTCCGTTGTTGGTTCTTGTACCGTCGATGACTCTACCGTTGAGCGAGTCCACCACTTCCGATTGAAATCGATCCACTTGTTCTTGGGCTTGAGCCCGTTTGCCGGTCGATGTGTCGCTTGCCGGAAGCTTTTGCAACGTCTCTTCGGCGATCTCGCGAACCTCGATACGGGCATCCAGATCTCGGTATGCAAAGTAGAGATCCCAGTAGGCATTCTCAATGTCCGCTAGGAAATCGCGAACGGTGCGTTCGAAGTCTACGAGATTGATGTCGGTTCGCACGCGGGCCAGCAACACGCCGTTCAGCTGTCCCGGTGTTGAGCCTGGGCCGGCAATCCGATTAAATTCCGTTCCGGATCCTTGCAACAATGGCTGGCGTACCTGCGCTTCGATATAGTTTTCCCAGGAGAACGGAATGAACTTGTTTGACAATTGATTGTTGCGATCATACAAAGTGACATCGCGGACACTGAATAACGCGCCCGTAGCCGACCGCTTGTTGATTCCGATTTGGGAGGTGCTCAAGTCCTGGCGGAAATCGCCATTGACTCCGAAAAACTGGTTGTTCAGCCCACGATCGTTTTTCTCGTAGAAGCTCGAAGCAAAAAAGTTGGCATCGAAAGCACTCAGGGCCGCCTCTTCTCCGACTCGCGGATCGGTGTACACGATGGCGGGGTCCAAGTTGGTTCCGACCGATTGAGGTGCTCTAAGGATGGTTACTCCCAAATCCCTCATGATCCGTGACGAACCCAAAGCCTGTACCATGCACTCCTGGAGCGTCAACATTCGGAAAAGATCCGGAGTCAAGCTGCCCTCGTCAAAGTCGATGGGCGAAGCACCTTCCAGGTAGAATGGCATGTTCGCCGACGGAGTTGCATCCGACGGTTTGAGCTGCGTCATAGCTCCTTGATAAGGATGCGCAGGCGACGAAGACGCCACGAAACGACCTTGTTTCGACGGAAGCAATTGGCAACCACTGATCGCAATTGATACTGCAGTACCCAGCCCTACGAAAAAGTGAGACTTGGACATCCGAGACCCCATCCAACAAAACCACAAACATTGCTATCAAACATTGACGTAGAATGTGTGAAATAGCAATCTAATTCATCTCCCCCTAGGTTTCGGAGTTTTTCACTTCCTAATTTAGGAATTCGCACGATTGGTCACGAAAAACTACTTGTACTAGCATTCCCTGGAGGCATCCGACTGAAAGCGGCAGTTTATTGTGCAAGGATACTCCCGTTTTTTTTATTTTGACTAGACTTACGGTCGACCTGCAGTCCACCGTACTCCAGTTGAGTTTGCAACCAAACATTCGTTCTATATGATGAACACGGCAACCCAACTGAATGATACGGACCGTTTGCTCGATGAGCTAGAATCATCGGCAAGGTCCGATCTTTCAAATGGTCTTTTTTTCGACCATTTGCTTTCAAGTTTACAATTGCTGGTGCGAGCGGAGTCGGCTTCTCTTTTAGTGCGGCTAGAATCGAATCGCTGGTTTAATATCGCGTCGAGTGGAGTTCGATCCATCAATGCTGAGAAAGCCCAATCGGATGTCTGTCAAACGGAACTGGAATCCGGGTTTTTTTCAGCGATGGTCGGGGACGTATCTTGGTTTGCTGTCCCGATACAGCCGAATCGCCTTTCCAATGGCTGCCTTTTGCTGACATTTTCCAGTCCGTTGCCGGCAAGTGGAATACCATTTTTGAAATCGCTTTGCCTCGCGTTTGCGGAGGTGATTGATATTCGACAGCTGAGCAGGCTCCAGCAACTGTTCGTGAAAGACTGGCAGGAGATTCAGCAAGTTGTTCAGAAGATAGCTTTGTCAGAGTCTCCTGCTCAAGTTGGCCAGTTGATTGTGAATCAATTGGCTTATAGCCTAAAAGCGGCACGGGTCTCGATGGTGGAATGCGACGCGTCGAAATCCAGTTTCGGCAAAATGCTTGCAATCAACGGAGTGCCAAATTTCGATCCTCAGGCGAGGCAGATTGCCAATTTGAAAGTGGTCGCATGCGACGCCGTCCGAACAGACGCACCGATCGTGCGGCAGTTCCCGCGAGACTTCGAAGCGACCGGTCCGGAGTTACTGGCGACCGGCGCGGAGTCGCTGGCGACCGGTCCGGATTCGCTGACGGCACTCGCCGAGGATGGCACATTTAAAAATCTCCTCGCCATGAAATTCTTTTTGGAGAGTAATGCGTTCCCATTGGATCGATGCGTATTGGTGCTCGAGTGGGAGACTCGTGACGTCATGCTGGAAGCCTTACCAGCCATAACGCATTTCGTTCCGGTGCTATGCTTTGCTTGGCAACAGCAGTCACGCTGGATGCGTCTGCCCCGATTCGCCCGAACGCTGCCGTGGTTGGGTACCTTTCACAGGTTTTCCCGCACGGCATGGAATTTAACCCGTGTGATGTTCGTCGTCGTCGCGATTGCATTGGGATGGATGTTTTTGAGTCGTCCGTCTGATATGACGATCGAGGCTGATGCTATCCTGGAGCCGGTGGAGCGACGTGCAATCTTTGCTAACGTCGATGGATTCCTGGAATCGCTTTCCGTAGAGGATGGCCAAAACGTCCATGCGGGACAGCCGCTCGCGAAATTGCGATCTCCGGTTCTCGAGCTTCAGATCGAAGAGACGGCGGGGCAGATCCGAGCTCTTTCGGAGAAGCGAAATGGATTGAAGGTCGCGATCAATCAGATTTCGCTTGCGAATGCAGATGCGGTAGTGGCTCAGACTCGGATCTCGGCGGACATTCTGTTGCTGGAAATCCAGGAGAAACAATCGAGAGAGAAACTCGCTATTCTGCTAGTGGAACGAGGAAAGCTCGATATCCATTCGCCAATCGAAGGCGTGATAGTCTCCAGGGATCTGCGAAAGGAACTGGAGAATAGGCCGCTGCGCCGCGGGGATTCCATGTTCCAAGTTGCCAATCTACAAGGGGACTGGCAACTGAACATTCGGGTCGCAGACCGCGATACCGGCTACCTGATGAAACACTTCGGACCGAGCAGGCTCGATGGGACTTCGTCCCAGAAAGTAGAGTTCGTTTACGATAGTCTGGCAAGCGATCGTTTTAAAGGCGAGGTCCGGCACCTTGGATCGACGGTTGAGAATCCGGACGGCACGGGCTGCTACCTTTTGGTCTTAGCCGACTTAAAGCGGGAGGATGCAGCCAAAGCCCATATGGGTGCTAAGGCACGCGCCTATTTCCATTGCGGTCAGCAACCGCTTTGGTTTGTCTGGTGTCGTCCCATGATCGAGGCATTGCAAAAGCGTGTTTGGCCATTTGCGGAGAGTCGAAAGTAGGACTATGTCGTTGTTTTCGTTGAATCGCCACAGGACGCTTTTTCTTTGGAGTCCGATTCTATTCGGATCGTTCCTGGGGTTTGCTGCGGCCGCGTCCGCACAAATCAATCAAGAGGGCGAGGCGAAAACGGGAATGCCGGGGACCGATGTCGTCATCGAAGGGGCGATCCTGAAGACCATTGAGTCCACATCGGTATCCGCGCAAGTCGCCGGCGTTATCTCGGCAATGAAAGTCAAGGAGGGTGCGGTGGTTAAGGCCGGCCAAGAAATAGGAAGGATCCGCGATACCGCAGTAAGACTGCAAATGGAAAAATCCAAAGTGTCGATAGCGATTGCAGAACGAAAGCAGAACAATGATATCGATCGACGGCTCGCCGCAAAGAATCGAGCGGTCGCAGAAAACGAGTATCGAAGGGCCGTCGACGCAAACACTCAGGTCAAGGACGTTTATCCGATCAACGAAATCGATCGACTGAAACTGCTCTTCGACCGAGCTGATCTCGAATCGGAAAGGGCCATCTATCAGCAATCGATGGCCACCTTGGACAAATCACTAGCGGAAATGGAGTACAAGATAAACTTGGAGTTGGCACAGCGGCATCAAATCCAATCGCCATGCGACGGAGTTGTCGTTTCGTTAGAGAAACGAATTGGCGAATGGGTTGAGCCCGGTACAAATCTTTTGAAGATTGTACAAATCGACATGTTGAGAATCGAGGGATTCATCTTAGCGGCAGACGCAACCTCGGATTTGCTAGGGGCGACCGCAGAGGTTACCTTCGAAAACAGCACTCCACCCTTCCAAACGACAGCAAAACTTGGCTTTATTAGCCCTGATGTCAATCCGTTAAACTCGCAGGTACGAGTTTATCTGGAAGTTGAAAATCAGAATGGTCGTCTTCGGCCGGGCCTTCGTCCCAAGGCCGTCATTCGACGTTCGCCATGATTCCATCCTCCATCCGTTTTCGACAAGATATTGAATGGGTGTCCTACGAAGCTGACTCGCGATGGGTCGCTCGAGATCCACTGAACGGGCACTTCTATTATTTTAATGAAATCGAACGTCAGGCCGTTAGGCTTCTTGATGGAAGACGCTCCGCGGCCGAAATCATCAGTTCTCTCAAAGAGCTTTCTCCTGGATGCGCGGTCACGTTGGAGTGGCTTCAAGTCCTCGTGTTGAGACTAGGCCGCTCGCTGCTCTTATTGCCGAACCAGCCAAGTGCGTTCGCCCCGACTTGGTCCGCAACCGATGGAACGAATGTTGGACTGTACCGACAGTTGCTCCGAAGTCCGCTTTCGATACGCTTGCCGATTTGGCGGCCCCATGGATTCACAGCATCGTTTCGAAGGCTTGGGACAATTCTCTTTCATCCTGTTTGCGTGATGTGCCTGTTGGTGCTAGTGCCCCTGTGTGGTTTGCTGGTGACCTATTCGGTCTTGAGCGAGCCGCAACGGTTTCTTTTCGATGCCAGCAAAATCCAAGGGGATCGATGGCTTTGGATCTTGGTGACGTACGTGTTCGTGAAATCGATGCATGAGCTGGGGCATGTCTTGGCCTGCGCGCATTGGCAGGCCGATTGCAAGGAGATCGGTATTCTCGTACTTTTCCTGACCCCATGCCTCTATTGCGATACTACGGAATGCTGGAAGCTACGCTCCAAGTGGCAGCGGGCCGCCGTAGCAGCTGCTGGAGTTTACGTCGAATTTTGGATCGCATGTGTCGCGACCGTTGTCTGGTTTTGCACTCGTGACGGGTTGGAGCATACGCTCGCAGCCAGCACGCTATTGATGTGCTCGATCGGAACGGTTCTCATCAATGGAAATCCCTTTTTCAAGTACGATGGATACTTTATCGTTTCGGATCTTTGGGGCATCCCCAATCTTTCACAACAAGCGTCGATGGCGGTACGACAACTTTTTGTGGCTTTACTCGGAGGACGCAAACCTGAGCCTGCAGACTTCGACGGCAGCATCTGGGGACTGGCGGTGTTTGCCGTTGTTTCGTCCGTTTACCGGTGGTCCGTCCTCGCACTTCTAGGGTGGCTGGTTTGGACGTTGCTGGTTCCCAACGGACTCGGCTTCATTGCCATTCTCATTTTGGCATCGTTATCCCTTGGAGTTGCAACCTCGATGTTACGTTCATTCGGAGGTCTTTGGTTGGAGTTCTTCACGAATCAACCCATACGCAAAATGCGATTCGCTCTTTTTGTTGGGATACTTGCGTTGCTCGCTCTGTTGGGCGTGACGCTCCCTATTCCCAACTATGTTCGCGCGCGAGCGGTGTTGGACTTTGCCGACAAGTCACCCGTCTATGCTCCTCAAACAGGGGCAATTCGTTTTGTGAGCAAGGCTGATTCTGACTTTGTTCAGGGACAAATACTGTTGGAATTGGATTGTCCAGAAACGATAGCTGAGTTCAGAAAGCTGGAGACGGAGATTGCTTTCATCGAAGCCAAACTGGCTCTCCTAAAGCAATCCTCTGTCTACGAAGCTTCGGCGACCTACGAAGTCCCACTGACTGAAGAAGCCTTGATGGAAATGAAATCGAAACGGGGGCTAATGCTACCGGAGATAGAATCGCTCACTCTTCGTGCGCCGATGGATGGGTTCTTTTTACTCACCGATGCCAGAGTCCCACTTGCGATCGCTTCCCCCAGGGATCGTCGCTTGGCTTCTCATCCAACCCATCCCAGCAGTCTTGGATGCTTGGTAGATCGAGGTTCACTTCTGGGCTGGTTTACGCAGAAGAAAAAGGTCGTCTTTCAAACGCTGGTCGCCGAAGCGGATATCAAATCTATTCGGGTGGGCATGGAAGCGAATGGTGTCTTGGACTCTGCGACCGTTCTCCCTGTCCGGTGCAAAGTAACCCGTATCTCCCCGGAACCCGTTTCGGAACTTTCGGCGGAATTGGTAGGTGATCCAATGTCGGTCGCAAAACGAAACGAAAAGGGGGTTTTGCAGCCAGAGACCGCCCACTATCAAGTCACGGTCGAAGCGGAAACAGAGGTTGCAAACAAGATCAAAGGATCGGTTGCAACCGTCTTCTTTCGTCTCGACTCCAAAACCGTGGTAGAACATGCCATGCGTTACCTGAGAAACACCTTCAAGACTTCCTCGTCGACGAATTGATGGGAAGGCCGACGAATTGATGGGAAGGCACTACAAGGAAAACGGAGGGTTCATTCGGCCTATCCGTTCCAATAGTGCCAGCCAGCAAATTGGGAAGGAAACTAGATAGTTTCGTTTTTCATGCGCCGCGGTCCGATCAAAATCCGAGTCGGAAGTCCGTAATAAGCGAGGTCTGGTATTTGTTGAAGTGTGGAGTTGAATGAAAATGAAAATATTTGGTTTGCAAGTTCTGTTCAGTATTGCGCTATCCACCTGTGTGTGGAACACGATTGCATCAACGACGATTGCCCAGAGGTGCGCGTGCGGCGGCTCATCCGCGGGGGTAATGGTTGAGCCGATGGAAGGAGCTGTTGGCACCGTAGGTCTGGAGTCGCTGTTGGAACAAGCGGACAACCCAGCCGAAACGATCAACTTCACCGTCGTGGTACCGGACAAGGCCATTGTTAGCTTCAATGGTGAACCGACCTTTACCACAGGCTCGGTCCGCAACTATGTGGTTCGTGGCCTTAAGCCAGGAAAGACTTATAAATTCGAGGTCACGGGTTTCCTCAAAAATGAGTTTGGGGCCGAGTACTTTGCCAAACAAGAGGTCAAGATCGCTGCGGGTGGAACCGAACAAGTCGTGCTCCAACTTCGCCGTCAAAAACGAGCACCGCCACCACCTGCCCCATTCGTACTGCCTGCTCCGCCAGCCGCTCCAGCCAAGTAGATCGGCCAGCAAGAGAGTCTGCGAACGCAAGGTTTCTGGTGCACCCTCGATTGCTTCAAGAAATTCTTTCGGCACCAGTTTTACAGCGAGGGGAATTTAGGAATTCCAACAGAGGGTTGAAAGAAAAACGTTGACAATGGCGATGAGAAACCCCTAGAATGATCCTAAGGGTTCCGATGACTGGTCTCAGCGAAAGTGATTTCGCGACCTAAATCGAGAACTTTGTTGGGGATTGGTTCTTTTCTTTGCTCTTATCGAGGTGGATTATGAAGAAAACAAGAGGAGGTTTCACGCTGGTGGAACTTCTGGTGGTGATTGCCATTATTGGCATTTTAGTGGGGCTTTTGTTACCCGCCGTTCAGGCGGCACGCGAAGCCGCGCGTCGAATGAGCTGCAGCAACAACATGAAGCAGCTCGGTTTGGCCGTCCATAATTATGAGTCGACCTTCAAGACGGTCGCAAGACTTTCCTCCGGCGGGTTGACGGACTGGGGTCAAGACTCCAATTGGAACGGGTTCTCGCCCCACACCGGGCTTCTCCCATACATCGAACAGGGTCCTTTGTTCGAGCAGGTTTTCTTTCAGGATCACCGTAGATGGCCTCATTACAATGGCCACCCGTGGGCAGGGGACACTAATCCCATCCTGCCTCCTGGCAGGTCGATGACGTTGAAGCAGGTCTTCGCCGCAAAGATTCCTGGTTTCCGTTGTCCCTCGGATCGAGAGTATCCGGATGCGGCTTACCCGGGCAACAACTACGCGTTTTGCGCTGGTCCTAGCCTTGGTTGGTATGTAGGACCTGGAGCCCGTAATGGTTTCTGGAAACGCGTCGCAGACACCAAGTTTGGCGATATTGTAGATGGACTTTCTAACACGATCATGATTGGGGAGTTTATTAAAGGTGACGCCGATGGTAGTACCTTCACCAACGCTGGTGACATCGCACGCGGTTTGACATTCCCAACACCGTTGCAAGCAAACTGGAATGCTGTGCAACTCGATGCGTTTGCGATAACAACTCTGGCTGGCGGAGGAAACCACGTTTCAGGTGGGGGTTCGCACTGGATGGGTCCCGGCATGTACAACTCGGCGTTCAACACGCTTGCTCCCCCGAACTGGCGAGGTGTAGCCGGCAATAATTGTGGTGGATGCGGCGAGGGCGATAACGACGGTGTCTATCCGGCCCGGAGCCGGCATACCGGTGGAGCGCAGCATACGATGGGAGACGGGTCAGTTCAGTTCATTAGTTCCAATATGGACTTCTTGACTTACCAGCGTCTCGGATCTGCTATCGGTGGCGATATCGCCACACTCGAACAGTAAATTGAATGCTCGCATTTCAATTCTCAAGTTCCCTAGCGATTCGCTGGGGAACTTTTTTTTATACTTACTTGAGTCGAGGCATTCATGCGATTATTTATCAGTGTTTTGGCCGTCTCCTTAGCAATTGGCGTGACAGGCTGTAGCGATGGTCCATCCAATGAGACCGTGCAGAAAGTGGACAACGATTTCCTTGGGACCATCAAAAAGGACTTGGAAGCGATTGCGGAAAGCGGTCGCGTTGGTAGCGGGTACAGCGTTTTGGTCTCCAACGTAACAGCACTCGCGAAGAAGGACCCAGATAAGGCCGAAGCGATCAAGAAAGCTCTTACTGAGATGCTTGCCATCAAGGGAGTACCAAAGATAAAAGAGAAGGCAAAAGAAATCATCAAGATGCTGTAGCTGAAGTCAGTTTTTGGGGAAACGACCGAATGGGGTTCGTTTCCCTTTCAACAAGGGGCATCTATTGGAACGGAAGAGAAAGTCGACTTCTAGGTCGGAATCACCTAGTGCAAAATCACCTAGTGCAAAATCACCGAGCACAAAATCACCGAGCACAAAATCACCGAAAGGACGAAATAAACTTCGGTCGAGGATTCTGTTGGGGTTGCTCGCGTTGATGTTGGCCGTGTTTTTTTATCGAGGGGGAATCTCTGGTTTCGCTCTCTCGATGGCGAGTAATGCTCTATTGTCTCGGGATACCACCAAGGCGGACCGATGGCTCACCGTAGCTCAAAGGCTTTCGGGTTCTACGCCTCAAGTTGAATATCTACTTGCCAAAAAAACGCGAATGGATCGAAGCTTCGTCGACATGACGAGCCATCTTAAAGCGGCTTTGAAGCAGGGGGTCGACCCAGATCTTCTCGAGAAAGAGCAGGTATTGGCCAACGTGAGTTTGGGCGAGATTGATTCTCTGTCGGAATCTCGAGTGAAAAGGTGGATCGCGGAAAAAGGTCCTGACGTCGGCGACGTTGTGGACGCGTATGCCAATGGTTTAGCGACCTTATCGCGATTCGAGGACGCATCGTCGCTCCTGGAGGCCTATGAACGGGATTTTCCCGGTGACCCCATGGTGAACTACCGTTTCGGCATCATGAATGAACATATTCGCGGGAACGAGAAAGCCGAAAAGGAATACGCTACAGCTCTCTTCAAGGACCCGAAGCATGTCCAGGCCGCATGGCGACTGGCCCGCATCAAATCGGGAAAAAACAACCCAGAGGAAGCGATCAAGATTCTTTTGAAATTCGACAATGGGAAGCAGTCGCTCGCCATCAAGACTTTTCTCGCAGCCTGTTACTTGCAAACGGGCGACCTCGACAAAAGCCGAGCCTTGTTTCAGGCGGTCGTGGAAAAGGGACATGCAGCGTGCCAGGAGTCGTATAAAGTGGTCGACGAAGTACCCGAGAGATTTCTTGCGGCTTCTGACTTAGGGGTTCTAGAGGTCAAGCTCGGGAATTGGGAGGAAGCCAAGAAGTATTTGGACATGGCCTTGAAAGAAAACCCTCGAGACTTTGTGGCGAGGAATTCTTATGGGCAGGTTCTGAGACGTCTTGGACTGGAAGAGCAATCGGGAATAGAATTTGCTCGCATCAAAGAAGAACGGGCTGAGTTCGATAAAATCACGGTGCTACGAGATAGAATCAATCAGAACCAATCGGACACCGCAGCCCGAGTACAGATGGGAAAGATCCTGTTCAAGTATGAGTCGGAACGGTTTGGATTGTTTTGGATTCGGGGCGCCTTGGCCTACGACCCGAACTGCCAGGAAGCGCACCAGTTTCTAGCGGAATACTATGAGTCAAAATGCGATGATACCAATTCTAGAGAAAACGAAATGTTTCGAGCGAAGGCTGCCTACCATCGTTCCCAACTCAAGACGTTGGAAGCAGAACCCAATTCCGCCTCTTAGTCGACGAAGTTGGATTGTTTGCCACTGTCTGCTGTTGGTAGCTTGCGCCATTTGCGGATGCGACGGTTCGAAAAACCTCTCCAAAGAAGAAGTCATTCGGACGGAGTTGTCGGACAGTGCCGCCAAGCGGAATGCTTCGTTTGATGATATCACGGCCAAAGTCGGGTTGAATCATAGCTTTCGCAATGGCGAGGAAGCAGACGAGCTGTCGATCCTGGAGACTATTGGTGGTGGGGTAGCGGTTATCGACTATGATCGGGATGGTTTTGAGGATCTGTTCTTTCCGGGCGGTGGGGGAATGAACAACAAAACCATTACCGGACTTGCTGGGTCTTTATGGCGGAATCGCGAAGGGAAAAAATACGAAAATGTAACCGCATTAGCGCGCACCGACTTGGTCTCCAATTACACGCATGGGGCAACATCGGGAGATTTGAACGACGATGGATTTAGTGACATACTCGTAACCGGATACAACGGATTGCAGTTATTCATGAACCAAGGAGATGGGACGTTTATGGAGTCGGCCCAGCAGGCGGGTATCCAGGAGGACCATTGGAGCACGAGTGCGGCTTTCGGCGATTTCAACAGCGATGGATATCTTGATATCTACGTGACGCACTATGTGGATTGGTCTTGGACAAATCATCCGCCATGCAAGTCATTGGGGGTGAAAGATGTCTGTCCACCAGGGAATTTTACGGGAATTAGCGATGTCATTTTCGTCAACAACGGGAATGGCACCTTCAACCCCAAGTCGACCGAGTTCGGGTTGTTGGCTGAGGGGAAGGGCTTGGGTGTAATGGTTGCGGATTTAACTCAGGATTCGAAGGTCGACATTTACGTCGCCAATGATACGACCAACAATTTTTTCTACGAAAACCTCGGCGGCACTTTTCGAGAAATTGGATTACCCAGCGGCACAGCGGTGGACGATGCGGGTACACCCCAAGGCAGCATGGGGTTATGTACGCTGGATTATGATCAAGATCTCTTGCCGGACATCTGGGTATGCAACTACGAGAGTCAAGCGTTCGCGCTTTATAAGAACGATGGTAAAGCCAATTTTCGCTACGTTACAGCTACTACCGGGCTCATGGCATTGGGGACCACGTACGTCGCGTTTGGGACCACAACAGCAGACTTTGACTTGGACGGAGACGAGGATATTGTCGTTACAAATGGTCACGTCATGCGATTTCGGCAAGGCGGTGGGACTGCGGATCAGAATCCTCTGTTCCTAACGAACTCTGGAGCTAAGCGTTTCGCTCGCCAGTCCTTCTCGGATTCTGAGTACTTCGGAAAGAAATGGCGAGGGCGTGGAGTGGTATCTTTCGATGTAGATCGCGACGGCGACTTGGATTTGACATTCTCGCACGTGAATCAACCGGTGGTCCTACTTGAAAACACCACTCGGACCACCGGTAATTGGTGGATCCTGGAGCTCGTTGGAACCGTCTCTAATCGCGACGCTATTGGCGCGCGAGTTGTTTTTAAATCGACCAAGCGAAGCTGCCTTAGGAATGTGGTTGGCGGTGGGAGCTACCTTTCACAAAATCCCTACTCTCTGCATTTGGGCTTGCCGGCTGACGAGAAGCTGTTGCAGGCGGAAATTTTTTGGCCCAGCGGAACGACGCAACTGATCACCGAATTCAAACCCAACTCGCGGATGCAAGTCGTAGAGCCCTCACACAAAGACTGATAGCCAGCCCGCAAACTCTGCGTTACAGGCCCGAGTTCATTGCAGCCAGATTGTACTTTTCGGACGCTGTCTTTGCCAAAACATGAGACCGTGGGCATGGATTTTTGTAACCTAGCGAATCGCCAAACGCGATCCCGAGAGCCTTAGCCGCTTGTACTGCGGATCCATGCGGATCGACGGTTGACAACCGGTGGATGGCTTCGGTGATAGCAATCTGGTTTGGATTTCTCGCGCAACGATATCACCGAGTCCGCCCAGCCGCACTTGCGCATTGGATTGCGCTGTCGAAGCCGAAACTGAAGGGGGTAGAGGACAAGTCGTTGTCAATGGTTTTAGGGACTGCGATGACAGGCTCTCCTTCTTCAAACAATTGATGAGCGATAGCGAGCGATCCGTCACCGCCGATGCTGATCAAACCATCGATCTCGAGCTCCTCGATATTCTTCTTGGCTTCGGTTAGGAGAATGAGATCGATTTCGATACGATCGCTGACTCCTTTGGTTGCTCCAAACCTACCCTCGTTCGTATGACGGCGTTGAGGCCGGGACAGTCGCCCCCGCTGGTCAAAACACCCATAGAACGTCGCTCTTTTTTCATGGCACGCTTTCGCGAAAAGTGAAAAAAACATAGGCACTGGGCGGCAGTTGCCTAGCTTATCCTAAATCGTGAAACTGTCGAATACCGATTCGTCAGCTGCGCAAGGCCCTGTCGGTATGGTACAACGAAAATCCGAAGAGAGTTCGCGCAACGTAGTTCGCTCGGTAGTCAAGCCAATGAATCCGCAAAACAGCTTTCTCAAACTGACGATTTATTTTGGATTGTTTGCGACCATCGTGGCAGGCATGATCGGACTGGGTCGAGGGTCGTGGAACCTAGCGTTGTTGGTCGGATTGTGCGCGATCGTGTCTGTACTCTACACCGACATTTTGGGATGGTATTCGCTCAACCGCTGGTTCGTCTATCTAGGGATGGTCGTTGGAGCAGGAGTTGCCATCGTCAGTTTCTTCGCTGACTCCTCGTCGAGCGAGATTGTAGAGGTGGGCAACTTGTTGGTTTATGTCCAAATTCCTCTTATGTTTCAAAAAAAATCCAAGCGAGTCTTTGAACAGTGGGGGGTTTTTCTCCTCTTGGAATTGGTGGTCGCAGCATTGGTGAACGACAATGTTATTTATGGATTGCTAACGTTCCCGGTGCTTGTGGTCGGTTGTGCCACGATGATGGCCCTAGCGCAATTTGCGTCGGAATTGCGGCATAGCGAATCGATTTCTGAATCGACCTCCTCGTGGTCGAAGATTTTGCATTGGCTAGGCAAGGAGCAGCTGGTTACGAAGCAGAGTTCAGGCGTCACGTTGTCCGCGGTGAGACGAGGCGGACTTGTCGATAGGGGTGGGAACTCGGGTTTCGCACCTTCCAAGCTGCTGCATGGGAAATTGCCGATGGCTATCTGTATTTTGCTGTTTTCGATAGCATATTTTTACTCGTTGCCCAGATTCAACACGAGTTCCTATCAAGGGGGGGGCGGTGGAGCGAGCGTTGGATTTAGCGAAAAAATTTCGCTTCGGCAAATTGGAGATATGCTTCAAAATGACACTCCTTTGTTTCGCATGACAATGCGTGAAAATCGCACGAATACCACGTATCGTCCCAATTCGCCGCCCTATATTCGAGCCTCTGTCTCCCAGCGCTACTTGGACGGACCAGCCAAAGGGAATTGGCAACCCAACGTCACTGCATTTCTTGAGCAGCGATTGCTTAGAGATGCTCCGGTCGCGTCGGAGATCGATAACGCGTTGGCGGAGTATGCAGACAAGGTCCTGGTGGATGTTGTGGAGAAAAAAAGTTTGGAAGTTGTCCTACCGATGATTGTGCCTCATAGTCAAACGTCGAACAACAGTGGTTTGCAAGTGGTTCGGCGAGATTGGCGAACATTGAATGGTCGCGACTCAGTCTTTGTGGGCATTCAGAAACGCCGCTTCTCGTACTTGACATACGCGTTTAGAAACGGAGAGGAACTACCTCTGCTACCGGATGTTTCTGATTGCCTAGTCGAGTCTGGCACGAACCCATCGGCGGTATCGGATCGCGTAGGGTACTATCGCAATGAAGAGGTTTTGGAATTCCCGGAGTCTCTGGAAGCGATTCTGCCTTTTCGCGACAGAGTTCTTTCGGAATCCAAAATGGCAAGACCTGGAAAGCTCGAACAAGCTTTAGCGTTGGAAGACTATCTTTCCAACAGCAAGGAGTTCCGATACACCCTATCGTTGACGAAGCCAGTCGACGGAAATGTGGATCCGATTGTCGATTTTTTGCTCAATAAAAAGCGTGGGCATTGTCAGTTTTTTGCGTCCTCGCTGGCTATGCTTCTGCGATCGTTGGACATCCCCTCCCGAGTCGTTGTCGGTTTTCGGCCTGGTGACTACAACGAAGTCGGAGACTATTTCCTGGTCTTACAGAATCATGCGCATGTTTGGGTAGAAGCGTACTTTACCAGGGAGGAATTGGAAGGCGGACGATTCGAGGTACCTTCCTACATCAATCGCGGCGCATGGTTGCGACTGGATGCGACTCCGCCTGGAGATGGTTCCAACGCCGGAGGAGCGTTTCGAAGCTCCAATGGTCAGACGTTGGACGTGATGCAAGACCTTTGGACGGAGATGGTTCTCAATATGGACAAGTCCAAACAGAGCACGATGCTGGCGCTTTTTGGCGAAGCTTCCAATGCACCATATGCCGACATGTTGCGACGAGCCAAAGCTGCATGGGAGGGTCTTACGTCCAACAAAATACTGCAGGTACTGCTGTCGCCCGGTCTTTGGTTTTCATGGCAAAGTGCATTGATATTTATGCTCATAGGGAGTTGTTTGGTTTTGGTCTACCGGTTGCTTTTATGGCAATTTCCTGCTTGGATTCCTCGAATTCGGCTGCGAAGGGCGTCGAACCAACGTTCGGTATCCTCCGTCGATTTCTACAATCGGATTGCGCGGTCGCTCAAGCAAATAGGGGTTCAACGGGGCCAAGGCGAAACGCAGTTGGAGTATTTCCATGCCGGGGCGACTGCATTGCGGCCTTACTCGATCGCGTTGGACGCGGACTGGTTGGCGGAATTATTTTATGCGAGACGGTTTGGGGGGCTTGCCAAGCTGAGCAAAGAGGACCAGTTGCAGATGGAAAAGGTGTTGCAAACGCTAGAATTAGAAGTTCCGCTTCGGAGAAGAACAGGGCCGAAATCCGGGGGCCAACAGGATTAGAGTGAATTTGTTTGGGTGTCTGGAGCGAAGTGATACAATTGCAGGTGAAAGCAATAATTTTCTGTTAAAGCGCATTTTGAAGATGCGAACGACGGACTAAGATTTTGTTCATGATTCGATGAGAGTGTCTCAGCGAAAATTTCCTAGTCATCTGTTTGAAGAGTTGCATGTGAAGAGTACGGCCGAATCTGAGGAACTTGCTGCACCCTCAGTGGTAAGGAATGAGGTGGCGACTGGCGAGGCACGCGCAAGCCATCTCCATTGGATCTGGCTTTTGCTCGCGCTCGTCATACCGGCTTTAGCATTGTTACCGATGCTGTATTTCCAAGCTCAACGTATCGTCGGGCAACCTACTTTTTACTTTATCCCCGTCGCGTTTTTGGTGGGTGTCGGATTCCTCGTAGCGGGCTGTCGGCAAGGCCCTGCGTCGGTCGCGCGTTCGAATCTAGCAACAGCCGTTTCCATGTTAGGGATGATCCTAGCCATGCTGGGCATCTACAGGTTGTCCCCCGGTTTGGCCCACTTGGCTTTTTTCGTGGTGATTTTGGGTTGGGCATTGGGAGCTCTTGGATCCACTTCTTGGACAAGAGTTTTGGCGGTCTGTTCCTTGTTTGCAATATCGATCCCATTGCCCGGGGGGATGGATCAAGTCATCCTGCGCCGGATTGAATTTGGAGCCATGTCGGCATGCAGCGGCTTGTTGGACGCCATCTCTATTCCTAACGTAGCAGAAGGAAATTTGCTTCAGATCGAAGCGAAAAAGTTGATTGCAGAGGAATGTCTTCGAGGGATGGGAAGTGTTTTTGCACTTTGGGCTTGCGCGTTGACTTTGGTGCTTCTAACCAGGACCCCGTTTTTGACGTCGTTGGTGTTGTTGGCTTCGGTACCGCTATGGTCGCTTCTAGGACATTTGATTCGACTATCCGTTATCAGCATTTGCCTTACCAACTACGCTATCGATTTTTCGTTCGGCGGCGCAAAGGTGGGCTTGGAACTCGCAGTCTTTTTATTGGAAGTGGTCTGTGTTTTCCTATCTTGGGTTTCGCTGAACGGGATCTTTGCTCCCATTCAAAAGCACCGATCGATCAACAGTGTGGCCACACTCTATCAGCGTGTTGCTTTGTGGCCCGAGCGAAATCGTTCGGATGAGGAGGCATCGGAAATCGCGTTGGAAACGTCGCCAATTTCACCGGAGTGGCCGAAACGATATTTGCTTCTGGTGTTGGGTTGCATTCCCCTCCTCGCATTGGGAGCACTTTCGAGTTTGGTGGTGATCAATGTCAGGCGCGCAATCCCAATTCTTCAAATTACGGAGGATCAGGCTGCATTGTTCCCAGGGCAGGACGCGTTGCCCGAACTGATCGGTTCCATGAAGAGGACTGGCTTCAAAGTAGAAACCCGCGAACCCAACAACCCGTTTGGTCAACACGGACATGTATGGCGCTACGAAGAACGGGGCAATCAGATTGTAGCAACGCTGAATTTTCCTTTTCAAGGGAATCATCTATTGTCCGATGCCTATCAACGGTCGGGTTGGAAGATCGTGGAATCAGGTATCGAAGGTCCTCCTTCACCCTTGGGGGGCGACTTGGCCATCGATCAATTTACGATGCAAAATCGATACGGCTCCTATGCCTATGTTTGGTATGCTTCGTTCGATGGGAATGCAGCCAACGTAAATCCGAAGTCGAAATCCATGAGCTCGACACTCTTTAGCCGACTGCGTCCGGATCCAGCCGAAGAGACATTGTCAAAAACGCCGACCTACCAATTTAGTTTGCAGGTGGAGTCCGGTAGCGTCCTGAAGCCAGATCAGTTGGACGCGAACCGAGATATGTTCTCGCAGTTGTTTGATCGCATACGTCAGCAAAGTGTTCCCGCCCTAGAGAAAGTAAGATAGAGCGAGAGATGATTTTCAAGAAAAAACGTGAGACAGATCCGGATTTCGATCCACAGGCGCCGAGTCGGGCTTCGAAGTGGTTCAGCTCGGTGTGGTTTTCACCTGTCGATTTGGCGGGTGAGTTTCTGGATTTTTTTAATTATTGGCATAGATCACGACGCTGGTCACTCATCTTGGCCGTGCTACCAGCATTGCTGGTAGCCGCCACGCTAGGTGTTCTTGTAGCGGTCGGCGAATTGGCCAACGGCAACAAAAAGCTGATTTGGTATGCGGATCTCGCGAACGAAACCATGAAGGAGTCCGATGCAAAAGCGGACGAAAAAACCGAGTCTGGAACGACCAAGGATGCGGAGTCAATCGAGGCTGAAAAAGCCAAAGCCGAATACGTCGACTTGCTCTTTCGTAGGGTTCTGCAGCTCAATCAGAATAACAAGTTTGCGTTATTTTACGTGGCGGAGCAACTAACTCGGTATGGCAATCGCGGTGCCGCCAGGCAGATTATGGAGAGTCTTGCGCCGAATCAAAATGACGGCCATGCGCAAGCGCACGCTTGGATGGCCATGGACATGGTGGATCGGCTACAAAAGGGCGAAACGATTAATATGGAATCGCTCAAACACCATTTGAAACGGGGCGTCACTGCTGATCGCGTGGCTCCCGGGCTGCTAGCGCTCTACTCGCAGTTTTTGCAACAGGAAGGCCGAACGTCTGAGTCGCAAGAAATGTTGCGCAGAGCGGCGAAGTCCGAACCGAAGCTCCTGCTCAATTCGATCAAGTCGTACATACAAAGCGGGCTCACAGCCCAAGCCAATTCGACAGCGGATGCATTGGTCGACAAAGTCAAAGACAAGTGGACCGGTGAAAAGGCGGAAGAGAATCTTTTGCTGGCAGCAGAAGCGTTCGTGCTGACCAACCGCGTGGACAATGCGATCGATGTATTGCAAACAGGTATGCGCCAAAATCCAGCATCTACGGTGCTTAGGCGCGCCACCTCCGACGCATACCGATTCAAATTCCGATCAACCGCAGTCGCTTCGCGAGGTCAAGTTCAAGTCAAACTTGACTTCCTAGACGCGGCCATCGCCATCGATCCAAGCAACACATCCATCCAGGAAGAGCTTGGGATTTTGAGCCAGATTGGGATCGGGCAGTCCGAAGCCAACCGCGAAAACCTTCGTGCGCAGATAGCTACCTCGGGAACTTCTTACGTCGCACGCCTGCTATTGGCTGAGTCTGCCTACCGCCGAGGGGAAACGACCAACGCGATTAGTCACTACGAAATCGTTCTGGCCGAGTTACCCTCCATGTCTCTCGTTCGCAATAACTTGGCAATGCTTTTTGCGACCGCAACTCCGACCCGATTGACGGAAGCCATGGGGCAGATCGACAAGGCGATCGAGATTTCTCCGGGCTATCCAGAGTTTTTGGATTCGCGCGGTGATATTTTGGCCTTGCTAGAGCGCGAGCCAGAGGCAGTTGAGAGTTATCTTGCCGCGTTAGAAAAAGCCCCTTTTCGAATCCAAACGCACCAAAAGGCGATCGTGCTCATGGAAGAGCTGGGGCAGTTAGAACAGGCTGAAGCTCAACGAGGCAAACTCGCCGAAGCGCAGAAAGCGATCGAGCGTCAACAGGAAGAAATGAAGGCAGCTGCCGAACAACAGAAAAAGAGCCAGCAACCCATCTCCGAGTCAGGCACTGGTCTAGTTCCAGGCAGCGCTGCAGCGAAACCAGACGCGACAGAAACGGCTCAGGAAACGGCCAACTCAGTCGAGCCGGAACAGCCGGGAGTGAAGGAAAAGCAAGATTGATCGCTCTTGATAACACCGCGATCCCGCTTGGTTATTCTCTTAGCGGGCGCTGCGTTGGACTTCTTTTTTGGTATTCTTAGGGCCACTGAAAAAGAATAGTTCTGATCACCGACACCTGGGTTGTACTGATGAAGTCCTATAAGTTTGTTAGCTATGCGTGGGATGATCTGAAGGCTGCGAGTTTAGATCCGGTAGGGCGATTGATCTATCGCTCCAATTTGCTGGGCGCTGATCAACGTATCACCAATACGGGCGGCGGCAATACATCAGCCAAACTGATGGAGCCAGACCCTCTTACGGGCGTTCCAACGGAAGTTCTTTGGGTGAAAGGGTCGGGTGGGGATTTGCGGACTTCGACTCGCGAAAATTTCTCGTCTCTGTATCAGAGTAAACTGGTCGACATGCAGCGAATGTACGCAGCCCGGGCGGACAAGGGCTACAAGGGCCAAGCGGAAGATGACATGGTCGGTATGTATTCGCATGCGACGTTCAACTTGAATCCACGCGCCTCATCGATCGACACGCCGCTGCATAGTTTTTTGCCTGGCAAACATGTCGATCATATGCACCCGAATGCGATAATCTCGATCGCGGCGAGCAAGCGTTGCAAAGAAGTGACACAAGAGATTTTTGGTGGCGAGATGGCCTATGTGCCGTGGATGCGGCCAGGTTTCGAACTGGGGTTGGCCATGCAGGCAATTTCTCGTGCCAACCCTAAACTTCAAGCCATCATGATGGGGCAACATGGCTTTATTTCTTGGGCCGATGACGAAAAAGTCTGTTACACACTGACGCTGGAGATGATCGAAAAGGCGGCCGCGGTTATCGACTCCAAGTATCAAGCGAAAGGGGGAGACCAAAAAGCGTTTGGCGGGGCGAAGTACCAGACGCTAGACACGCCCCAGCGGCATGCCAGACTGGCCGCCATCTTGCCTTGGTTGCGCGGGCAAGTCAGCGCTCAGCGGCGGTTTATTGGAACAGTTCAAGACGATGAATCAATTATGCGATTTGTCAACTCAAACGATGCTCCTCGCCTAGCTGAGCTTGGTACGAGTTGTCCCGACCACTTTCTTCGGACGAAGATCAAGCCGCTTTACGTGGATTGGAATCCGCAATCGGAGGACATCGCATCGCTCAAAACGAAATTGACGATTGGGTTGCAAAAATACCGCCAGGACTATGCTGCCTACTATGCCTCGTGCAAGCGTCCGAATTCCCCCGCCATGCGGGATCCAAATCCAACCGTCGTGTTGATACCCGGGTTAGGAATGATCGCTTGGGGTAAAGATAAATCGGAGTCTCGTGTGACCGCTGAATTTTATAATTGTGCAGTCGAAGTGATGCGAGGAGCGGAAGCGATCGACGAGTACATTGCTTTGCCCCTGCAAGAGGCCTTTGATATCGAGTATTGGCTGTTGGAGGAAGCCAAACTGAAACGCATGCCGGCAGAAAAAGAGCTCGCTCGCCAAGTGATCCTCGTGGTGGGTGCTGGTTCTGGGATAGGGAAAGAAACGGCTCACCGCATTGTCCGCGAGGGAGCGCACATTGTCTGTGTGGATTTGAACGCCCAGTCGGCCATCGCAACCGCTAGAGAGATCACCGACAAGGTTGGCTTAGGAATCGGAGTTGCAGGGTCGGGGATCTCGGGTTGTGGACCAGCGGTTGGAATCGCATGTGATATCACCCAACGAGCGAGTGTTCGGGCCATGCTCGATCAAGTGAGTTTGGCGTATGGCGGTTTCGATTCGATTTGCGTCACGGCAGGCATTTTTGTGGCGTCGGACACCACCGGTCACATTCCGGATGAGAAATGGGCACTTACCTTTGCGATCAACGTAACCGGTAGCTATATCGTGGCTGACGAAGCCGCCAGCAATTGGAAGGAGCAAGGGTTGCCAGGCAATTTGGTTTTGACCACCAGCGCCAACGCGGCCGTCGCCAAGAAAGGAAGTCTCGCCTACGATACGAGCAAGGCAGCTGCCAACCATTTGGTGCGTGAGCTTGCGATGGAACTGTCTCCGCTGGTGCGAGTCAATGGCGTTGCACCCGCGACAGTTGTTCAGGGCAGCGCCATGTTTCCTCGCGATAGGGTGATCGGTTCGTTAGCCAAGTACAAGATTCCCTACACGGACGATGAAGCTACGGATTCTTTGGTTACCAAGTTAGCGCAGTTTTATGCAGACCGTACCTTGACCAAGTCACCGATCACCCCGGCAGATCAGGCTGAAGCGTATTTTCTGTTGGTGAGCCAACGATTGAGCAAAACGACCGGTCAGATCATCGCGGTGGATGGTGGTTTGCACGAAGCCTTTCTGCGCTAGACTGTCCAGAAAAACAGGGTTAGCCCAGAACAGAGGCAATCATGGGAGTTTGGGACGTGGACGGAATCAATGGTACTCGGGTCGAAGGTGTCCAGCAACTTTTGGGTGTGTTCTTGGCTGCTGCTTGTCAAAAAGCGGTTGAGCTACCTGGATTTGGGATCGCATTGAGAGCATCGTCAAACGAGCAGGCATTCCGACAACAATGCCGATCTATCAAGTTCTCGACGTATACCATGCCGCCGAAAATCTATCCAAAGGGATTAAGGCGATCGGAGAACCACCACACAAGGGCCCCACTGGTTCGCCCGACACGGTCAACGTAACATCAACGGAAGTAAAGCCAGTCGACAAGGAGGCCGCGAAGCTATTTTCGTTTTCGACACTTCGAACGATGCTTCGCGATGGGAAGTGGCGAGAGGTGGCTCAGTATTTATCGGATGGTATCGAAGCAACAACGAACAACAAAGGTTTTGACAAAGAGGAAGTGTGTGATAGTCATTCGGTCATCGATTCTTAGCGACAAATGGGACGAGGATCGTCTCTTGGCCAAGCAAGCGATGCAGAGAGACCGAAGGCTAGCAATGCCGCCAATCACGGAAAAACGCCGTCCCAAATCGGATGAACGTCTGCCATCATTGGAAACCCAGCAAAATGCTTGATATCAAGAAGCAGAAAAACGGGATGCTCCCAGGCGCGACCTAGGTTACCG
>Ga0105049_10001546_pt1 | contig 27158 bp, 26 predicted proteins | sample MAT06_FD_78087 | JGI IMG/M metagenome (GOLD analysis project Ga0105049, IMG submission 78087) | Freshwater microbial communities from Lake Fryxell liftoff mats and glacier meltwater in Antarctica - MAT-06 | ecosystem: Environmental > Aquatic > Freshwater > Ice > Liftoff microbial mat | place... | reverse complement strand
GCACCTACGTCGCCCCCAAACCCGGCGAGTTTCCGCGCACGGGTTTGCACGACGGCGAGCAGCTCAACCACTGGCTGTGGTCGAGCGCGTCGCCGTTTCGCGACTGGACAAAAGCCGCATTACCCAAGCCTAAGCCATCTGGCTCTCGACAAATTCCCAGTTGACCAGCTGCCAAAATGCCTCGAGGTATTTCGGGCGCAAGTTGCGGTAATCCACGTAGTAGGCGTGCTCCCACACATCGCAGGTCAGCAAAGCGCGATCGGTCGTGGTCAGCGGAGTGCCTGCGTTGGAGGTTGAAACCAACCCAAGCGTGCCGTCGGCTTTCTGTACCAACCAACCCCAGCCAGAGCCGAAGGTGGTGACGGACGTTTTGGTGAACTGCTCTTTGAACTCCGCGAACGAACCAAACGCAGCGACGATAGCTGCGAGCAGCTTACCGGTCGGCTCGCCGCCGCCGCTTGCACTCAAGCAATTCCAATAGAACGTGTGATTCCAAACTTGGGCTGAGTTATTGAAAATACCGCCACTCGAACCTTTGACGATTTCATCGAGCGATTGGGTATCGAGCGGCGTGTCTTTGATCAAATTGTTGAGGTTAGTGACGTAGGTTTGATGGTGGCGGCCATAGTGCAGATCAATCGTTTCTGCAGAAATATGCGGCAGCAGCGCATCGCGGGCGTAGGGCAGGGCGGGCAGTTGGACGGCCATGGGTGATCCTCATTTGTGTGAAAAACTAGCGGTCGCTCAGTGCAGCACGACGACTCTCAAACTTTATCAATCCCTTGTTATGAAAAGTCGAAGCTCTACAATGCTCGGATGAAAAATTACCTTAACCGATTGGGCCTGCGATGGAAGTGATGGAGCGCATACGTGAGGTCGTTGAAGCCAATAGCATCGTGCTGTTTATGCGCGGATCGCCCACGCGCCCGATGTGTGCTGCGTCCGCTGACGCGGTCGCCGCCATCGCCCGAGCGGGCGTGCCGTTCGCGTATGTGGATGTGCAAAAAGACCCTGAAATTCGCGCCAATTTGCCGCGCTATTCGCACCAGCCTGGGTTTCCGCAGCTGTACTTAAATGGCGAGTCGATTGGCGGCATTGAGGTGGTCTTGGAGCTCAGCGAGGAAGGCCAGCTGCTGCGTATGTTGCAGGAGCTCAGCGCGTGAAAATGCTTATCAGCGGCGCTGCGGGCACCTTAGGCCGACCGCTCGCGCTGAAATTGGCCGAGCGCGGCGTTGAGCTGGTGCTGCTTGGGCGGCGCGTGTCGGCACTGGAAAAGCTTTATGACGATATTGAATCGGCCGGCGGCTGCACGCCGGCGATTTATCCGCTGAATCTTGAAGGGGCGACGCCGCAGGATTTTGCCACGCTCGGTGAAACGATCGAACGTGAATTGGGTGGCCTAGACGCGGTTGTACATCTGGCGGCACGCTTTGAGGGCCTCAGCCCATTGGCTAATTTTGATCCTGAAGAATGGATGCGCGTGTTGCAGGTCGGCTTGAATGCCCCGCTATTTTTAACGCAGGCGCTCTTGCCGATGCTCAAAAAATCTGCTGCTGGAAAAATTGTGTTCACCGACGATGCGCCCGCGCGGATCGAGCGCGCGTACTGGGGCGCGTACGCAGTGGCCAAGGGTGCTCAGCGAACCTTGATCAAGCTGTGGCGCGATGAGCTCGAATCAACCACCGTGCAAGTGCATGTGGTTGAACCGGGCGCGCATTCACCGGGCTTAAGCTCGCGTGCCTATGCGGTTGATACGCGCAGTGATTTAGTCCAGGTGAGCGCCATTGTTGATGATTATCTGGCTGTTTTGAGTTAGCCGATGGATATCATCTCCGCCGCGGTTCTGCTGTTTTTGATCATGGATCCGCTGGGGAATGTGCCGCTATTTCTAGCGGTGCTGAAGAACGTCAAGCCAGAGCGTCGCTTTAGACTGTTGGTGCGTGAGCTCGGCATTGCGCTACTGGCTCTGGTCGCATTTTTGTTTCTTGGCAAGCCGTTGATGACGCTGTTGGCTTTGCGCCAGGAATCGGTGGCCGTGGGCGGCGGCATCGTGCTGTTTTTGATCGGCGTAAAAATGGTTTTCCCGTCGCGCGAGGGCATTTTCGGTGAGCTACCCGAGGGCGAGCCGTTCATCGTGCCGCTGGCTATTCCTTGCGTAGCGGGCCCGTCTGTGATGGCCGCGCTGCTGCTGCTATCCAATAAGGAACCCGATCGTTGGGGTGAGTGGCTGCTTGCTTTGGGATTGGCGTGGTTGGCGACCTCGCTGATTTTGCTGTCCTCGTCACGCTTGCAAAAGCTGCTAGGAGATAGTGTGATCAGTGCGCTCGAAAAACTAATGGGCATGCTGCTGGTTGCAGTATCGGTGCAAATGATCCTTGATGCGATGAAGGCCTTTCTGGCTTAAAGTTGAAATTAAACGCGTTTTATCGCGCGGGTCCTTGAGGTAGCGATGTACAAATTCTTGCTGGTATTGCTCGCGCTCGGCGTCTTAGCGCCGCCGAAGCTGCGCGCCGCTGAAATCGCATCGCCCACGGTGATTGTTGATATCCACGCGCTGGGCTTTGAAAAACTGGCCGACCTCAAATCGGCGCCGGGCGTGCGCTGGTCGGCTGAGTTTGGCAACGAGCTGCTAATGGGCGTGGCACCGGAGGACTATTCGAGCTGGTTGAATCATCCGCGCGCTAAAGCAGGGCTCGGTAACTTGGCGCTTGACGAGATTTTGGTGCGCGATCACGTGTGTACGCACGCTAGTTTGCAGCCCGCTTTGGGCATCGTCGGCGGCTACGAAATCATGCGTTTGCCGCCTGCGCTGGCGCGGTATGCGCGCCTCACCGGGTTAAACGCCCAGCCGCTGCCCGAAAGCCGAGTGATGTCTCGTGAGAGTCTCAATGAGCCTGACTTTAGGCGCGCGCCGAGCACCCCCGATCCGATCATTTCGCGCATTGTGGGGAAGGTCAATGCCGACCGTTGGTATCTGACGATGAGCGGCTTGAGCTTGTTCAACCGCAATAGTTTCAGCCCGAATTTGAGCGCGTCGCGAGATTGGATTTTGAGCCAGTTTGCGAGCGCCAACTTAACCACATCAGTGTTTAATTTCACCCTCTCCAACATCACAAGTTGCTCGCCGCTACCGGCGGCGATCGAGCTGACCAATCCGATCGGCACCAAGCTGGGGCGCCGCTATCCGGATGAATGGATTGTGGTGGGCGGCCACTACGATTCGCGCAATTCGTCGCGCTGCGATGGCGTGTTCGCGCCGCAGCCGGGCGCAAACGACAACGCGTCGGGCTGCGCGGCGGTTATCGAGTTGGCCACCGCAATGCTCAATGTGCCGACCGATCGGACCATTTTATTCATGTGTTTTTCTGGCGAAGAGCAAGGTTTGGTCGGCAGCCGCCGTTACGTCGAAAGTTTGCAAGCATCCGGCCAAATCACTCGGGTGAAACAGATGATCAACCTCGACATGATTGGGTTCGACGTCAACGGCACGCGCAGCGCGCGGGTGGAAACCAACGCAACCTTCGGGCCGCTGTTGCTGCCGCGCTTTCGACAGGCTGCATTGACCTACGCGCCGGAACTTAATTTAATCACCTCCCAATCGCCGAACCCCGGCTCAGACCACTGGCATTTCCTTGCCGCGGGCGTCCCAGCAGTGTTCACCTGGGAAAACGGCGCGGCGATTTATCCGCACTATCATCAGGCCACCGATTTACCTGAAAACATGACCGGCGCGCGCGCGTTGGCGGGCGGAATTATCAAAATGGATGCCGCCATGCTCGCTGAGTTTGCCGGTGTAGAAGATCTTTTCTTAAGTGGATTCGAACAATGACCACAGCTATTGCAGCAACTACAGAACATACCGCGCACGCCCACGTAGATTCAGTCGCCCTGCAGGCGTTTGTCGGCAATTTGTGGGACGAGCAAATTATTGCTGAACTCACCGAGTACATCCGCATCCCGAACAAATCCCCGGCATTTGATGCCGACTGGGCGATTCACGGGCACATGGACCGTGCAATGGCATTGATCGCTCAGTGGGTGGTCCGTCAGCCGATTGCGGGAATGCACTCAGAAGTGGTGCAGCTCGCCGGCCGCACACCGCTGCTGCTGATCGATATCCCCGGTGATTGCGCCGATACCGTGCTGCTCTATGGGCACATGGACAAACAGCCCGAGATGAGCGGCTGGGACGCCGACCTAGGACCGTGGACGCCCGTATTAAAGGGCGATCGTTTGTATGGCCGCGGCGGCGCGGACGATGGCTACGCGGTGTTTGCATCGCTGACCGCCATCATGGCGCTTAAAGCGCAGGGCGTCCCGCACGCGCGCTGCGTGGTGCTGATTGAAGGGTGCGAAGAATCGGGCAGCTACGACTTGCCGTTCTACGTCGATCACCTGGCTGCTCGCATCGGTGAACCGAGTTTGGTGGTGTGTCTGGATTCGGGCTGCGGCAACTACGATTCTCTGTGGCTGACCACCTCGCTGCGCGGTTTGGCCGGCGGCACACTCAACGTCCAAGTGCTGGACGAAGGCGTGCACTCTGGCGATGCGTCTGGAGTCGTGCCATCGAGCTTTCGACTGATTCGCCAGCTGCTATCGCGCATCGAAGACCAGCAAACCGGTCGCGTGCTGCTTGATGCGCTGTATGTCGATATTCCCGAGCAGCGCCGCACGCAAGCAACCCTCGCAGCCGCAATTTTGGGTACGGAGATTTACACCAAGTTCCCGTTTGCCGGTCATACAAAACCAATGGCCAGCGACCTCACCGAACTGGTGCTCAATCGCACCTGGCGCCCGGCGCTGTCGGTGACTGGCGCCAGCGGTCTTCCGGCACTTGAGAACGCCGGTAACGTGCTGCGCCCAGCGACCGCTTTGAAGCTCAGCATGCGCTTGCCGCCAACGCTTGATCCAGAGATTGCGAGTGCCGCACTTGCAGCTGAACTTGAGCGAGATCCGCCCAACGGCGCCGTCGTGAGCTTCGAAGTTGAAAGTGCCGCAACCGGCTGGAATGCGCCCGCGTTGTCGGCGTGGTTAGAGCACTCCGTCGATCACGCGTCGCGCGACATCTTTGGGCATCCGGTCGCGATGATGGGCGAAGGCGGCACCATTCCGTTTATGGGCATGCTAGGTGCGAAGTTCCCCGACGCGCAATTTTTAATCACCGGCGTGCTCGGGCCGCACTCCAACGCGCATGGGCCAAACGAGTTCTTGGATATTCCAACCGGCAAACGGGTCACGTGCGTGGTTTCAAAAATCGTGGCCGATCACTACCAAGCCTCGCTTGCGGGGCTCACTCGCGGCTCTAGGCACGTCGCCGGTGAAACAGGTTTTGATCAGCGCAGCTGTTGCTAGCAAAACTGCCTCGGCGTTCGCGAGGCAGCCTTTAGAGCCGGTCAGCTAGCTAGTAGAAAAAGCGTTCTTCAACAATTTTGTCGCCGCGCACGGTGTAGAGACCCACTTCTTCCATCCCCATGCGCGCGCCGTCTTTCGGCGTCACGTCCATCGAAAAGCGCACGGCGAACTGCTCGCCGTTGACATAGGGACCGAATGATTCGGCGCGGTGAATCTCGTGGTTGGCGTACCACCACGTAGCCTTGGCAGCAACGGCTTGCGTGCCCTGAACGTGCGCCATTGGGCCTTCCATCGCCTCAATGCTAATAATGTCTGGCGCGTTATAGGCAAGCGCTGCTTCGTCGTGTTTTCCGGCTTTGAGTAGGTCCACAAACGCGTTAGCGAGAGCTTGAATCGACATAGTTCACCTCGTTGATTGAAAAGCGGATGGGTGGCGAAGGTTGAAATGGCAACTCAAGTGCACCACCTCCTCACGATTACATCAGCAAACCGTGACGTGAACATGATGCGCTTGGACAAACTTACAACCCGCCTACAACAAGCCTTAAGTGACGCGCAAAGCGCGGCACTGGCTAGGGATCACAATCTTATCGAGCCCACTCACCTGTTGAGCGCGTTGATCGATCAGCGCGATGGTTCGGTGCGACCCCTGCTCCAGCAGGCGGGTGCCAATGTGCCGGTGTTGCTGCGCTCGCTGTCGGAGCTGCTCGACAAGCTGCCGCGCGTGCAAGGCGCAGGCGGACAAATTGCACCGTCGAATAGCTTGGTGAGCTTGATGAATCTCGCCGAAAAAGCAGCCTCTACGCGCAGCGATCAGTTTGTGACGAGCGAACTGGTAGTGCTTGCGGCGCTCGAACAATCTGGCGATTTGAGCGAGGCGCTGAAGAAATCCGGACTCACGCGGATCACCCTTGAGCGCGCGATCGAGCGCCTGCGCGGCGGGCAAAAGGTCAATGAACAGGGCGCTGAAGACAATCGCCAAGCGCTCGAGAAGTACACGATTGACCTAACCGCTCGCGCCGAGAAGAGCAAGCTCGACCCGGTGATCGGGCGCGACGAAGAAATTCGCCGCACCATCCAGGTGCTGCAGCGTCGAACCAAAAATAACCCGGTGTTAATCGGGGAGCCGGGCGTGGGCAAGACCGCCATTGTCGAGGGCCTCGCGCAGCGCATCGTCAATCATGAAGTGCCGGAAAGTCTGCGCTCCAAGCGCGTGTTGTCGCTCGACATGGGTGCGCTGATTGCCGGCGCGAAGTATCGCGGTGAGTTTGAAGAGCGCCTAAAAGCGGTGCTCAGCGATCTCGCCAAATCAGAAGGACAAGTGATCTTGTTCATCGATGAACTGCACACGATGGTCGGCGCGGGGAAGGCCGAAGGCGCGATGGATGCGGGCAATATGCTCAAGCCAGCGCTCGCGCGCGGGGAGCTGCACTGTATCGGCGCCACCACCCTTGATGAGTACCGCAAATACGTCGAGAAAGACGGCGCGCTGGAACGCAGATTCCAAAAGGTATTCGTGGCCGAACCTAGCGTCGAGGACACTATCGCTATCCTGCGCGGGCTCAAGGAACGCTACGCCGTCCACCACGGTGTGGAAATTACCGATCCGGCAATTGTTGCCGCGGCGACGCTATCGCACCGCTATATCGCTGACCGGCAGTTGCCCGACAAGGCCATCGATCTGATGGACGAAGCGGCCTCGCGGTTGCGTATGGAAATAGATTCCAAACCGGAGGTGCTCGATCGCCTGGAGCGGCGCTTAATTCAGCTGAAAATTCAGCGCGAGGCGATGAAAAAGGAGCGTGACGCTGAGTCGCGCAAGCGCCTGGACGATTTGGGTATCGAGATTTTAAAGTTAGAGCGTGAGTTTTCTGATCTCGACGAGGTTTGGAAAGCCGAGAAAGCGGCTGTCGCCGGCTCCACTAAATTGCGCGAAGAAATTGAAGCCGCGCGTGCGACGCTTGAAGCCGCGCAGCGTAATCAAGATCTCGCCAAAATGAGCGAGATTCAATACGGGTTGATTCCGCGCCTAGAACTTAAGCTCGCTTCCGCACAAGCCGTTGAAGCGCAGGGGTTTAAGCTCCTTTCGAACAAGGTGACTGGCGAGGAGATCGCCGGGGTGGTCAGTCGTTGGACGGGTATTCCCGTGCAGCGCATGCTCGAAGGTGAGCGTGACAAATTACTCCGCATGGAAGTCGCGCTGCATGCCCGTGTCGTGGGCCAGGAGGAGGCCGTAACAGCGGTATCTGACGCGATCCGGCGCTCGCGTGCGGGCTTGTCAGATCCAAACCGGCCAAACGGCTCATTTCTTTTTCTAGGACCCACCGGCGTTGGTAAAACCGAGTTGTGCAAAGCGCTTGCTGAGTTCTTGTTCGATACCCAGGATGCTCTCGTGCGCATCGACATGAGCGAATTTATGGAGAAGCATTCGGTCTCGCGTTTGATCGGCGCGCCACCGGGTTACGTCGGTTACGAGGAAGGCGGTTACTTGACAGAAGCCGTTAGGCGGCGCGCCTACAGCGTGATCTTGCTCGACGAGATCGAAAAAGCTCACCCGGATGTGTTCAATATCCTGCTTCAGGTGCTGGATGACGGGCGTCTAACTGATGGTCAGGGCCGCACAGTAGACTTTCGCAATACCGTAATCGTCATGACCTCAAACCTCGGTTCTCAGGTCATTCAAGAGCTTGCGCATGACGGTTATAACACCATGAAACGCGCCGTGTTGGCGATCGTGCAAGAGTCCATGCGCCCAGAATTCATCAACCGGATCGACGAACTCGTCGTGTTCAAGCCGCTCGAGAAAGGCGAGATTCGCGCGATCGCCGACATTCAAATGGCCGGTCTCAGATCGCGCTTGGGTGCGCGCGGGATTGCGCTTGAGGTCAGCGACTCAGCGCTTGATTTGTTGGGTAACGCCGGGTTCGATCCGGTGTATGGCGCACGGCCTTTGAAGCGTGTCATTCAGCAGCAAATTGAAAATCCGTTGGCGCGTGTCATTTTGAGCGGCGAATTTGTCAGCGGCGATTGTGTGCGTGTCGACAACCAAAGCGGCAGACTAAGCTTTAGCAAAGTGAGTTCATAAAAAATGCCGATCTACGAATACGCCTGCGGCGCCTGCAATAGTCGTTTTGAACGCCTTCAGAAAATGTCCGATCCCGATCCCGAAACCTGCAGCCAATGTGGCCAAGCCGGGCAGGTTAAGCGCCAAGTGTCAGCGCCGCAGTTTCGCTTGAGCGGCTCGGGCTGGTACGAGACTGACTTCAAAACCGACAAAGATAAAAAGCGCAACTTAAGTGGCGAGGGCGGGGCGCCAGCAGATCCAGTTGCACCCACAAAAACTGAAGCCCCGGCCGCGGCCAGCAGCGACAAATCCAGCGGCTCCCCTACAGCAATGCCGCCCACAGCGCCATGACTTGAGGCCCTCGACAGCTTTATTTTTTTGCTGGCAATACATTGACGCTGTGCGGCGCGCTGGGTAGGCTTCGCGCTTCTTCTGAAGCGAGAATCTCTCATGGCGCTGACCGTTACCTTCGAGCTAAGTGACAATGACCTCGTGCATTTCCAAACCGTCATGTTGCGGGCGCGGGAGCGCGCGAAGGGGTCCAGTCAAGCGGAAGTTTTAAGCGCTGCGCGCGCGCTGGTTTCGCAAGTCGATTTAAGCGGCGTAGCGAGTTTTATCGGCGAGCGGATTGGCACTTTACGAACCCTAGCGGACATGGTTGAGGACGAACAGTGGGGTATGCCCGGCGATGAAAAACAGCGGGTGATTTTCGCGCTGGCTTATTTCAGTGATCCGGAAGACATAATTCCTGACAATGTTCCGGTTGTTGGCCTGCTCGATGACGCCATCATGATTGAACTCGTCGCGCGTGAGCTGAAGCACGAAATCGAGGCCTATCGCGATTTCTGCGAATTCCGCGAGGATGAGGGCTCGCGTCGAGGAATCGACGTGGCCACGGTGGATCGCGCCGACTGGCTTGAGTCTCGAGCCGAAGAGCTCATCATGCGCATGCGCAAACGACGCAACAACGAGCGCTCGCGCCCAGGCGGCTTGCGATTGTTCGGATTCAGTTAACCTTACGTTTGCGCTTTTTTAACCTCGAGCCGTTAACACTCAGACCGCAGGCCAATTTGTCAAGCGCTGGAAGTGATAAAACTTCGTTGACAAGTTCGCATGCGTAACCAACCATACGGCCCCCGCCACGGTTGGCCGTTTGTTCAATCTATTAGAAGGTGTTAGTCGCTGTATGAAGAACGTCTTGCAACGCTCTGCTTTATCTTTGGCGCTCATGATCGGCCTCAATGTCGCCGCAATCGCTTACACCGATAGCGCCTTTGCTCAGTCGCGTGCTGAACCGAAGGCGCAGCCGATGAACGCGAAGTTGGGCAAGGTGGTCAACCTGGCGCTTAAGGAATTCTCATCGAATCCGGGCAAGGCGTTTACCGACTTGCAGACTGCGCAGCCACAGGCAAAAAGCAACTACGAAAAGGCATTCGTCGCTCAAGTCATGGGCCAGATCAAGGCCAACCAGCAGCAATATGCCGCTGCGGTGCCATTTACCAAGCAGGCCATCCAATTGGATGCGCTTGCCAACCAACAGCACTTTGCAACCATGTTTTTGCTCGCGCAGCTGTATTTGGGGACCGAAAAATACTCAGAGATGTTGACCGCGTTGGACGCGTGGGAACGCGCGACCGGCAAGAGTGACGCGCAGTCAGCAGCAATGCGCGCCAACGGCTTTTACCGATTGGGTCGCAACGCCGAAGCAGCTGCCGCCGCTGACGCAGCCATCAAGGCTTCGCCGAAATTTGATGAAAATCTCTATCGCATCAAGATTGCAAGTCTGTTTGAAGCCAAGCGCTTCGGGGAAGCAGAAAGCGCAGGCCAGGAGTTGCTCGCAAAGAAGCCGGGCGATTTAGAGACAATTCGTTTGTTAAGCCAGATTTACCTGGCTGACAAGGGCAAAGAAGGTCAGGCCGCTCAAGTGTTGCGAGCCGCGTATGACAGCGGCTCGCTGACTGCTGAGAAGGATATTTTACAGTTGGCCGAAATTTACGGCTTTACCGACAAGCTGACGGACGCGATTACCATCTTGACCGGCGCGCTGGCGAAGGGGCAGATTCAGCCAAGTGCCAAGGTCTACCAGTTGCTTGGCGATTCCTACTTTAATTCGCAAAACGACGCCAAGGCCATCGAGGCCTACGGCAAGGGCGCTGGAATGGCCGCGGACGGCAACTTATACAAATCACAAGGCCATCTGTTAATTGAAGCCAAGCGCTGGAAAGAAGCACAGGCTGCGATGACTCAAGCCTTTGTAAAAGGCAAACTTAAGAACGAAGGCGAAGCGCTTATTTTGCTTGGCACGGCTGAATCAGAATTGGGTAATCGCCCGGCCGCGATTGCTGCATTCACTAAAGCGAAAACGTTTGCTGGCTCCAAGCTGATGGCCGAACAGTGGTTGAAGACCATCTAGCCCGAATACAAACCGTTCTAACACCATCCACCGCGAGCTCACCTCAGGAACATCCACGATCATGGCTTGGGAAAGTCCAAACGCAAAAGTAAAGCCGAGTTGGAGCATGCAATCCATGGGCGTCGTGATGGCGATCTTGGTGCACGCGGCCCTTATCGTGTTCATGCTGAAGCCGATCATCGCGCCGCCGATGGAGAAGAAGATCGAGATCTCTCTGATTGCGTCGGATGTCCCGCCGCCTCCGCCACCGCCGCCGCCGCCGCCGCCAAAAGAACTTGAGCTTGAGAAGCCCAAGGACGTGAAGGTGCTGATCCTGCGACCGCAGATCGAACCGCCCCCGCTGCCGCCACCGCCGATCGTGACCAGCGAAGATTCGTTGCTGGCGACGCAAGGTGTGCGCACGGCACCGCCACCGATCACGACCGGTAAGCGTCAGGGAACGTCGGTGGAAGCCACTTTTGATATTTCTTTGCGCAAGCTGAAACCGCCGAAATATCCGCTCAACGCTCAGCGTCGAGGCATCGAGGGCGATGTCGAGCTGCTGGTGTTAGTGGGTACAGACGGCAAAGTTAAGAAAGTTCAAATTTCGAAATCCAGCCGGAGTTCACTGCTCGATCAAGCCGCGATCTCCGCCATTCAAACCTGGGATTTTAACCCCGCCCTGAAAGACGGCCAAAAGGTCGAGGGTTGGGTTCGAGTTCCGTTCACTTTCCGATTAAACGTCGAGTAACCGAGGGAAGCACCAATGCTGCAAGATCCAAACGCTCCAACCGACCCAAACGCCGCTGGTGCGGCCCCTGTCACCTCGGATCCAACTCTGATTGATCCGAACGCAGTGCCGATTGATGCGCCAGTCGACCCGATGGCTGTGGCCCCTATGGGGGATCCAAGTGCTGCGTTTGATCCGAGCCTCGGCGTGTCTGCCGCCGCAATTGCGGGTACAAAGGCCGACAACGCTACAGCGATGTCCAATATGGGCTTCGCCCATATGATTCAGAACATGGACTTCGTTGGCTGGACCGTGTTTGTGACCCTGATCGTGATGTCGACGGTGTCGGTGTATTTTCTGGTCATTAACACGCTGCGAAACTCGATGATTCGTTCCCGCGCCGAGCGCGTTATCAAGGCCTTCTGGAATTCAAGCGGCTTGCAGGCGTCAATCGATTCGATGCAGAAAGAGAGCGGCGGGGAGCCGTTTTCTAAAATCGCTATCGACTGCGTCAATGCGGTGGCACATCATCAGCGCAGCGAAGGCTCGAGCTTGGTAGAAGCGCTTAATCGCAGCGAGTTCATCGATCGCGCTTTGCGTCAGGCAGTCACGCGTGAAAGTTCGCGCTTGGAAACCGGCTTGACTTGGCTCGCCACGACCGGCTCAGTTGCTCCGTTCGTCGGTTTGTTGGGCACCGTTTGGGGCATTTACCACGCACTGTTGCGCATCGCTAGTTCGGGTCAAGCCTCCATGGACGCCATTGCCGGTCCGGTCGGTGAAGCGTTGATCATGACCGCGCTCGGTCTATTCGTCGCTATCCCTGCGGTTATTGGCTACAACTTCTTTGTTCGCGGCAACAAGAAAATCTTGTCCGAGTTCGATGATTTTGCGCACGACTTGCATGATTACTTCGCAACCGGCGCGCGCATTGATGGCGGTGGTCCTGCGGCCGCTCGCCCAGTTGTCGCTAAGAAGTAGTTCGGGTTAATCCACACCACTGTTACGGAGTTTCAGCCTATGTCTTTCAGCTCAAGCGGTGGAAACGAAAACGTCATGGCGTCGATCAATACGACGCCATTGATTGACGTCATGCTGGTGCTGTTGATCATTTTTATGATCACGGCACCCCTATTGGCACACAAGGTACAAGTGCCTTTGCCGAACAATGCAAACGTACCGAACGTAGAGAAGCCCGACACCATCACCATTGCTATTCCCGACGATGGGAAGATCTACTGGAACGATGTGGAGGTTACGTCTGCGCAGGTCGAGTATCAATTTGCGATCGAAGTTCGAAAGGCAATTGACAAGAACACCCCGCAGCCAGAGATTCAAATTCGTGCCGCAAAGCAATTGCCTTACGGCCGGGTGCGTGAGTTGATGGTTTTGGCTAAGCGCCAGGGCATCGTCAAGCTAGGGTTCATCACGACCCCTGGCCGTTCTTAATCCGGAGTACGCGAGATGGCATTTAGCAGTGGCGGTGGAAGCGGCCCAATGGCGGAGATCAACACGACGCCGTTGATCGACGTCTTGTTGGTTTTGTTGATTATTTTCATGTTGACCGCGCCTATTTTGGCGCACCGTGTTCGCGTCGATTTGCCGCAGAAGACGACTCTGGTTCAGCCCGATAAGAACCCAACGGTGGTTAAGGTGCGAGTGGAGGGCAATGGCTCACTCGTGATGGATGAGTTGCCAATTACCGACGCCGCTTTGCTGGCAAAATTTGAGGAAATTGGCAGCAAGGATGCGGCGGCTCAGGATATCGTGCAGCTGCGCGGCGCCGATGAGGTGGTTTACCAGCGAATCACCGATGTGTTGACGTTGGCGTCGCAGAACAACGTAAAAAAAATCAGCTTTACTGAACTCGAAGAAGAGTAGGTAGCGTTGGGTTGTGTCATGGAGCGCCGGGCTGATTCCCGGCGTTTTTTTTGGCTGTTGTTTCTGCCTCGCGAATAGAGCTTACTCACCTAGGCGAGGCGTCATTGAGACGATCCATCGACCTAGCGCTAAGCACTTAAGTGACAAGCTCGTTTTTAAAGACGAACATGTGATCGCTTTTTACCTTTTATTGGGACCCATTTTGCGATGAGCAATCTCTCCGACAACGCGGGTTTTGCGACCCGCGCAATTCACGCAGGGCAGAAGCCCGATCCGTCCACTGGCGCGATCATGACGCCGATCTATGCAACCTCGACATATGTGCAATCGAGCCCCGGCGTGCATCAAGGCTATGAGTACGCGCGATCACAAAACCCCACTCGGATGGCCTATGAGGCTTGCGTTGCATCGTTAGAACGCGGTTCTGCCGGGTTCGCGTTTGCGTCTGGGTTGGCAGCGGCCGCGACAGTGCTCGACATGCTCGATAGCGGAGATCATGTGATCGCGATGGACGATCTCTATGGCGGTACCTATCGGCTGTTCGACAAAGTGCGCAAGCGCTCGGCCGGACTTAAATTCACTTTCATAGATCTGAACGATCAGGCCGCGCTGGACGCGGCAATCACGCCTAAAACGCGCATGATTTGGGTCGAAACGCCGACCAATCCAACGCTTAAGCTGGTTGATTTAGCGGCGATTGCCGAATTTGCGCGCAAGCATCGGCTGATTTCCGTGTGCGATAACACTTTCGCCACGCCGTGGATCCACGCCCCGCTGACCTTCGGCTTTGATCTGGTGTTGCATTCAGCGACCAAGTATCTCAACGGGCATTCCGACATGATCGGTGGCATCGTTGTGGCCGGTGAGAATGCGCAAGTTCGCGAGAGCATGGCGTTTTTGCAGAATTCCGTTGGCGCCGTCCAGGGTCCCTTCGACAGTTTTCTGGCGCTGCGTGGCTTAAAGACGCTCGCGCTGCGTATGCGCGAGCACTGTTCATCCGCATTTGAATTGGCGGGCTGGCTCGAGCAGCATCCGGCGGTAGATCGAGTGATTTATCCCGGTTTAAAATCACATCCACAGCATGCACTCGCGTGCAAGCAGATGCACGGTTTTGGCGGCATCATTAGCCTGCATTTGAAGGGTGATCTCGCCGATGCACGACGCATGCTTGAGCGCTGCACGTTATTTGCGTTGGCCGAAAGCTTGGGTGGGGTTGAGAGTCTGATTGAGCATCCGGCCATCATGACGCATGCCTCGGTCCCAGCTGAGCAGCGCGCCAAATTAGGCATCAGCGATAGTTTTGTGCGGTTGAGCGTCGGGGTCGAGGACTTAGCCGATTTGCGTGCCGAATTGACTGATGCTCTGAGCGCGTAGGGCGTTGTGCTCGGGTTTTTGCCAGCTGTTGTACTGAGTTTTTTCAGCGTTTGGCTGCCCCATCCCTTTTCAGCTGTTGCTGGGATACTGGCATTTGCTTTGCACCTAGCCGCAGCTGCGCACCGCGCTGGTTTTTTGGATGATGAGGCGCTGCTTGAAACACTGCGTGCGCGAGCGGTGGCGTTTTGGTGGTGGATTTTCGGGTTGTCTATTCTTGCCGCGGTCACGATTGCACCGCCGGTAATGTGGATGCTTGATGCAGCACATGTGTTTGCGCCGCTCGCAGTCGCCGTCGGAATCATGGCGTTCCTTGCTATTGCGCTGCGTTTTTGGTGTCTTCCGGCCCTGCTGTTTGTGTGGAGCGATGCCCGTCAAGGCAGTGGGGAATCGGCGTGGTTGGTGCTAGCTCGCTCTCGGCGGCTGGCATGGCGTCTCGGAGGACGAGTGTCGGAAGCCTTGCAGTTGGGCATTCCAAGCGTGCTCCTCATTGCCTTGGTTTGTGCAGCGCCTTTGTTGAGCACGGTGCTGCCTGAGTCCAGATCAAGCTTACTGCTACTGGCAGGCGCTTACGCGCTCGGCTTAAGCCCGCTGTCGGCAATAGCGCTGCTCAAGCTAGCTGAAAAAGCCTTGTTTGAGCCGGCTGTGGTTGAAGTGCTTGAGGGCCACGCCGAGCGCGCGAGCAACCCGGTTAGCGCGGAGCTCGAGTCCCCACAGGTACCGGTGATCCTCAGTGAGGCAGCGCTGGAACCCGTTCATTGCGGCGTAATGCCTGTCCAACCCGAAATTGAAGTGCCGGTACTTGAAGCGAGCAAGGCGCTGCTTCCAGAGACCATTGAGCGACTCCTCGCGGTGGCGAGCTTCCCCGAAATTGCGGTAAGCCCGGTTGTAGAACCCGTTAATTTGCTGCTATTGCTCGATGAGCCGACTGCACTTCGCCACGCTTTGGCGATCGGTCGTCACTCACCTCAAGAACTGGTCGCGGCTGCACATTTATCCGTGGCGCGTGATCGTTTAGAGGCGCTGGAGCCGCTGTTGGAAGCCGGCTGGAATCCGGCGCTCGCCGCGCCCGACGGTGAAAGTTTAATTGAGCGTGCGCTGCGCTCCTCAAGCGGCGCGACTGTCAAGTCCTTGCTCAGCGGCGTGCTTACCGCGCCGATGCTTGATAGCGGTCGCTCTCCTGCGTTGGTTGCCGCACTCAATGGCAAGCGTCACGATTTGCCCAACATTGTGCGTTTGCTCGTTAAATACGGCGCCGATCCACGTCGAGAAGGCCCCGACGGCGCGAATGCGGTGTCATTGGCGGTAAAGCGCGAGCAGTCGGAGTTGTTACCCTTTTTGCTTAAATCACCCAGCTCTGGACCGCGCTCGCAGGACATGGGCGGCGCTACTCCTGCTCGCGACACAGACCTGATTGGAATTGCTCAGCGCGGGGAAGTCGCGCGTTTGGGTGAAGCTTTGAAAAGTGTTTCCCGCGCCGAGTTGCGTGGCACCACTGGCACCACGGCGTTGGTTCACGCGGCCGGACGCGGCCACCGAACCGTGGTCGAGATGCTCCTGAATGCCGGTGCAAGCCCCACCGAGTGTTTGAGCAATGGCAGTTCCGCGTTTTCCGCAGCTGCGCTCGCGGGCCACGCGGATGTGGTAGGACTGTTGATGCGCAGCGGCTGCGCCGTGGATCAACCGCTAATGGCCGGTGCCACGGCGCTGTTGCTCGCGGCATCGCGCTGGCGTTACGCGACAGTCAGCAATTTGCTGCGTGCAGGCGCTGACCCGCAGCGAGCCAGTGAAGGCGAATTCACAGCGTTGAGCGCGGCGGCCGCTTTCGTCCATCAAGCGCGTGCAGCCAGCGGCGGGCGCGAAACGATGCAAGCGTTGATCAAGGCGGGCGCGAATGTCAGCCAGGCGAACGCCGAAGGCCAAACGCCGGTGATGTTGTTACTAGGTGCTGCACTCAGGCCTGGCTCAGTCGCCCGAGACGAGGTGGTTTTGGACTACCTGCGTCTGTTGCTAACCGCCGGCGCGGGCGTCAATCAGTTCGACTGCGGCGGCCGAACGGCGATTCACTGGACCGCCGTGCACGGATTGATTGGAGCGGCTGAGCTTCTGCTTAAAGCACAGGCGCAACTGCGCGTGGCCGACGGGCAGGGACGCTATCCGATCGATTTAGCGCACCACGCAGGCCAGACGGAATACGTCGCTTGGCTGGTGCAGCAAGGCGCTGATCACTGATCCTGTTCAAAAGCGCGCCACGCGCGATTTAATTCATTGCGCACCGACTTGTTGGCGTCAGCAAAAAGTGCTTCGGCGCTCAAAAACCCATGTGGCAAGCCGCGTGCGTATAGCAGCAGCGGGCGCGCGCCAATCGCGTCTAGGCGTTGGACAAAGTCAATTCCCTCATCACGCAAAATATCGCGCTCAGCCACCAGCACAATGCTGCGTGGCAACCCCTGAAGTTGAATCGCAGAGCTGGGACTGAGCAGTTCATTTTTTACATCCGCGCCTGATGCGTAAGTTTTCCAAAGCCAGCGCGCCTGAGCTGCGGGAAGCGCCGTGGAGTTTGCGAAGAGTTGCCAGGAATTGCTGCTACCACGCGCATCCAACATCGGATAGAGCAGGATTTGCAATCGCGGCATGCGTGCTGCGTGCGGCTGCGCCTGCCGCGCGCGGATCAGCAAGGCGAGCGCAACCGCCAAATTGCCGCCGGCGCTATCACCAATAACCGTTTGGGGCTGCGGGCACTGAGCGTCGGCAGATGCTTCACTGACTTCCCGCCAAACGGCCAGGGCTGCGTGAAGAGCGGCAGGGAAGGGCTGCTCTGGCGCTAACGGGTAATCGAATACGTACATGCAGCTGGAGCTTGCTTCTGCCAAAGCGAGCAAAGTTGCGGCACTGTCGTGGGAGTTGCCGAAAACAAATCCGCCGGAATGTAGGTATAAGGCGCTGCGTTTTGCGCGATTTGATTCGGGGCGAATTCGGTAGATTTTAACGCTCGGCTTCGCCGTCACGTTGAGGCGCCAAAGCGGCAAAACCAAACCGGGCACACTTAATGCAAGGCTGTTACGCGCTCGCTCGCGCGTTAGGTCGCTGGGTACTACAAATGTGGGTGGCGTTTGTGCTTCCAGCGCCAAAGATGTTGGATTTAATCCCTCAACCACATTGCCCACGTTTTTCCGCTCAAATGCTGCTACCGAGGAGACCGCAAGCAGGAGCGATAACGCACAGATATTGCTGGTAATTTTGAGTAACATCGCGTCTTGACTTTGGCTCTTACTCACAAGTGGGTATGCCTCTTTAACTGCCACAGGAAACTTATGCGCATTGCGCTTTTAGAAGACGATATAGATCAAGCAAATTTGTTGAAAACTTGGCTTGAAGATGCCCAGCATAACGTCAGCCTGTACGCCAGTGCGGCTGATTTATATCGCGCGCTGGGACGCGAAAGTTATGATCTTTTCATTTTAGATTGGGAATTACCTGAAGTAGATCAGGGGCTTAGCGTGTTGCAGCGCATGCGTGGTGATCTTAAGCGCAGCGAGCCTGTGATTTTTTGCACGCGGATGTACTCGGAGGATCACATCGTTGCGGCACTCGGCGCCGGTGCCGACGATTATCTGGTCAAGCCTATTAAACGTCGCGAGCTGCTTTCCAGAATTCAGGCAGTGCTGCGCCGCTTGGGCAAACAAGAACCCCTGGCGGTGCTTGAAGCGCAGCCTTATCTAATCGACCGCGCCAAGCGGACGGTTAGCTTGCGTGGGAAAGTTGTGTCGCTGACTGAGAAAGAATACGAGCTTACTTTGTTTCTTTTCGAGCGTCTGGGTCAAGTGGTGTCGCGCTCGCATTTGCTCGAGGTCGTGTGGCAACGCTCAGCGGATGTCAGCACGCGCACCGTGGACGTGCATTTGAGTCGGCTGCGTCGCAAGCTGAGCTTTTCAGCTGAAACAGGCTGGATTTTGAACTCGATTTACCAGCACGGCTATCGACTCTCCCCGGCGCTAGAAGATGCTGTGGTGACTTAGTTTTAGCGACCGATACTGTTATTTTAATCCTCCATCCCAACGATCGCGAAGCCCATGGCCGATTCGAAAGCGCTTCCTGCAAAAGACGACAATGTCGATAAAATCCGCGACATTTTGTTTGGTTCGCAGTCGCGAGAATTTGATCGGCGCATGGCCGAACTGGACGAGCGCGTGGTCGAGCTCGCGCAATCGTTGCGCAGCGATATGGACAAGCGCATGGCGGCGCTTGAAGGGTTTATCAAGCGCGAGCTCGATAAGCTTTCTGAGCGACTAAATGCCGAGCAGAATGAGCGTTTTGAGGACCTTAAAACACTCGAGCGCGAAGTGCGCGACAGCCACAAAGACCAAACCAAGCGCATCTCGCAGCTCGATTCGCAGCTTGCAAAAGATGCTTTGGAACTGCGCTCATCGCTCGAAGAACAGGCGCGTCAATTTGGTGCATCGCTTTCCGAGGCCGATGTGCGCTTGCGTGAAGCGCTGAAGCACACGCAATCCCAGCTCAGCGGTGACAAAGTATCGCGCCTCGATTTGGCTGATTTGCTCAGCGAGGTGTCGCTCAAACTCAAGCGCGAGTTTGATTTGAAGATCTAATGGGGATGCGTGAATCGGGCGCGGGGTCGAGCGGCAATGACGAGCTGGCGCGGCTTCGGCAGCTGTTGCTTGGGTCTGAAATCGACGGGCTAGAAGCACTTGAAACCCGTTTCGCCGAGTACCGCCCGAATGCCGCAGAGGTGGCGCCCGCGCTGCCAGAAGCGCTTGAGCTAGCGCGCAAGTCAAACGCCGCTGAACTCAATCGCGCCACCTGGCCGCTGATAGCGCACGGGCTGGAACGTTCGCTCAAAGAAAATCCCCAGCGCGTCGTCGATATCTTATTCCCGATAATCGGGCCGTTGATCCGCCGCGCGATCACAGAAAGCCTCAAGGATTTCACCGAATCGCTTAATCAGGTGTTGGAGCAATCCCTGTCGCCACGTTACTTGGGCTGGCGCATTCAAGCTTGGCGCACCGGTGTATCGGTCAGTGAAATCGTAATGCGCAACACGCTTTTGTACTCCGTGGAGCAGGTGTTTTTGATCCAGCGCTCGTCGGGCTTGATGATTGCCCACGTGCAGCGCGCCAACGCGAAAGGTGCCGATAGCGACGCGGTCTCAGCGATGCTCAATGCCATTCAAGACTTCGTGCGCGATTCGTTTTCCGATACCGGCGACAGCCAGCTCGGTGAAATTGAAGTGGGTGAGTTTCAAGTGCAGATCGAGCACGGCCCCAGTGCCATGCTCGCGCTTGCGATCCGTGGGGTGCCGCGCGTGGAAATCCGCACGCGCGCGCGCGAGGCCCTTGAGCGCATCCATGGCGAACATGCGCTCGCTTTGAGCACCTTTGCCGGCGATGGCACCGCGCTCGCAGGCGTCGAAGACCAGTTGCGCGCGTTGCTTGCTCAAGAGCAGCGCGCCCCGCCAAAAGCCCCGTCAATGTTGCGACCGGGCAGCGCAGTAATCAGCGCTGCACTCCTGCTTGGGCTGGGGCTCGGCGTGTGGTTGATGAGTGTACTCATGGCGCGCTCCAATTTTCTCGAAGCGCTTGATCAAGCGCCAGGCCTAGTCGTCGCACAGCGCTCGGGAGGAACGGTGAGCGTGCTACGCGATCCAGACGCGGCCACGCTCAAAAGCTTCGGTGATGCACATGGATTGGACCTTCGTGAGCGCTCAATCCGCTCGCTTGAAGCCCCGATCGTGGTGGCCCGAGCTAGGCGCGTGCTGAACTTGCCAGGCTCCGTGGTTGCGCGCTTGAAAGGTTCGACGCTTGAGCTGGTCGGCACGCTTGATCGCCCGAATAGCGCTAAGTTTAGGCGACAGGCATTGGCGATCGACGGCGTTGAGCGTCTCAATTTCAGCAAGTTAAGCGCGCCCGATTCTCCGCAAGAGTGGGCTGAGCTTCGAACGCAGGTCGAGGCAATGTTTGTGCAGTTTTTGGATGACGTGCAAGCCACCGACGATGCGCGCTCACAGCTAGATACACTCGCCGCTAAAGTGCAGTCGATGTCTGACAAACGCCGGGCTGCGACTGTGCTGCGCATTATCGGCAGCACCGATGGAACGGGGCTTGAGGCAAAGAATCTGGCGCTAGGAATGCAGCGCGCAGCGTGGGTGCGCGATGGCTTGCTCGCGCGCGGAATCGATCCGAATTGGATGGAGATCGGCGGCATCACCAGCGCGCCCAATGCGATGCCCGATCTCACGCGGCGACGTGTTAGCTTTAGCCTAATTATTCGCAGTCGTTAGGTATGAAAACCAGAAAAATCTGCCTGCTTGGCGATTTTGCAGTCGGTAAAACCTCGCTGATCGCACGCTTTGTCACGAATGTCTTTCACGAGCGCTACCAAACCACAGTGGGTGTCAAAATTGACACCAAGGAGGTCAGCGTGGCGGGACAGGACGTCAAAATGGTGATTTGGGATTTAGCCGGGTCCAGCGCGCTGTCGAGCACCAGTTTCAACTACCTGCGCGGTGCCAGCGGCTATGTGCTGGTCGCAGATGCAACCCGTGGCAGCACCTTTGAAACCGCCAAAACACTGCACGCCTCTGCGCAGAAATTCTTAGGATCCGTCCCCTTCGTCGTGCTGCTCAACAAATCCGACCTCACTATGCAGCGTGAGATCGCACAAAGCAGCGCGACCGATTTGTGCGCACACGGCTGGAGCGCTTTTGACACCAGCGCATTGTCGGGGGAAAACGTGGAGCGTGCCTTCCTCGAACTCGCCGGGAGGCTTCAGTGACGGTCGTCAATCTCACCTTGGCGCGTGCACTACGCGACTATGTGCAGCGCCGATCGCGGGTTTTACTGATTGAGGTCAACGCTGGTTTTCGCTTTCTACGCGCGCGCGGCGACGTTCGGCACTACGGGTTAGCGCGCCTACAAGTGCTCGAAGATCTCACCGCAAAATTGCATTTTTTACACGGCTTGAACGCGCGCCAGCCGGTGACGCTGAGTTTTGTTGAAGTGCGCCCTGGCGTGGTCGCTGATGTGCATATCGTGCCTGCCGGCGACAGTTCTTGGGTACTGTTTTTTGATGTGCTCGAAGCCTACGAGCGCGAGCGCAAGCTGCAGCAGCGCACGCACGAAACGCTGTTGCTGAATGACCGGCTGAAAGCCATGTTAAGCGACCTGCGCCAAACGCAAGCAGAGCTTCAGCGCAGTTCCCTTGAACTCAAACAAGCCAACGACAGCAAAGCCCGGCTGATTGCGAGTTTTGGTCACGAATTGCGCACGCCGCTGACCGCAATTTTGGGATTTGCTGCGCACGTCAAGCCGCGTGCGGCGGCCGATCCGGTGCTCGAACGCGGCATTGCAGCGGTCGAGCGTGGTGGCGAGCATCTGCTAAATTTAATCGATAATTTGCTTGACGCTTCTGTGCTCGAACTGGGTCAATTCAAGCTCTCGATCGGCGCGACTGATATCCGTCAGCTGCTTGGCGAAGTTGCAGATCTACTGTCGCCGCTGGCGAGCAATCGTGGCTTGAGTATTTCGTTGGAGCTTGATGCCAGTCTGCCAACCTGCGTTCTGCTAGACGCCGCGCGCACCCGTCAGATCCTGATTAACATCCTTGGCAATGCGATCAAGTTCACCGAACGCGGTGGCGTGATTTTGTGCGCCGACTATCGAGACGGCGCGCTGCAAATCAGCGTGATCGACACTGGAACCGGGATCGATCCTTCATTTCAAAAAGCCCTGTTTCAGCCTTTTGCGCGTTCAACGCACACCAGCGTGCGCGGCACTGGGCTGGGGTTGAGCATCTCGCGTGCGCTCAGTGAAGCGCACGGTGGCAGTTTGCACTTGAAGGAATCCTCCGCTCAAGGCACGACGTTTTTGTTAGTGCTGCCAGCGGAGCGCTCGGTCGAGCTTGTCGCGGTGCGCGATTCGCTGGCCCTGCGATCCACCCGCACCATCCTGATTTGCGACGACGACGCCGACGTTCTAGCGCTGCTGGTGGCGTTGTTAACCGACGCCGGATTTCATGTTGAAAGCTGCCACCGCGGCGAGGATTTCCTCGAGCAATGCCACGCTCTCAAGCCGAATTTGGTGCTGCTGGATTTGAATCTAGCGGACCTAACCGGCTTTGATTGCATCCGACGCTTGCGCGCCGCAGGCGAGGATGTTCCAGCGATAGCACTTTCAGCGGATAATCGCGGCGACGTGGCGCAAGCGGTAGTAGAAAGTGGGTTTGTGGATTTTTTGCTCAAGCCGCTGCAAGTTGAGCGGCTCATACACGCGGTGGATCAGTGGAGTAGGTGATGTCGGAATTTGATTTTGAAAGCCCCGGTTTGCGCGAATTGCTGATGCGCTATCAGCTGTCTTTGCCGGCAAAGCGGTTGGAGATCGAGTCGGCGCAACCGCGCGCGCTGGCAGGCGATGAAGCGGCCACCGTCACCATTAAACGCTGCGCACACAAGCTAGCGGGCAGCGCCGCCAGCTACGGTTTCGAAGATATTTCTTTAGCGGCTGCACGGCTCGATGACTGGCTTATTGCGGGCGCGCACGGTGACGAAATGCCGGGTCAATCGCGCATCCAGCTGGCCAGTCTCATTCAGGCGCTAATCATCGCGCTTTCAAAAGCGGAACAACAATGAAAAAAAACACCACGCCTAAAGTGGGCTTTGTCTCCCTTGGTTGCCCCAAGGCACTGGTCGATTCTGAACGGATCTTGACCCAGCTGCGCGCCGAGGGCTACCAGATTGTGCCGACCTATAAAGCCGCCGACATGGTGGTGGTGAACACCTGTGGGTTTATCGATTCAGCCGTTGAGGAATCACTGGAAGCCATTGGCGAGGCAATGAGCGAAAACGGCCGCGTTGTGGTGACTGGCTGCTTGGGTGCGCGAGCGGAAGTCATTCGCCAGCGTTTTCCGAATGTGCTGTCGATCTCAGGGCCGCAAGACTACGTCTCGGTGATGAACGCGGTGCACAAGCAGCTGCCGCCCAAACACGATCCCTTTGTCGATTTGCTGCCGCCGCAGGGCGTCAAGTTGACCCCAAAGCACTACGCCTATCTGAAGATCTCAGAAGGCTGCAACCACCGCTGTACCTTTTGCATCATTCCCTCAATGCGCGGCGATTTGGTATCCCGGCCGGTCGATGAAGTGCTGATTGAAGCGGAGAAATTGGTCAAAAGCGGCACCAAGGAGCTGCTGGTCATCTCGCAAGATACCTCCGCGTACGGTGTGGACATGAGATACGCCACGCGCAGTTGGCGCGGCCGTGAGGTGCGCACGCGCATGACTGAGCTGTGCGAGGGCTTAGGCGAACTCGGCGTGTGGGTGCGCTTGCACTACGTGTATCCGTATCCGCACGTTGATGAGCTGATGCCGTTAATGGCAGCGCGCAAGATCTTGCCGTACCTGGATATTCCGCTTCAGCATTCGCATCCGCGCGTGTTGAAATTGATGAAACGCCCCGCGCATGGTGAAAAGAACTTAGAGCGCATCCGTGCCTGGCGCGCCGCCTGCCCGGAGCTGACCCTGCGCTCGACGTTTATTGTCGGTTTTCCAGGCGAAACTGAGGCTGAGTTCGAGCATTTGCTGAACTTTGTCGTAGAGGCCGGTCTCGACCGGGTGGGCTGCTTTAAGTACTCGCCCGTGGACGGCGCACGTGCCAATGCGCTGCCCGATAGCGTGCCGGAAGCCGTCAAAGAAGAGCGTCTCGAGCGCTTTATGAGCGCGCAGGCGAAGGTATCGGCTGAGCGACTCAAAATGCGCGTTGGGCAAACTCTCACAGTGCTGATTGACGAGGTAGGAAAAGCCGGTGCAATCGGTCGGTCGAGCGCCGATGCGCCTGAAATCGATGGCAAGGTCGTGATCAGTGCGGCGGTGGGTATGAAGATCGGCAGTTTTGTGGAAGTGGTGGTGGATGCGACCGACGACCACGACCTGTTTGGGCACCTCGCGACCTAGCCCGCGATGTGCGGCCGGTTTTTACTTGAGACCTTGCCAGGCGCGCTCGCCGAGCAGTTTCGTACCCAAAAGCCGCCGGTGTTCGAGAAATCGCGCTACAACATCGCGCCAACCCAGCCGATCCTCACCGCGCAGCTAACCGATGGCGCGGTCGTTTGGCACTACGCGCGCTGGGGACTGATCCCGGCGTGGTCGAAAGACAGTTCAAACGCTGCGAAAATGATCAACGCCCGTAGTGAAACGGTCGCCGAGAAACCCGCTTTTCGGCAAGCCTTTAAGCATCGGCGCTGTTTGATTCCAGCCACTGCTTTCTACGAATGGATCGCGCTGCCTTCCGGCAAGCAGCCGATGCTGATAGCGCTGAAATCAACCCCGCTATTTGCCTTCGCGGGGCTCTATGAAGATTGGCGGGATCCCTCTACAGGTGCTGAGGTGCGCAGCGCCACCATCCTCACAACGAATGCTAACTTAGCTGTTGAGCCGATCCACGCGCGCATGCCGGTCATCATCAGTGCAGCTGATTACCTTACCTGGCTCTCACCCACCATCCCAAACAGCGAACTACTCAGGCCCTGGGACGCAGCTGATATGCAGATTCGCCCCGTTTCCACGCGTGTAAACAGCTCGCGTATCGATGATGTCTCGCTGATTGACGACTATTTGGGCGATGGAAATTTGGCCGTGAAACAGGATGGCAGTTCCGGCCAGCAGAAGTTGCTGTAAGGAATATCAGTTTGTTTGTCTGGGAGAGCCGCAGCACAGTTCGGCAAGGCACGAAGAACAGCAAAGTTAAAGCTCATCCAACAGCGACCGGCGACAACGCAGCTTGTTCGATCAGCCAGTTGGCGGGTTTGAAGCGCTCGCCGTGGCTTATTGCGAGGGCTTGAAGGCGCCCAACGGTATAGGCGAATCCTTGGCTTTGCGCTAGGTACATGGGGCCGCCGCGCCACGCTGGGAAGCCGTAGCCGAACACGTAGATCGTGTCGATGTCGCTAGCGCGCAAGGCAATGCCTTCGTTGAGAATTTCAGCGCCTTCGTTGATCAGGCGCAGCATTAAGCGCTCGCGGATTGATTCGACGGTGTGCGCGACCGCTACGACAGCCAGTTCGTTGGCGATCCGCGCGATCAGTGCGTCGACATCACTATCGGGCAGCGCTTTGCGCGTGCCTGGCGCATAGCGATAGAAGCCCAATCCGGATTTTTGACCTAGGCGGCCTAGCTCGACCAGTGCGTCGGGCAGGCGAAACAGGCGCTGCTGTTCAGGGCTTAGCTTGCGTTCGCGACGAATCCGGTAGCCCACGTCGAGCCCGGCTAGGTCGGCCATTGCAAACGGACCCATCGCAAGACCGTAGCTTTCGAGCGCGTGGTCGACGATTTGCGGTTGGGCGCCTTCGAGCAGCATCTGCAGCGCTTCCTCGAGATAGACCTCGATCATACGATTGCCGATAAACCCGAAGCACACGCGCGCTTGCACAGCCACTTTGCCGATCGCTTTGGCAAAGGCAAACGCAGTGGCCAGCACTTGCTTTGAAGTGCGCTCTGCGCGCACCACTTCGAGCAAGCGCATCACGTGGGCGGGTGAGAAAAAATGCAGCCCGATCACGTCTTGCGGGCGGCTGGTGATCGCGGCAATCTCATCGACATTAAGCGTTGAGGTGTTCGTCGCTAGAACAGTGCCCGGCGCGCAAAGCTGATCGAGCTTGCTGAACACTTGGCGTTTGATTGCCATGCTTTCAAAGACTGCCTCGATAACCAGATCGGTGTGGCTGAGTGCGTCATCTGACGTGCTTGGGTGAAGCTTTTCACGCCGCGCGCTGGCGATTGCGGCGTTGAGCTTGCCGCGTGTCACGGCTGTGTCCCAAGTCGTTTCAATTTCTGCGACAGCGCGTTTGAGGGATTCTGGATCGCTGTCGATCAAGCTCACTTCAAGCCCCGCATTCAAACAAGCCAAAGCGATTCCGCGGCCCATCGTGCCAGCGCCAATCACCGCCACGCGCGCGATCGCCACCGGCACGATTTCACGGCCTAAGTCGGGGACTTTGCCCGCCGTGCGCTCGGCGAAAAACACATGCCACAGCGCGTGGGCGTAGCTACTGCGATAGCACGTCATAAACAGCTCGCCTTCGCGCTTGAGCCCATCAGTGAAGGGCAGTGTCAGCGCCGCTTCAATGGCATCGATCGCAGCGATCGGCGCGACCGGCCCGCTGGGATGGCGCTGCACATCTTGCAGCGCTTGCGCAAGCCAAGTGGCTGAATCCGCTGGCTCAAGAGTGACCTCACTGAGCCGCCGCGCGGGCGCTTGGGCTTGCAGCAACTCGTGGGCATAGGCAATCGCCTGGGTGTCCAGATCCGTGTCGACGAGCCGATCCAGCAAATGCAGCTTTAGCGCTTGCGCGGCGCTCATCGGG